>Ga0326728_10007126_pt1 | contig 29227 bp, 29 predicted proteins | sample MB3enrmetagenome_FD_207602 | JGI IMG/M metagenome (GOLD analysis project Ga0326728, IMG submission 207602) | Lab enriched peat soil microbial communities from McLean, Ithaca, NY, United States - MB31MN | ecosystem: Environmental > Terrestrial > Soil > Wetlands > Peat | place: USA: New York... | reverse complement strand
CCGGAATGGTTTGAAATCCTTCGTCGGCTAAAACCTGACAAATTCCAAAAAGGGAATTGGGTTCATCATCGACAACTAAAATGGATGGAAGAGACACCATACCCTAATCTCCCAGCCGAGGGCCTGCTGGCAACTCTACTTTGACAGTCGTTCCTTTATTCTCTTCGCTCTCAATATGAATTTTCCCATGATGCCGTTCAACGATAATCCTGCGACAGACCGCTAACCCCAAACCGGTTCCCCTCACTTTGGTGGTAAAAAAAGGATTAAAAAGCTTATTCAGATTTTCCTTTTTGACGCCTATTCCACTATCGACAAAAATAATTTCTATGCTTTTTTGAGAAGCCGATTTAAAACAAGCCTTTATGGTCAGTTCTCCTCCATCGGGCATGGCTTCAAAAGCATTTTTCATAATATTTAAAAAGACCTGTTTAAGCTCCTCATAATTGGCATAAACCTTTGGAAGCTGAGGATTTATATCTGTCACCACTCTGATTTTCTTAGATTCTGACTCAAGCATATGGAAGATGACATTCATCACGACAGAAATAACCTCCTTGATTTCCACCCCAATGAGGCGAACCGCATCGGGGGGCCGAACAAAATTTAGACAATCCTGCACAAACTCGTTTAAATGTTGAACCTCTTCATGGATAATTTTTACGGATTGAGCAAGAATCTCGTCTTTTAGGTCCGATCTCCTTTGAATGATAGCGAGCGCTCCGGAGATGGCGTGGAGTGGATTTCGAATCTCGTGTGCCAGAAACGGGAAGAATCTTTCGAGGGATGGATATCGGTCAAACCGTCTATCTTCAATCTGGGCGTCACGGATTTCTAACGCATTCTTCATAGACGATATAAGAACTTCGTAGTCGATGGGCTTTGAGAGGAAATCGATCGCACCTTTTCTCATCATATCGACGGCTACCTGCTCTCCTCCGTATCCCGTAATAACTACGACGGCAATATCCTTGTCAATTTCCTTGATTCTCGTCAATACCTCTTCTCCGGGGATATCAGGCAATTTCAGATCGAGAAGAACCAGTTCGGGGATATCAAATAATGCTTTTTCGATGGCCGTCTTTCCGTCGAGGGCGACAGAGACTCTAAAATCTTTGCTTTCCAGAATTTTTCTAATAAAATCAACAAATTCTCGGCTGTCATCAACCACCAAGATTTTTCTGCCAAGGGTTCCCATATGGAATGAATATTAGAATAAAAATGTAATTTGTTCAACTGAAAAATAATGGGAATCCAGACCAAATGACTCCTGTTGTATCTCAGAAATTACTTTCGCCAGCGATCTTATTGCCGTATTCAAGCTTTATGGTACCACCGGGTAAGGCATAGATTTGATCCCCTTGTCCAATCTACGATCTTGTTATATATATGGAATTCAGAGAGAAATTTGCCATTAGCCTCAGGGGGAAGCCACCACATGTGTTTAGGTTTTTTTTCAGAACAGGATTTGCGGGCGATCACGGATAGAGGGATGGAGGTCGCCGAGGTCCTAAGGCAGCTCGAAATATTCCGTAGGGGGGTAGAGCCAATCAAATTGATAAGGCCCGCCCGAATCGGGGACGGCATCGTACAAGTAATCCCGTCTGAGAGAGATACCCTGGTCTGCCTTCACAACCAGGCTGCCATGAAGGGGCGGACGCTCAAGTTTGTGCCTGCTTCTGGAGTTGCCAGCCGTCTGTTCAAGGACTGGCAAAGTTGTTGCCGCCTGGAGAGATTCGATTCAGAAGAAGGTTCTGCGAAATTTCTCCAGAATATCGCCAAGTTTGCCTTTTACGATGACTTGAAGGCCGTCATGGCCCTACACGGTCAGAACGTTGAAAGCTATATTCGCGATAAGCGGTGCGCTGATATTCTTGAGTATATTCTTACCCGGAAAGGTCTTAACTATGCGTGGCTTCCTAAAGCCCTGCTGAAATTTCACATCTACCCCGGACACAATCGAACCGCCCTGGAGGAGCATCTTGCTGAGGCGGCTCTCTACATCAGAGATGCCCATAACACCTGTAGAATCCATTTTACTGTCTCCAAAGAGCACGAATCCGAGTTCAAGGATTTCCTCCATCGTGTGAGAGCCGATTACGAAAATCTTTATGGAGTAAGCTATGAAATTTCTGTCACGACGCAGCTCCCTTCCACGGATACGATAGCCATGGACGTAGATAATAGACCTTTCCGGGATAGGAGCGGCGAAATCCTATTCAGACCAGGAGGTCATGGCGCGCTCCTTCAAAATCTCAACGCTGTAGACGGTGATATTATTTTCTTAAAGAACGTCGACAATGTCGTTCCTGACTGCCTGAAAGATATCACGGCTCTTCATAAGAAGCTGTTGGGGGGGTATTTGGTCCAGTTACAAAATGAGATCTTCCGGATTCTAAATCTTTTTTCTGAAAAAGGAGTGGATGATGCGCAGCTATCGCCGATCATCCGTTTTTGCCAAAAAAGGCTGCTCATACCTTTTCCTGACGGATTTAGGGACTACCCGGCATCTACCAAGAAAGACTATATTTTCCAAAAACTAAACAGGCCTATCCGAATCTGTGGTATGGTTAAAAAGGAGGGTGAACCCGGCGGGGGCCCTTTCTGGATCGAGGAGAAGGATGGGACCCAATCACTCCAGATAGTGGAAGAAAGCCAAATAGATCCACATTCGAAGGAGCAAAAAGAGATTTGGAGATCCTCCACTCATTTTAATCCCGTTGACCTGGTGTGCGGCGTCAGGAACTACCGGGGCGAGAGGTTTGATTTGCACCCTTACGCCGACAGGGATGCAGTTCTAATTTCCAAAAAGCCTTATGAAAATGGGGAAATCAAGGCGCTGGAACTACCCGGTTTGTGGAATGGATCTATGGCCTTCTGGAATACTGTCTTTGTGGAAGTTCCTCTCGAAACCTTCAATCCGGTCAAGACCGTTGATGATCTACTACGGAAATCACACCTGCCCTCGTAGTGTCTGAGTCTGAAGCGGCGCAAATCCTTTTCAGATATAAAAGTCTATTCTATCAATCATCCCTTATATACTTTACCCCTTCCCTTTTTGCGTTCATCTCTTGGTCAATCGGGTTAACCATCCCCAGCAACTCTACTCTGGTAAATACCCCCTTCTCCAGAAGCCATTTAGCATCGCTTCCTGACTTTAACTCACTGGGCACAACAAAGATCGCTCTCGAATCTCTCACGATAGAGCCGAATGTCAACCTTGCCCATCTCAACCCGGATTCAAGCTGGGTCTTTCCCCTCAAGTCTTTTCTCCTCTCTACCAACAACCCCACAAATTCACCTTTCTTAAGCTCATAATTCTTGTGAAAGACTTTATAAACTAGCATGGCCTCACCAGCTTAAATCTATCAGTATATTCACTCTAATTTAACCTTCCTCATTAGAGATGACTCACAGGATTATGCGTAAATAAAGTAGCCCTGTTCCTCACCATGCCTTCGTTTATGACCATTAGGCATAGGCTTACTTCTTAGCTGTCAAAATTCTACCTGAACAAAATAAATATCATTGACACCTGAGTTATCACCTATGACCTTCATTGCCCAATGCAGGACAGACTCCTGCGTTATTCTTTCAGGCTTTTTCCTTCTCTCTGGGAGTATACCAATAAAGTGGACTCGCTCTGCTTCATCACGCCAGTAGAATTCATAAGCGACCATGTAGTAACCCTTTCCCCAATTTTTAACTCACTCGCGGGGCCCAGGTCTGTAGGCCATAACCCATGGTGAGCATAGTGGCTGGCTGCGGGTTGGTACGTATCTTCATGAAGGATATTAAGCAAATTTAATGCCAGCAAAATCTCTTTTCAGAAGAACGCTGGAACCCCGTAAACTTATCAACAAATTACCGCCTTCAAACCGCAAATCCCTGGAAAACCAGCGCCATTAAGATGGGAAACAATTTTCACAAAAGTCCCGAATCGCTTATCAAAAAAGATGGAAAGAGATTCCATTTCTTATGGGCTTCCACATGGGGCTTCGTGGGCAAGCCGACGGTCTCCGAGAACCACATCCACCTGCCTCCTCTAAGCGAGGACATGGCCTATGTTCTCGGAATGGTGACCCGATTTCTTGATTGAGGAAGCAGGGACTGGATTAGCGTAGACCCTCTTCCATTGGAGAGGGTGAAGACGTTCTCGGCCATTCCAAGGGTAAGCTGACCGAGGACTATGCGAAATATATCACTGGGAATCTATCCTCAGTGATGCGTGCGAATAGATTTGATCGCGTTCCGTTTATATTGCAATCCGCAGGTATCGAGAAAAGGAGGAGCCGGAAATGGTCGGGGCGGGAGGATTTGAACCCCTGTCCCTTCAGAGATAAATGTAGGATATTCAAAGAGTTACAAGAGAAGAAAATTTCAGTTCATAGTGAATTCATAAAACTAAACCAATGATTCAATTAGATTCACCTGCTTTTCTAAGGCTGTCCAAATTGCTGCACGGCCCCGCCAATATCTCTAAATCAGGGCCCCTCTTGACTAACGAGTACACCTACAATTTGTTGTTCAACGATGACATCTTGAGTTGAGAATTACTGTTAGAAATGCGCATGATTGAATTAAGAGGGAATTGCTGCAAGTTACCTACCTTCTCACTTCAGGCCTGCCTTGCGTAAGGCATCGATGAAGCGATTAATTTGAGCTTGATTTTTATACATAAGTAGCATTTTTGCGTAACCTTCGAGAGAGAACTTAGGATTTAATTTTAGGACCTCTTCGGCTTCGGCACGGGCCTCTTTCTCTCGGCCCATCAAACTGCATGTCGTCCCCAAGCCAATATGGGCAAAGATATGATCAGGCGCACGCTGAAGGCCGCCGCTGACCCGCGTCGGGTTGCCGCTGTCCGGTGGCATCGCTGCGGTCGGGTGGCCTAGGGCGAAGAACTTTAAGGCCGCGTGGGTCGAGGGCTTCCAGGGCATCGAAGGCCAGGACGGACGGTCAAGGGTCTTCCTGGTCCTGGACCCTGACAAGGCGGGCGCTGAAGGGGGGCGGATCATCGCGGAGCTTTTCCTGAAGGCCGGTCTTCCGGTCCCGCTACGGATCATCCTTCCGCCGGGAATGGACTTGACGGAATACATGAATAAAGGAAGGACATTATGACGGGAAAAATGAAAGTCTGGTATCAATCTACTATGCGGGGCAAGGCTTCCGACAAGGATGATCTGCTCTGCTTTGGGAAAGTCCGCCGTATACCACGGGCGGACTTTGGCTATCCCTCTATGCTGAAATGGGAACCCGATCCCGGAGACCTTCTGACAGACATGGAAGCCGTTGACGGCAGCCGAACCCTTGAACCTGTCCCTGGCGCGTTCATGGAACGGTATGAAGTTATTGACCAAGGCACCGGGGACGTGTGGGTTATGTGGCGCATCCCATACCAGAAGAAAGCGGGGACGGAATGATGGAAAAAAGGAAAGAAGGAATCACGGTCGCGCTCGTCAATAACAAGGGCGGGGTCGGGGGTCCCGTTTCTTTTGTCTTTCTAAGCTCCTTCAACGGGGCCGTGGCATGAAGTTACGGTGCAACCGAGAACTTGAAGACATGGAATCTAATTTTCAATCGTCGCCCCAGCCCGAAGACCGGGCGCTACTCCAAAGTTTCAGCCTAGCAGTATCCATTTCCAAAAGAGGCCAGCCGCTCTTATCAGAGGATGAAGTGGTCTTACCAAGGTACACGTCCGCATATGGGTAGGTCATAATCTTGTCCAAAATCGCTGCCTTTGATAAGAAGGATCGGGGCGGGGCAACTCCCGGCTTGGTTATAATTAACATTTCACCTGACGGGGTTGAGGTGTAAAAAATTGCATGTCTTACCATCTCGTATTCAATTGGATAATAGTGAGGATGGTCGCACACAACCCGCGCTCCCCGCTTGAAACGTTCTCGATTGTCCAAAATGAACGCCTCTGCATTTGGGAATCCGTATGCCTCTCCATTATGAAACATATATTCTTCGCCACCCGGGCGATATAGACAACCACCGCGGAGTACCTGAATCCCCATCCAGACGGATATCGTGATCGCAGAAAGCGGAACGATAAATCGCCTTCTTGGCAGCTTGCGCCATATTAGAAACCACCCTTCTGCAGCCGCCCCCAAATAGATCGGCAAGAGAAACAACCAGACCCTCCTTGGAGGATCAACGCGCTGCAGCAATAAGAGCATCACCGACGTCACGACGGTTACGAGTAGTAACGAAGGTGGAGTTAAGCGGCCGCGCAGTTGAAGCCAAACGCTTAAAACCACTCCTAGGGCTAAAAAGATGACTAATGGCGCAGGTAATCTCATGTTCCAATACTCCCACAAAGCGAGGCTACCGCGAACGATGCCTCTGCAGCCATCTGGCGCAACGGAAGCGGTCGTACCCACTGGTTCTGCGTGATCGCAGACATACCGCAGACTGCAATAAACGGAGCGTACAATACAAGCGCAGATAGTCCCGCCGTAAAGATGCACACTATAGCTAGCCGAATGCGGCGCATGGTTAGAGCAGCCCACAAACAGACCGCGGTCACTCCGTACAGCATACTTGGGACTGAGTAGAGCGCGAGCGCTCCCATTAGGCCCGCAAACACATAGACTCCGGCCGCACGCTTTCCCTTTCCGATTAGTGCTATCATTAACAGAAGAAAAGCCGCTCCAAGACCGTAGCCGCGAGCATTAGTCGAGTATTCGACAAGTGGAAAGCTCGCACTTGCCAGTGCCGAAGCAAGCAAAGCTACATCTTTTCCTCGAAATGAGGCAACAGCCGCATAAGTGAGTGGAACAATCATGACACCGGCAATTAGCGTTGGCAGGCGAAGCGCCCATGGCTCTATTCCAAATATAGAAGCTGACAAGTGCATGAGTAGAGTGTTAAGAGGGTGGTTGTTTAGGCGGTAGCTCAAGATCACGATCATAAGTGGATGTGAGGCAAAATTTAAAAATGTATCCGCTTCATCATACCGCATTGGCTCGCCTAAATATGAGTATCGAATGATTGCGGCCCATACGGTTAGCCCGAAAAGCGTGGCTAGATGCGCCTTATCATCGCGCTTCAAATTCCTGAGCGACACTCCGAGATCACGACCAAGCTGTTTTATGTCTTGCCAGAGTCCGGAAAGAACAGATCCGAGCCACCCAGCTACGATCAATGCCGCACCGGAAAAGATTGCGAGCGTAATCGATATAGCTTGCATGGCGGTCGTGAGCCGTCCGTATTTGTTGAGCGTAAGCCGTAAGACTATGCGCGAGGGCATCAAGGTTTTTGCGATGGCCTGCAAATCCTCAAATGACGACATCCCCACAAGGAACAATCCAACGCTCGTAACGGCGGTGACAATCGCGATCATGCGAACTATCGTGGGCAGCCTAATTCTCATATTATGGGCTCTAAGATATCCGAAATCTGGCAAAGACGAAACCGCCTTCAACTCCAATAGCGTGCGCTGATGAGAGTATCTCGGGTGTGAATCAAACGGGGATCAATACTCATACGATGCTTGTCAGCTATTTGGGCATACCCTCATCAGTTTCAGCGCCATGTCATCGGCCTTGAGGTGCACAAGATGGTCGGGTTCGCCCGTTCGAGTCTTTGCGTCCAGGGTTTTCGAGAGGGAGTGCACAACCCGTTCAAGAATCACAAGAATTTCGTTGTCTCCACCTGCCACCCGATCCTCACACACATAAGCCAGAGTTGCAGGCAGGCATTTCCTGCTATGACGGTGCAAACCGCCCTCGGTGCTGCTGGATGAGGCCCCTCATCACATCCTTATATGTGTTCAGGGTATGGACAGTCCACTCTTCGTCCTCTGCCATGAGGCGGCTATAGCATTTGACATCTGCACTAAGGATTGCCGTGAGTTTCCGTTTAACTTCTTGTGTGGTCATGGAATCCCGCAAAGATTCGTCTGGAGGTTGGTAAAACCCTATATTTGATAAGAGTCTACTAATTTTGGATAGAAACTTCAACAAGAATTATTTCTCATGCCTCGTGATTCAATATGTGACTTTGTTTTCTCGATTACTACTTCAAATGTTGTATGGTGGAACAAAAAAGTAAAATTAACATTATAGGAATGAAGAGTTGAGAAAGGGGGGTGTTTGCTTCACCTACAAGTCATTGCTGGGAGTCATATTCAGGAATCGAGGATTACGAGTTGAAAGAGATGATAACGAGCAAAGTCAGCGGGGGCAGGGATTAACCGCCGCCCTATGAAGCAAGTGGTTTTGCCCCTCTTTTTGGGTCTTTGAAGTCCCTCATAATCTTTGTATAGTGTCGCTCATATCCCAAAAATACCAAACTCAGGGCCAAAAGGACAAAAGACACAAGAAAATAGCGCATTGTCAAGACGAAAAAGGTTAACGTAAAAGAAAATATTGTCAGCATTTTTAGCTTATATTGTTTCAAAAGACTCTGAGAAATTGGTTTTCCGCATGACTTGCAATTCTTTCCCTTCAGGGATAACGGTGCGCCGCAATGCTCACAAGAAATGGAAAAATTGAAATAACGCTCTGTAACAACGTTAAACCAGTCAAAGATGCGACTCAAAAATACCAGTACAACTATAAACAGCGCCATAATCCCCCTTGATCTTTACCATTGATGGGCGACCTTATACCCTACGTCGCCTTGAAAAGATTTGGCATAGAGCAAACTCACTGGTTAACAAAAAGTACAAAACGAAAATAATCAATCTGTATAATGGGCTAAAACATTCTTTTGGGATGCAGCGGTTGGATGATGGTTATAATTTGGATGAGCTAAAGAAAGTCTATGGTCATTCAAGTATTGCAACGACTCAAAGATATGCGGACTATCGAACAGGTAGATTGGTAGACATCATGAGGGGGGAAAAAAAGTTAATAGCCAGTTAATAGTGGAGCCAGCTGGGGAACTTATTGAAAGGGAAAGGGGAAATGGTCGGGGCGAGAGGATTTGAACCTCCGACACCTGACACCCCATGCCAGTGCGCTACCAGGCTGCGCTACGCCCCGATAATCGGAATTCTCGGTTCAACCCCCTTCCCTGCTCCCATTCGACGGGAGAGGAAAGGGGTGAGGGGTTGGTCTCAAAGAATTGAATCCACTTGTATCAATATCTAATATACTTAAGTTTCCCCCAAAAGTCCAGCTTTCCAATCGACAACAACCGTCGCCTTTTGGCTCCCTCTTTCCCCCTTCTGGCGAAGATCAGAGGAGCAAGGGGTAGGACAACGATACAGAATAAAAGGAGGATGATGACGAGAATTACAATAATGAGCAAGGCAATGACGACCTTGGACATGCCCTCTCACCTTGAGGGGTCATAAAAAATCAATTCTCTACTCATTTTTGAATCAGGATGCACTATTCCAACATTTTCCTAATCCCTTTCAGTTCTTCCTGAAGGGCGATCAGAAACTCATGGGCCTCTCCGTTGGACCCTTTCTCCACCAGTTTCAATCTCAATTGTTTGTTTTCCAATCTCTCCAGATCCCTGATTTTTTTCCTTGCGCCGGCGATGGTGAACCCTTCCTCGTAAAGGAGTTTCTTTATCTTCAAGATGAGGTCTAAGTCTTTCCTCCGGTAGAGCCGCTGCAAGGATCCCCCTTTATGAGGCCTGATGGCCTTGAACTCCGATTCCCAATAACGTAGTACGTGAGGCTTGAGACCCGTAATACGGCTCACCTCTCCAATACGATAATAGAGCCTTTCGTGGGAAATGGTGGCTTCAATCTCACGCCCCTTGAGCAGCCTTCCCATCTTTCCTCTCTTACTTCTCCCTGCCGCGGATCAGCAGGAAACACAGGCGTCGGCAAAACCCTCGAGAAAGTTATGCCTCCTTACGATTGAGGGCTCCCTTTAAAACCTGGCTTGGCTTAAAGGTCAAGATCCTTCTTGCCGTGATCTCGATGTCGCTCCCTGTCTGCGGGTTCCGGCCCCGCCTCGACCTCTTCTTTCGGACCACGAAATTCCCGAACCCGGAGATCTTGATCTTGTCTTCCTTGATCAGGGTATCTTTGATGGCATCAAAAATATACTCTACAATCTTGGCTACCTCTTTCTTCGAAAATCCCACCTTCTCGTAAATGTTCTCGACAATATCCACCTTCGTCATCTCTTATCTCCTCCTTTCTTCTAAGGATTATTTCATGACGGGTGCGCTACCCACATGCGGTGAAAATAGGCCCAGTGTTTGTGTAAAGGGTGCGAAGCCCGTTTCCTGCAAGGAACGATGGACAATGAAAAAAAGACGAAACACTGTTCATCGTTTATCGTTTAAAGTTCATCGTCGCGAATGATGCATCTTTGTCGTCACCTTGAGACGAGACCCTTATCTTCTGACGGATGCTTATTGCCTTAAATCGAGCCCAAAAACCTCCTTCAGCCTGGAGAGGAGTTTTTCATGGTATCGATTCACCTCTTCATCCGTCAAGGTCCGGTCATTCGCCTGATATCGGATTCGATAGGAAACTCCCTTCTTCCCACCCGGGATTGGAGGCCCTTGATAGATATCGAAAACGGCGACCCCTTCAACGAAGGGTTGATGGAAGGACCGGATAGCTTCCATGACTCTTTCTACCTCCAGGTCTTTGTCGACCACAATAGAAAGATCCCTATAAACAGCCGGGAATTTCGGCAAGGGCTGAAACCCCTTTCCTTCCCCTGCCCACTTCACCATCTGGCTAAAGTCCAATTCAAATAGATAAGCCGCTCCATGAAGCTCGTAATGGCCCAGAACCTGGGGATGAACTTCTCCTAAAACTCCCAAAACCTCATGATCAAGGATGACCCTCGAGGCTTTTCCCGGATGAAGATAAGGGACATCATCCGCTCTGCGGAACGTTGCCCCACTAACTTGCAGGTTCTCCAAAAGATCTTCCACGCAGCCCTTGATATCATAAAAATCAACCGATCTCGGAGAAAAAGCCCAATGGGGATCTCTGTCGAATCCCATGGCCAATCCCGCCAAAAATTTGACTTCTTTCGGAAGCCCTTCACCCTCTTGGGGAAAGAAGACTTTTCTTAATTCAAAGAGCTTAAGATTGGAATTCTTCCATGAGACATTGTAGCGTGCGGTCTCCATCAGACCTGGGATGAGCGTGGTCCTCATGACTGAGAAATCTTCCGTCAACGGGTTGAGGATTCGCAGGTGCCGCCTGCTCGGGTCGTCCGAAGCAAGCCCAATCCTGTCCCAGGAGGCAGGGGAGATAAAACTATAGGTAATTACTTCATGGTAACCGTGATAGATCAGAGTATCTATCGCTTTCCTTTCAACAACGAACTCCTTGCCTCTCCCTTCTGAGGAAGGAGGCCCTTTGGGAAGGCTAAGAGGAATTTTCTCGTATCCATCCAGTCTGGCCACCTCTTCAATGAGATCGATCTCTCGTTCTAAATCCCCTCTGAAAGACGGAGGGGTTACCACGAGGAAATCCTGACCTTCTCCCCGGACTTCCAGTTCCAAATCTTCCAGATAATTCCTCACCTGGGCGACAGGAACCTCCGTCCCCAACACCTGATGAATCTTCTTGACGCTCAAACGAATTGGACTTGGTTTAATCGGTACGGGGTAGACGTCCACCACGCCCTCCACGACCCTTCCGCCCGCCAAGTCCCAAATCAATTGGCCGGCCCGGTTCGCGGCAATGAGGCAATCCCCGTAATCGATCCCTCTACCAAAACGGTAAGCTGCTTCTGTCTCCAGACTGAGCTTTTTTGATGTCCTCTGGTTCCCTGCTGGGTTGAAATAGGCGCTTTCAAGGAGGACCCTCTTCGTGTCTTCTTTGATCTCTGAATTGAGGCCACCCATGACGCCGGCAATGGCAACAGGCTTCGCAGCATCACAGATCATGAGCATCTCTCCATCCAGGGTCCTTTTCACTCCGTCGAGGGTGATGAATTCCTCACCCTCCTTCGCTCTCCGGACGATAATCCGACCTCCCTCCAGTAATTCAAAATCGAAAGCATGGAGAGGCTGTCCGTATTCCATCATGACGTAATTGGTCACATCGACAACATTATTGATGGATCGTATCCCCACTCTTTCCAATCGATTGCTCATCCAGTGGGGAGTAGAACCGATCTTCACCCCTTCGATCATCCTCGCCACGTACCGGGGACACAAGTCTCGATCTAAAATCGTCACAGAAGTCTTTTGATGAATCTCCTCCCCCTGGTTCGTAAGAGAAGAGCCTGGATACTTCACTCTTTGATGAGTCAAGGCAGCAAGCTCTCGGGCCACTCCGATGACGCAGAGGCAGTCCGGACGATTCGGGGTGATGCTGATATCGAGAATCGTATCCTTTAGGCCTAATGCCTCGCCTAAATCCTCTCCCAACGGAACAGAGGCCGGAAGGATCATGATTCCGGAAGCGTCCTGGCCCAGAGCAAGCTCTGTCTCTGAGCAAAGCATCCCATCAGAGGTGACTCCTCTGATCTTAGATCTCTTGATCTCAACCCCGTTCGGGAGTCGGGCTCCGATAAGGGCTAATGGGACTTTCTGACCTTCTTTGATATTGGTCGCCCCACAGACGATTGAAAAGGTCTCTCGATCCGTCTTCGCTTCGACCAATGTGAGTCGATCTGCATTGGGGTGTCTTCGAATGGATTGAATTTCGGCCACCACCACCTTTTCAAATCCTTCCCCCACTGACGCGGCCCCTTCCACTTCCAGACCAGCCATGGTGAGAAGGCTGGTCAGCTCCTTCAATCCCATCCGGATCTCAACATAATCCTTAATCCAATTCAGACTGACCTTCATCTTACTCCAGTCGCGGATTCCCCCTTCCCCGCCCTCCCTCTCAAGGGGGAGGGGTGGGTGGGGGTGAACTCAGAACTGTCTCAAAAACCTCAAATCATTCGTGAAGAAAAGTCGGATATCATTAATGCCAAACTTAAGCATGGCGATCCGTTCGATGCCCATTCCAAATGCAAAGCCGGTCACTTCCTCGGGATCATAATTCACAAACTTGTAAACCGCCGGGTCCACCATTCCAGACCCAAGGATCTCTAACCATCCTGTATTGGAACAAATCCCGCATCCCTTTCCCCCGCAGATGAAACATTCAATGTCGATTTCCGCACTGGGCTCTGTGAAGGGGAAAAAACTCGGGCGGAATCGGAGCTTTGTCTCTTTGCCAAACATCTGGTGAACAAAAGCGGTCAACACGCCTTTCAGGTCGGCAAAGGTAACTCCCTTGTCGACCAGAAGCCCCTCAACCTGATGGAACATAGGAGAATGACTTGGGTCCGAATCGCATCGGTAAACGGCCCCTGGAGAGATCACTCGAACGGGAGGTCGTTTCTTCTCCATCGTCCTCGCCTGAACGGGTGAGGTATGCGTCCTCAAAACCACATCATCCGAAATAAAAAAGGTAGCCTGCATTTCTCTGGCAGGATGACCCTTTGGAATATTGAGGGCCTCAAAATTGTAATAGTCCAATTCGACCTCTGGTCCTTCTACAACCTCGAAGCCAAGGCGGGAGAAGATATCGATGACCGCATCAAGGATCTGGGTGAGAGGATGCCTCTTCCCAACAGGGATCCTCCTCCCAGGAAGGGTCACGTCGATCTTCTCTCTCTCCAAAGCCTCCCGTCTGTCTTTGTCTCGAATCTGCGAAAGGGCTTCTTCGATTCTCGTTTCCGTGTTCTCCTTAAGTTGATTCGCTCTTTGCCCTGTCTCTCTACGTTCTGACTCAGGGAGCCTTCCTAAACTTTTAAGGACCTGTGTAATACTCCCCTTTTTACCCAGATACTTTATGCGGATATCCGAGATCTCTTTCTCCGTGGAGGCTTGAGAAAGGGAAATAACTACTTCGTTTTGAAGTCTGTCCAACTCCTCTTTCACGAGGCGACTCTCCTGTTTTAAGCCTTCCCCGCCCGGCTCGTCTTTGCCATCTCGGCGATTTTGGAAAAGGCGTTGGGATCATTTACCGCCAAATCGGCTAATATCTTTCGGTCCAACTCGATATGAGCTTTCCTCAGGGCCTCCATTAAACGGCTGTAAGAGAGACCATGAAGCCTTGCCGCCGCATTGATGCGAGTAATCCATAGCCTTCTAAAATCCCTCTTTCTGGCCCTTCGGTCTCGGTAGGCATAAGCCAGAGCTCGATGAACCGCATCGACAGCCGTTCGATAGAGCCGGCTTCTTCCTCCCCGATAACCCTTGGCCATTTTCAGGACCTTTTTCCGTCTCTGTCTTGTCTTCGGTCCTCCTTTTACCCTCGGCATGATTGATTATCCTCCTGGTAGTGGCTATGCGCAAAGCGCTTAGCGATTCTTTGTTTTTAGGCCACCTCAAAAATGTCATTCCTGCGAAAGCAGCAATCCAGAAGCCTCTAACAATAATGACCTGCCGCCTGCGCGGGAGTGACAAACCATTAGAAGCGGCCTTTAGATGTATGGGATCAACTTCTTGATTCCCTTCGAGTCAGTTTTCCCGATAAGCTTCGGCCTCCTGAGACCACGCTTTCGATTGGTCGCTTTCTTCGTCAGAATATGCCGGGCAAATGCCTTCTTGGCCCTTATCTTCCCTGTCCCGGTCTTCTTAAATCTCTTTGCTGCTCCTCGATTGGTTTTCAATTTTGGCACATGATTCTCCTTCTTCGAGAGTTACGAGTGGAATGCAGCACACGGTCCTCTCTTCAACCGTCCACTTTCCGCCTTCTATGTTGTTTTTTGGCTCTGGAGGGGAGCCAAGATCATGATGAAGTTCCTTCCCTCAAATTTGGGAGATTGTTCGACCTTTCCCCACTCCTTCGCCTCTTCGGTGATCCTCCCGAGCATGTTCCTCCCCAGGTCCGGGTGGGCTAATTCTCTTCCTCTAAAAACAATCGTCACTTTGGTCTTGTTCCCCTCCTTTAAGAAACGCTCGATATGACGAAGCTTAAACTGGAAATCGTGTTCCTCCGTCTTCGGCCTCATTTTCACTTCTTTAAGATGGACAACGACCTGTTTCTTTTTCGCGTCATGCGCCTTCTTGCTTTGTTGGTATTTGAACTTCCCATAGTCCATGATGCGGCAGACAGGAGGTTCCGATTTAGGAGAAACCTCCACCAGGTCTAACTCAGAATTGATGGCCAGCCGAAGCGCCTCTACCACGGGCAGGATTCCCAGTTGCTTCCCCTCGGGGTCGATCACCCTCACTTCTCTTGCTCGAATTTCTCGGTTAATTCGAACATCTCTTGCGATACGCACCACCTCCTTTTTTTAGTCGCTATGCGCATAGCGCTAAGCGCTTAGCGTATTTCATAATTTGGGATATTCGGACTCGATTTGTTTAATGAAATCCTCAATCGTCATCGATTTCAGTGTCTCCCCATTTCGTTTCCGGGGAGAAATGGTTTTCTCTTTTACTTCCCGATCTCCAATCACCAACATATAGGGAACCTTCTGGATCTGGGCTTCTCGAATCTTGAACCCTAACTTCTCATTCCGGAAATCCTTCTCGGCTCGTACCCCCGCTTGAATCAATTGCTTATAGGCATCTTCTCCATAAGGCACCTGCCGGTCCGTGACCGTCATTAAAATCGCCTGGGTGGGAGCAAGCCAAACAGGAAATGCTCCGGCATAGTGCTCAATCAATACTCCGATAAACCTCTCCATGGCTCCGAGGATGACCCGATGAAGCATGACCGGCCTGTGCCGTTCCCCGTCGCTCCCCACATAGGTCAGGTCAAACCTCTCGGGCATAGCGAAGTCCACTTGAATCGTCGCACACTGCCACCTTCGGTTGAGCGCGTCTTTCAACTTGACATCGATCTTCGGACCATAAAAGGCCCCTTCCCCCTCATTCACATCGTAAGGAAGGTTTTTCGTTTCAAGGGCATTCCTAAGTGCCTGGGTGGCTCTTTCCCAGTCCTCATCCGCCCCAATCGATTTTTCCGGCCGTGTGCTGAGTTCCATTTCATACTCGAAGCCAAAAATCTTCATCACATCATCCACAAACTCGATGATCGAGCAAATCTCATCATTCAATTGATCGGGCCGGCAGAGGATATGGGCATCGTCCTGGGTAAACCCTCTTACCCGGAGAAGCCCGTGAAGCTCCCCCGATTTCTCGTGCCGGTACACCGTTCCCAATTCAAAATATCGGATCGGGAGGTCTCGATAGCTCCGAATTTGAGATTTGTAGATGAGCATATGGGCCAGACAGTTCATCGGTTTGATCCCATATTCGGCGTCCTCCACCTTTGTGAAGTACATCTTGTCCCGATAGTTTTCGAAATGGCCGGATTGTTTCCAAAGTTCCAGCCGGAGGAGATGAGGACCGATGACGATTTGATAACCTCGCTTCAGATGCTCTTTCTTCTCAAAGTCTTCTAAGATCGTCCTGAGGATAGCGCCCTTGGGGTGATAGATCACCAGGCCCGGGCCCGCTTCTTCGCTAAGACTGAAGAGGTCGAGTTCTCTTCCCAATTTTCGGTGGTCCCTTTTACGAGCCTCCTCGAGCATGCGGAGAAACTCTTCCAGGGCCTCTTGGGCTGGAAATGCCGTTCCGTAAATCCTTTGGAGAACTCTGTTCCGGGCGTCTCCTCTCCAATAAGTTCCTGATACGCTTAAGAGCCGAAAGGCTTTGATTCTCCCTGTCGAGGGAATATGGGGGCCTTCACAAAGGTCTAAAAAGCTCCCCTGGCGATACAGGGAAACGCGATCCGGAAGATCTTCCAGATGCTCCACTTTATAGGCTTCACCCATCTCTCGAAATGTTCTAAGCGCCTCTTCTTTTGAAACCTCCTTGCGAATAAAAGGTTCGTCCTTTGCCACAATGTCGGACATTCTTTTCTCGATCGCCTCGAGGTCTTGTGTCGTAAAAGTTCGATCATAATCGAAATCATAATAAAAACCATTCTCCGTCGAGGGACCAAAAGTGAGCTTCACGGTCGGGAAAAGCTCCTTCACTGCCTGAGCCATGACATGAGAGGCAGAATGGCGCAGTATCTCTAACCCTTTTTTCGACCGAATGGAAATGAATGAAACTGCGGCATCCTTCTCCATCACCCTGCTGAGGTCAAGGAGACTCCCGTCCACCTGTGCGGCGATCGCTTCCTTGTCCAACTGGTCAGCCAACTCTTTAAGCTTCGTGCCCTTTGGAATCTGCCTTTTCTCACCATCAGACATTGTGATCGTAACCTGTTCTCCCATTCCTCCGCTGTCCCATTGGAATTGAAAATGGAGAGGCATCACTCAAAATAAATCTGAATGATGCCTCTCGACTTTGTCTTCATTAAAATGTCTGATTCTTCAATAACTTATGTTTCACTTTTAATAGATTAGTTTCAATGGTAGGCACGTGGGGATTTGAACCCCAGACTTCTACCGCGTCAAGGTAGCGCTCTCCCCCTGAGCTACGTGCCTTCTGACCTCCCTATCAGCAGTAAGCGCATTTTCAGAAGTATTTGTTTTCATAACAGCTTTTTGAAATATTGTCAAGAAAATTCTTAAGTTACCCTTCTATGCTCTGAATACCAATTCCCCTTTCCTGTCATCGAGATCTGCAGTAATGACATTGCCTTCCTTAAATTTACCTTCCAATAATTTCATTGCCAATTTATCCTGAATCTCTTTTTGAATCACCCGCTTAAGGGGCCGCGCCCCATAGGCAGGATCAAATCCCTCCTTGGCTAACCATTCCTTGGCTTTTTCAGTCATCTTCAGTTGTATTCGTTTCTCGGATAGTCGTTCCTCAAGCTTCTTCACCTGGATTTCGACGATCGCCTTAATCTGTGCCAGTCCGAGACTGTGGAAGATGATGAGCTCGTCAACCCGATTTAAAAATTCCGGTTTGAAATGGGCCTTGACTGCCTCCATCACCCGGCGCCGCATCTCTTCATAATCTTTCTCACCTAAGTCCATGATCCATTGGCTTCCGATATTGGAGGTCATGATCACCACGGTATTCTTGAAATCAACCGTTCGACCGTGACCGTCGGTGAGCCTTCCGTCGTCTAATATCTGTAAGAGGATGTTGAACACCTCCGGATGGGCCTTCTCGATCTCATCCATCAGCACGATGGAATAAGGTCTTCTCCGAACCGCCTCCGTAAGAAAGCCGCCCTCTTCATATCCGACATACCCCGGCGGTGCGCCGATCAATCGGGCCACGGAATGTTTCTCCATGTACTCCGACATATCAATTCTCACCATGGCCTGCTCATCATCGAATAAGAACTCGGCCAGGGCGCGAGCCAGCTCTGTCTTTCCCACCCCGGTGGGCCCCAGAAAGATAAAGGAGCCGATGGGCCGATTCGGGTCCTGTAGACCTGCCCTCGCCCTTCTCACGGCATTGGAGACCGCGATGATCGCGTCATCCTGGCCCACGACCCTCTGTTTGAGCCTCTCTTCCATGTGGACCAACTTTTCGACCTCTCCCTCCAGCATCCTTGAAACAGGGATGCCGGTCCATTTGGAAACCACCTCCGCAACGTCTTCTTCATCCACTTCTTCTTTCAACATCTTTTGGCTTTTTTGAAGCTCGGCAAGTTTTTCTTCTTCCTTTTTCAATTCGTTTTCGAGTCTTGCCATCTCTCCATACTGCAGCTCTGCCAACCTCGAATAATTTACCTCTCTCTCTGCCTCTTTCATCATCTGCTTTGTCTTCTCGATCTTTTCTTTGATCTCGCGGATTCTTGAAATGGCTTTCTTCTCGTTGTCCCACTTGACTTTCTTTTCGGCGACTTCCTCTTTCAGGTCGGCGAGCTCCTTCTCGAGCTTTTTCAATCGCTCGAGGGAAGCTTTGTCTTTCTCCTTTTTCAGGGCTTGACGTTCGATCTCAAGCTGCATGATCTTGCGCTGGACTTCGTCGATCTCCACAGGGACGCTATCGATCTCAATTCTCAGCCTCGATGCGGCTTCGTCAATCAAATCGACAGCTTTGTCCGGAAGGAAGCGGTCTGAAATGTACCGATGGGAAAGCATGGCTGCCGCGATGATGGCCAAGTCTTTGATTTTTACGCCATGATGAATCTCGTAACGCTCCTTTAATCCTCTTAAAATGGCAATGGTATCTTCGACCGACGGCTGGCTGACGTAAATCGGCTGGAACCGTCTCTCCAGGGCGGCATCCTTTTCCACATATTTTCGATATTCATTGAGCGTGGTCGCGCCGACACATCGGAGCTCCCCTCGAGCGAGGGCGGGCTTTAGCATATTCGAAGCATCGATGGCACCCTCTGCAGCGCCAGCACCGACTAAGGTATGGAGCTCATCGATGAAGAGAATAATATTCCCCGCCGCATTTGAAATTTCTTTCAAAACGGCTTTCAACCTGTCTTCGAATTCACCTCTGAATTTGGCGCCGGCAATCAGGGCGCCCAGATCAAGGGCGACCAGTCTCTTATTTTTTAACGTCTCCGGAATATCTCCTTTGACGATTCTCTGTGCCAATCCTTCCACAATGGCCGTCTTGCCCACTCCCGGCTCGCCGATCAATACAGGGTTGTTCTTTGTCCTTCTCGAAAGAACCTGAATCACCCTTCGGATTTCATCATCCCTGCCGATGACCGGATCGAGCTTTCCTTTCCTCGCCTCCTCGGTGAGGTCCCTGGCATAGCGTTTTAAGGCCTGGTATTTCTCTTCGGGGTTTTGATCCGTGACACGATGAGGCCCGCGAATCTCTTGCAGCACTCTGAAAATCGCATCCTTCGTCACCCCACTTCTCCGGAGGATCTGAAAAGCAGCCCCTTGCTTCTCATCGGCAATCGCAATGAGCAGATGTTCGGTTGAGACGTATTCATCCGTCAACCTTTCGGCTTCCTTCCAAGCATTGTTTAGAATTTCATTGAGCCGACTAGATAGATAGACCTGTCCTGCTCCTCTCCCCGTCACCTGAGGAATCCGATTTAACTCATCCTCCACCTGAGAAGCGATTAAATCCGGGTTCGACCCTAATTTTTGGAGGACGGGGATGACAATCCCCTCCTTCTGTCCGAGGAGGGTTGCCAAGAGGTGCTCCACGTCTATTTGCTGATGGTGCTTTCGCTCGGCAACAGCTTTGGCCTCTTGCAGAGCTTCCTGGGCTTTCAAGGTGAGTTTCTCTACATCCATTTTGTTTCACTCCCCCCTATCCAATTACCCCCATAAAATAACCTAATTACACCCTAACATAATCATCCTCCCGGGGTTTTGCAAATAAAATTGCAACAGACAAAGGTTTATTGTCAAAGGTAACGGTAAAGAGGCCCGTTTCGTCAAACGGCTACGTTGTTCGTCTTCAAAACCTGTTTCTGACAGGTTAAGGAATTTTTTAACCGTAACCCTTTGCCGATCACCGACACGGGCTTCGTAACCGTAACGCTAACCCACATGTAATCTTCATCATTCATGTCCGCACACCGAAGTGGTGTTTCTTTTCATACTTGTAAGACGTTTGCCAGTTTGGCAAATTCTTCAATGGTCAGGGTTTCCGGTCTTCTTCGGGGGTCTATTCCAATCTTGTCCATTCTTGATCCGATGGATTCGGGGAGCGAAAGCTCTGAATGTCTCAGCGCATTGATCAATGTTTTTCTACGGTAACCGAAACAGGCTTTCACTACTCTCTTGAACCATTCCTCATCTTCCTTTTCAATCTTGGGCTTTTCTTTCCAGACCATTTGAACCACGGCTGATTCAACCTTTGGTGGCGGAAAGAAGGCAGAGGGTTTGATGAAGAAACGGATCGAGACGTCTAAGAACAATTGCACGAAGATCGACAATGGACCGTATTCTTTCTTGCCCGGAGGAGCGACCATCCTCTCCGCAACCTCTTTCTGAAGCATTAAAGTGAACGTAGAGAAAGCTTCTTTTGATTCAATGAAGCGGAACAGAAGAGGTGTGGAGATCTGATAGGGAAGGTTCGCCACCACTTTAACCGGACGTCCTTCCTTTTTAAGAAAATGCTTGAAGTCCACCTTCAAAATATCGCTTTTCACCACCTCCACGTTGTGATGCCGTTCCATTTTTTCTTTCAGTATCGCCACTAATTTCGGATCGATCTCAATGGCAATTAGTTTTTTGACCTCGTAGGCAAGGGCGAGGGTCATCCCCCCAAGACCTGGGCCTATTTCAAGAACCACGTCCTCTTTTCCAACCTGGGCCGTTCGGACCACTTTATTTAAGATGTTCGGATCGACGAGAAAGTGTTGTCCCAGTCTCTTTCTGAGGGATAGACCATACTCTCTTATTTCACTTCGAATCGATACCATAGTCATTAGATGAGGAAATATCGGCTTAATATCTCCCTTTCCCCTGGCGGGCCCCCACCCTCTCCCGTCAAGGGAGAGAGTGAAATATTTTGTTCTTATGGTGTGCCTTCATTCTAATCAGAGGGGTAAGTTTGAAAATGCATTGAGCGATAGTGGTGATCGAATCCCTCGCTTCAAATATTCATATCCCACCACACCAACCATCGCCGCATTATCAGTGCAAAAAGAGGGAGAAGGAAGATAGACCTTTAGTTTCTGATCGGAGGAGTCCTCTTTTATCTTCTGCCGAAGGCGTTGATTGGCAGCCACCCCTCCTGAAAGGACGATTCTTTTCAGTCCCTGATGTTGAGTGGCTTGAACCGTTTTTTTCACCAATACCTCAACGACGGCCTCTTGGAAGCTGGAGACAATATCCCTGATGAGGTTTTTTGGATATCCTCCCGGAGGTTCGGGATGAGTCTTTACGTAATTGACGACGGCCGTCTTGAGTCCGCTGAAACTGAAGTCGAAGGTTTTTTTCGAAAGCACAGGCCTCGGGAATCGAATCGCCTTGGGATTCCCTGTTTTTGAGAGTTCATCAATCACCGGCCCTCCTGGATATCCCAAACCTAAAAGCTTAGCCACCTTGTCGAAGGCCTCCCCAGCGGCATCATCCCGGGTCTGTCCTAATCGCTCATATTTTCCGAATCCATCCATACGATAAAGAGAGGTGTGACCTCCGGAAACGACCAATCCGATGAAAGGAAATCTTGGGGGTTTCTTCTCGAGAAAAATGGCTGAAAGGTGCGCCTCGATGTGATTGACTCCGATGAATGGTAATCCTATGGCAAACGCTATGGATTTTGCGAAGGAGAGGCCGACCAACAGGGATCCCACCAAGCCTGGGCCCTGGGTTACCGCAATCCCGTCCATTTCTTTTAAGGTAACATCGGCTGTCTTCAGTGCCTCGGCCACAATGGGGACAATCGACTCGATATGCTTTCTCGATGCCAGCTCCGGAACGACTCCTCCGTATTTCTGATGAATGGGAACTTGAGAGGATACGATATTTGAGAGGATCTTCCTTCCATCCAAAACAACGGCTGCTCCGGTATCATCACAAGAGGTCTCAATCGCCAGAATCAGCATGAATATGCCTCGGGGTCTCGGTTGAGGTTACGGCTACGAAGCCCGTTTAGTCAAAGGTTAGATGGACACGTGAAGTTCTTAAGACCAGCCACTTCATCGAACGGCGAAACGAGTATCCTCACCTTAACCCAATGACCGGATACCCAAATTCTTGAAGCAGCCTAAAAGGATACTCCAAAACGCGGACGGATGCAAAAGAAAAAATAAAAAAGCCTTCGAAAGAGCATTTCGAAGGCATCAAAGTATAAACGCAGAGCAAAAATGACGGAAGGGTATCGGAGGGCGATTAACCTCCTTTTTTCATCTCCTCAAGGGATGAAAGTCTCTCGAAGGTACTTTTGAATTTAGACGCATTGGAAGTCAATTCGCTCGGCTGCTGATAATAGACCACTTTTCTTCTTTCCACAGGGAATCTCAGGGAAACTGCAGTCTTTCCCTTCTTCTCATCCTCTTCGAATTTCATCATTCCACGGTTTCTTTGCACAATCTCGTCAACCAGCCTTAAAGCAAGGTCCAAAATCTTTTCTTTTTGATGGGCAGAAATTCCCAGTGGAGATGCAGGCTGCTCTGTCGGTTTTTTGTAACCCGTATAAGCTACCACGATCTCGATAAACCTCCCTTCCTGATCCTCGCCCACCTCCCTCTGAGGAGCAAAGTGTTTGGTAAATATTCCTAAGTTTCCGTTGGTACCGATCAAGGCCATGACATACTGCAGAACACAGCTCAAAATATACCTTAGCTGGTCGTCAGGGATGGCGATTTCAGGAAGATTCTTTTCAAGAGTTTTGAACAACCTGATCTTTTTTTCTTCAAGCTCGGTTTGATATTTCTTTAGCTCCTCTTCGATGAGGGCGTTTACCGTATTTGTTTTTAGAATAGGGTTGTTGATCCGAATATAAGTGAGAAGGCTATTCTGGACTAATTCGATCTTCTTAATATCGTCGGTGATGACTCGATTGAGATAAACACCGAATTCCCTGTCGTTAAATTTTTCTTGAAAAATTCGTGTAAAGTTCTTGAGGTTCTTCAGAGTATCTTTAAATTGATCGATCAAATCAATGAAAAATGGAAATAGAAGGAAGGCTACCCGTTCGTTGGGAATGATATTCTCTTTGGGTGGGGGTGCTTCTACCTCACCCTTCATTCCGGGAGATGGAGAAGGATTCATCTCGTTTAGAAAATCCAGGAAGACATCTCTTTCCATACTTCTCCGCAGCCTCTTCGAGTTTATTCGCAGTGAATATTAAGCAATTTTGATGCCAATAGTCAAAATATTCATAATTCTCTGATTTTATTTAGATTTTTAACCAGCTCGACAATTTCAACCGGACCTGAAAAGGAAAGGATTTTCTCAAATGTGCAAAAACAATACACAATTGAAGCTCCCCGTCCATAGGCCGGAGCTTCCCGGGCACATCGTGGCGAGCAGAAAGCGAGCAAACGAAATATCGTTTTAATGGTGCCCCTTGACCCGCCTATCATTCGGGTCTTGCGGGGCACTCGCCGGCCACCCTATTCCTGTCTTCCTCTATTTTAATCTCGCCAGAGTGTCTTTCGCATCCTCGGCACCTGAAAATTTTGGATTCAAATCAAGCGCCTTTCTGAGCTCTTTTTTAGCAAGTTCCTTATCTCCATTTTTATAATAAGCCATTCCCAGGTGATACCTCATCATGGGATTATCCGGAACCTTCTCGTTCGCCTCCTTCAAATAAGTGATCGCACGGGTGAAAACATTCTTTCTGTAATAAACCCATCCGAGGGTATCAGAGATATGGGGGTCATCCGGGAATTGCTCCTTAGCGCTCTGGGCTAAATTGAGGGCCTCATCGATATTCTCTCCCTTTTCAGCATAGATATAAGCAAGATTATTTGCAGCCGCGGCAAACTTAGGGTTAATTTTTAAGGCCTTTTGATAGTATTCCTTTGCATTGTCATATTTTTTCTGAGTGTCATAAATCATTCCCAAACCCATGAGGGCTGAGAGGGAATCCGGGGCCTTCTGGAGGGCAGCATTGTATTCCTCTATGGCCTTCCCCGCCATATTCTGCCGGACATAGAAAATGGCCAGGGAGCCATGAAACTCTGCAATATTAGGGTTGAGCTCAATCGCTTTCTTATAATTTACCTCGGCCTGGGTTAGATCCTTATTGACTTCTTGAAGACGACCCAACATGTTATAGAGATACGGATTCTGGGGTGAAATCTTGCTTTGTGCTTCCACCCTTTCTATCGCTTTCTTATTCTCCTTTTGATTGATGTAGACCGCAGCGATAAGATTGAGGGGATCTAAAAAATTGGGTTGAATTTTTAAGGCCGCCTCCAATTGGGTTAATGCCTCCTTCTCTTTCTTTTGGGCTAAAAGGACTCGCCCCTTTTGATAATATCCAATCGGGTTTTCAGGTGCAATTTGAATGACCTCATCGAAGGATTTCAACGCCTTGGGGAAATCTCTCTTAAAAAGATAACTATTGCCGAGGATCAGATGGGCCTGAATAGATTTGGGATCTCTTTTCAAAACCTCCTGAGCCTCTTCCATTGCAAGATCAACTGATCCCGTTCCGAGATGGAGATCAGCCAGCGTGAGCCTCGCCTCAATCCAATCTGGATTGAGTTTGACCGCCTCATCCAATTCGACCTTGGCCTGCTGGACATCCTTATTCCCCAGATGGGCAAGGCCAAGAAAATAATGCCCCATAAAGGATTTAGGATTATCTTTGAGGTAGGGCTGAAAAAGGCTGATTGCCTCATTGAATTCCTGTTTGGCTAAATGTACCTTCCCTTTCAGAAATATTCCCTCGTGACTTTTCGGGTTGATCCCGAGGATCTTTCCAATCTCCTTGGATGCCTCTTCATATTTCTTTTCGTTGATGTAGACTTCGGCCAACTTCGACAAAGCCGTGATATTCTTTGAATCCATATCGATTGCTTTCTTGTAAGTCTCAATCGCCTTTTCCTTCTTTCCCAAGGCGTAATAAAAGTCGCCCAGATGGAGGATGGATGGAATTCTCTTCGGATTAATCTCAATCCCTTTTAAGAACTGCTTTTCCGCATCCTCCATCCGTTTCACGGAGGCATAGAAGTTTCCCAACGTCATATAGGCTCCGACATCTTTGGGGACAATCTTGGTGACCTCCACGAATTCACCCTCTGCCAATTCGGTTTTCCCGGTTCTCCGATAAAACTCGGCAAGAGCATAATGAGCCTTAGTTGATTTCTCATCTACTTGAACCGCCTCTTTTAATGTCTGCTCCGCCCGATCTAAATCTTTTTTGAGGAGATAAAGGTTCGCTAAATGGAGGTAGGCGTCGATATTTTTCGGATCCTTTTCGATGGCCTTCTTCGCTTCGGAAATGGCTTTGTCCGGATCTCTTTCGATCATATAGATCGAGCTCATTAAGAGATAACCGGAAGGATTATTCGGATCTTTCGCAAGAATCCGCTCCGCCTGTTCCCTGGCTTTTTGATTGTCTCTCGACAAAAGGTAGAAATTTCCTAATTGGATGCGTGCATCGACCAGATCCTGGTTCAATTCGACACTTTTCGAAAATTCGGAAAAAGCCTCTCGAAATTGCCCCACCCTTAAATGGGAAAGCCCCAGTTTATAACGGCATGTTGCATCCTTCGGATCAAGTTGAAGGACATTTTTGTATTCGATGATCGCCTCCCTGAATTTATTCTCCGAAAAGTACTTCTCTCCCCGACTCCAGTGTCTCGCTTTTTTTGCTTCTTTACTACACCCCGATAGGCCGGAAAGAACAAAACAGCAAAGTACTACAAAAATGACAGCAAGCTTGCCTTTGTGGAAAGGGTTCATCAACATTCCTCCTCGACTGCTGATATTAACGTACCATTCTTATATCATATTTTACGGAACAAAAAAACCCTTTTATCCACAATTGTAGAGTTGAATTTTCTCGATAGCTTCTTAAGCCCTATTTCCTACTTTCTGCCTCTGGCCCTCAGTCCCTAGTCCTGAATTCCTCTACCACGGAGCATTTAGCCGTGAAATCTTCTGTAACTTATCGGAAATAAAAAAGGAATAAGAAGAAAATCACTTCCCTTTTTCAAGGCAAACAAAAATGGGCGGCATTGAGAATCATAATAAAAATCGCTTGGTTACTGATTAAGAACATTCTGGCATAGGAATTGCTACTTAATTTTGTACCTATCATAAGTCCAAAAATAAAAATCGATTTTTGATGACTTGATAACGGGGGGGTAAAGAAGATGAGGAACTTGAGATTACTAATTATAATTCCTTTTGTTTTAGTATTTGTTTTTTCAATAGGTCTCCCTACTGCAAATTCAGATACCTACACATTTTCTCCTTCTCCAAACAATTTAGGCGACCTCGATCACTCCAACTCTTATACGTGGGGGATAGAATGGAATCTGCCCAGCGGCCAAAGTATTGAACAAGCTACACTCACTTACAAAAACATCTATGACTGGACACACGAAACAAACCACCTGTACACCTATCTTCTCAACACGGTTACAGATCCTAACGGGCCGAAAAAACCTCCTAACTGGGTCAATAAAGGAAGTTACAGCACCATTACGATAATAGGGACTGATCATGAATGGGGCCACGATATAAGACCTGATCACGAATGGTGGCACGACAAATCTGCCGGGGTCCTTCTTCTCGGGGGGTGGAGTGACCCGAGGGGTGGATTTCATTCAAATTTCGATCTCGTTTACACTATACCCGAGAGTGACTTCGGGTGGCTTTCTGACGGAAATTTTGGCTTTCTCATCGACCCGCATTGTCATTATTACGATGAGGGAATTACGTTTACCATTATCACCACCGATAAAACCACCGAGACTCCCGAGCCTGCAACCATGATCCTGTTGGGTTCGGGATTGATTGGGTTGGCGGCACTGACGAGAAGAAGATTCCATAAATAATTTTGAGTTATAAGTGCTGAGTTGTGAGTTGATTCAACATTCAAAATTTAGAATTCAAAATTTGCGGAGGATGAGTGTTGAGTTATGAGTTATTAATTGATTTGAAAGGCTTCTGATTTAACACTCAAAATTCAAAACTTAAAATTTAAAATAGGAAACGATTTACACAGGAAAAAGGAAACGAATCAGTAAAAAGGAGAAAATCGGTTCTCTTTTTTAAAGGAAATTTGAAAAGAAAAAATTCAAATTATTTATTAATCTCAATCGGTTGTAGAAAAATTTAGTAGCCGGCATAGAAATTGCTGTAAATATACATAAATTACTGTAAAAAAAATAATATAAAAAAATTTTTGAAGGAGGGAATAAAAAATGAAGAAGATGAAAAAAACAAGAAAGTTGCTTATGGGTTTAATTTTGATGGTTGCGTTGGTAGGTCTCTTGACGTTGAACGCGGGAGCCACTCCGATTGTTGGTGACATTTCATTTGGGGGGAGTACCACACTGGATAAAACCAATTTGACCAAAGCAACAGAATTTATAAGCTTTCCTTATACTTATGTCACGGCTGTCGATGGGAATTATAGTCCGATCCCTGTTCCTCCTCCGCCTTCAAATACAACATTGGCCACGTTTACTCCCTTCGGGTTTCGGTCTCCCCATATAACAACACCCCCATTTCAATTGTGGACGTTGAGCTACGGCGGGGAAACGTACAGTTTTGAATTAGAAAGTCTCACCATAGAGCCGGGCGGTACAGCAAATTCCATAACCCTGTCAGGCGACGGCATCGCCAGCGGAACCGGCACAATCAATTATGCGGACAACCCTGGTACATGGGTAATCACTGCAAACAGCGCAGGGACAACGTTCTCTTTCTCCTCGTCGTCCTCGTCAGTCCCCGAACCGGGAACCATGTTACTCCTTGGATCAGGGTTGCTTGGATTGGGGGTGTATGCGAGGAGAAGATTCAAAATATAGTTAACCCTGTTGAAACTGTGCTGCTGTGATGCGGTAGTCTAGTTAAAGGAATGTGGAGGGCCCATCGGCTGAAAGGTTGATGGGCTCTTTTGTTATTAACCCAAGAGACTCAACTAACCCAAGAACTCAAGTAACTCAATGTATGGTACTCTTATTACTTTTCTAAGACCGTTTTGGCTTCTGTCCAGTCCTTCTCAAGGCCGTAAGCGTTTATTTTCTCCTGGAGTTGACCGAAATCGATTAGATCGGGAGAAACCGCAAGGATGCTTGCAATATCCTTTAAATGTTTTTCTGACCTGCCTTCACGAAAATAGTGAAGCTCCCCCGGCCACCCCGTCAGGACGGGACAGGCACGCCGGGGCTTCCCGGAAACGAAATCTCATTTATATTGTGCCCCGTAACCTCACCTACGAGGCAGGGCTTGCGGGGCACTTGCCGGCCGAGTTTCCTCACAATAAGGTATTCCGGAGAAGCTACCCAAACAGGTTCTCCTTCGATATCCAATGCTTTGCGCTTCGATATCCCCCAAGGTGAAGCTTATCATCTCCCATCAGGTAACAATCGGCTTTAAAACCGGTCTCACGATGAATGATATTAATAAAATGACCGCGTGAGGGACGTTTGATCTCCACTTTATTGGCTTTCTCAGATGGGCAGTATTAGCTTCTGGCATATAAAAAGGCCTCTTTTGTTTTTTCCTGAAGTTCTTTTTCGGTCCAGTCCGGATGATGGAGCCGTAATCCAGCCTCCTTCAATTGCCATGCAGAGTAATAGAGCCGAAGAGCTATCCGAAGTTTTTGGAAGGGTGGCATTAAACGATAGAGTTCTATTTGCTTGAGGTCCATCTCCATCTCCAAAAAGCTATTTTAGGATGAAGGCTTCCTAACGCTATTCCCTATTCTCCTTATTCACACTCTCCATGACCGGCCCCCAATCATTGTACCACACTCAGAGTTAGACTTGTTGAACCATAGCCCGGCATGATAGCCTCAGGTGCAGGAGGTCGGTAACCCAATGCACTGTGAGGTCTGATCTGATTGTAGTCCT
>Ga0326728_10007125_pt1 | contig 29227 bp, 28 predicted proteins | sample MB3enrmetagenome_FD_207602 | JGI IMG/M metagenome (GOLD analysis project Ga0326728, IMG submission 207602) | Lab enriched peat soil microbial communities from McLean, Ithaca, NY, United States - MB31MN | ecosystem: Environmental > Terrestrial > Soil > Wetlands > Peat | place: USA: New York... | reverse complement strand
GTGCGGGATGCGGCGCCGGCGGAGGCTGATCCGGCGCTGGCGGAGTATCTGCGTGAATGGCGGCGAAGCATGGCGCGGGAGAACAAAGTGCCCGCCTACATAATTCTGCACGACACTACGCTGGAGGAGCTGTGCCGGCGGCGTCCGGCGAATTTAGCGGAGTTGATGCAGGTGCCGGGCATCGGCGAGCGCAAGGCAGACGTGTACGGCGCGGAAATCCTGCAGGTTCTGCGGAACTACGGCGAGGGAGCGCGCGCCACGGCGAAGGTGGCCAGGGAGCCGGCTCCGGCGGAGCAGACGCTTCGGCTTTTGAACGAAGGGCGCAGCTTCGAAGAGATTGCGCGCATTCGAGCGCGGCAGGTTTCGACCATCGTTTGCACAGTGGCGAGCCTGATTGAGACTGGGCAGGTGAAGTTGGATCCGAAGTGGATTTCTCCTGACGCGCAGCCGCTGATTGAGGCGGCGTGCCTGCAGCATGGTGTCGAGCGGCTGAAAGACATCAAAGAAGCGGTGCCACCCTACGTCAGTTTTGAAGACATACGGCTGGTAGTGGCGCAAATGCGAGCGGAGAACCGGGTGCGGGCGAAGACGGCGTAGGGGGGTAATGGAGACCCCGACGTCTCGCCCGTCCAGTAGTTTGGCAGCTGGGCGGGGATGCCCGGCGCTCCACAACCAGGTTCTACACGCCCTTGGTGGCGGGATCCCAGATCAGTTTGTGAATTTGCAGGCTGAGCCTGGCGGGAACGTTGTCGACGAGAATCCATTGCGCCAGTTCTTGCGGATCGAGTTGGCAATGCGACGTGTCTCGCGAACCGGAGGCAGATTTTTCGAATGCGGGGGAGAATAAGATGGCGTGAACGCGCTCGTCGAGCCCGTGATGCAGAACGAACTCGCGGGCGAATTCGTAGTCGGCGCGATCGGTCAGGACGAACTTGAGTTCATCGTGAGGCCGGAGAGCCTCCAGATTCTCGAGTGCAAACGTGTTTGGCGCGCCGGAGTGCGGACATTTCACGTCGACGATCTTGATGACTTGTTTCGGGACTCGCGCCAGCGGGCGTTCGCCGCTGGTCTCGAGCAACACCTGATAGTCGGCGTCCAGAAGTTGCTCCATGAGCGGGATCACTTCGCGCTCCTGCAGCATGGGTTCGCCGCCGGTGATCTCTATTAATCCGCCGCTGGGGCTCAGACGGGCGACTTCGCTGAGCACTTCCTGTAGCGTCATCTTGCTCCCGCCGTAGAAACTGAACTCGCTGTCGCACCAGGAGCAGCGCAGGTTGCATCCGGTGAGACGCACGAAGACGCAAGGCAGACCGGCGTGGGTGGATTCGCCCTGGAGCGACTTGTAGATTTCGGATATCTGCATGGAACACAGTTGCCAGTTGCCAGCCGCCAGTTGCCAGTCACTCTGACTTGCAGATGGAGGCTAGCAGGCCGTTTAGAATTCGACCTACCTCTGCACACACCTTTAGCAGTTCTCTCGTTTGTTCGGCTTGAAGATATCCCAGGTTCTGAGCTATTTGGAGTTGGGTTTCAACCTCCATCAAGGAACCTCGGGCCTGACCTAAGAAATAGCGAAACTCCTTTTCCGACAGCCGACCTTGCCCTTCTGCAATGTTGCTTGGAATGGAAACTGCCGCACGTCTCAGTTGCGACGTGAGTCCAAACTGCTCTTCTTTCGGAAAGCCCACGGTTGATCTATATGTTGCCGTTACCAGGTCCATCGCTTTTTGCCAAGCGACAAGATCCTTGTACGATCGCCGCATGATCTCTCCATCAGGCTTTAGAAACTGGCAACTGGAAGCTGGCAACTGGCAGCTGCTACTCGGAGTAGCGCGCCGTTGTCGTATCCGTCTCAAACACCGTGACGTCTTTCACCCGGACTCGGCCGTTGGTCACGTCCTTGAGACGGGCGTTGGTTTCGTCATAAAAATACTTGGATAAGTTCTCGGCGGAGGGATTGAGGACGGTGAAGGGCTCGATGTCGTTGATCATCTGGTGATCGAGACGGTCGATGGCGTGCTTCATGACTTCTTTCAGATCTTTGAAATCGAGCAGGAGGCCGGCCTTGTCGAGCTCGGCGCCGGCGAGGGTCACACGAATCTTGTAATTGTGGCCGTGCGGATTCTCGCACTTGCCCTTGTAGTTGCGCAGGTAGTGACCTGCGGCGAACGTGTCTTCGACGGTCACTTCGTACATGAAATCAGTTAGCCTCGCCTGTCATTTATTGTACCTTTTGAGAGCATTGGAGGCACGGTAGCGCGAGCTTCGAGCCAAGTGCAGATCCCTCGCTCCGCTCGGGATGACAATCATGGGAATGGGACGCACTTTATGAATGGGACGCAAACTGACATCACGATTCGAGAAGCTGCGCCGAGCGACGCGGCGATCCTTCTTCATCACCGGCGGTCGATGTTTCGCGACATGGGCGAAGGCACGGTCGAGGAACTTGATCGCATGGTGGAAGTTGCACGTCCGTGGCTGGCGCGGGCTCTGGCGGATGGCTCGTATCACCACTGGCTGGCGCTCGACGGCTCAGGCCGCGTGGCTGGCGGCGGAGGGGTGCTGCTGTGTCCGTGGCCGGCGAGTCCCAAAGACCCATGCACCGAGCGGGCGGTGATTCTGAATGTTTACACGGAGCCGGAGTTTCGGAGGCGAGGAATTGCGCGGCAAATCATGCAGACCATTTTGGCCTGGCTCAAGGAGCGAGGATTGCGCGCGGTTAATTTGCACGCCAGCGCCGAGGGCCGGCCCTTGTATGAAAAGCTGGGGTTTGAGGCGACGAATGAAATGCGGCTGGGGTTTGACCGCTTCTAGCGACTCTAGAGCTGTTGTGGCCGCGGCAACTGCCGAGCTCTGCTCGGCTTGGACCCTTCGGCTCCGCTCAGGGCAGGCTCGCGAGGGCGGCCGTCCCTACCCATACAGACTGTCAAGCAAACCAAGGGCCAACTCCTTATAATCTGCTAACGTTCGGGCTGCTGCTCCGTCTATTTCTGTGCAAGGTTGAGGTTCGAACACTTGTAGGGGATAGAGACAGACGATGCCGGCCGATTCTTACGCAGTTGCATTTCCGGTTGGCGAGATTTCCCGTCCGAGGCGGACGGCACAGAACGGCGACAGCGGCAAGCAGAACCCCATGACGAGGGGCTCCTTGGCAGCGCAGAGCAACCGCATTGACGACACGAGTCTGATCCGGGAGGCGCAGCAGGGCAACCGCGCGGCCTTCGAGGTGCTGGTGCGTCATTACGATCAGTCGGTGCTGCGGCTGGCGCTGCACCTCACCGGATCGGAGACCGACGCCCAGGACGTCTATCAGGAGGCCTTCCTCAAGGCCTACAAGAACCTGGGCAGTTTCCGGTTTGAATGCTCCTTCTACACCTGGATCTACCGCATCGTCACCAATCTCTGCCTCGATCATCTGCGAAAACGCAACGTGCGCAAGGAGGACGCGCCGGTCGCGGTGGATGCGTCCGGCGAAGAGTACAGCCGGTTGGAGCAGTTTGCCGACGCGCGTTCGGGAGCGAATCCGGAACGCGATTTGATGCGGAGGGAACTGGGGCGGAAGATCGGAGCGGCCCTATCCGGACTGACGCCTCGCGAGCGCATGGTGTTCGAGTTGAAGCACTATCACGGGCTGAAGTTGCGCACGGTGGGCGAGATGCTGAATACGACGGAGGAGACGGCGAAGAACACGTTGTTTCGCGCGACGCAAAAACTGCGGGCCGCGCTGGCGGAGATGCGATGAGCTTTGAATTAGTCCCCACGAAGGAACACGAAGATGAAATGTGATTGGGTACGGCAAAATATTTTGTTTTATGTGTACAACGAGCTGGAAGATGACGCTCGATACGAGGTAGAGCAGCACCTGGCGCGATGTCCGGAATGCGCCACTGAGTTGAAGGCGGCGCGCAAGTTTCACGCCACGCTTTCAGAAATGCCGGTGGCGGAGCCGACTCCGAACCTGCTGGCGGCATCGCGGATGCGTCTGCAGGAAGCGCTCGAAACTGCGCAGCCGGGCGGCTTCTGGCGGCGCATGATTCTGGAGCCCGCAGTGTGGCTGCGGCAGATTCGGATGGCCCCGGCGCTGGCTGCGGCGATTTTCATTGTGGGATTTGGCGGCGGCATTGGCGCGACTTACAACTTTCTTTCCGCGCGCGGCGGTGGTGGTGTGGTGACGGGCTCGCTGGAATCGGGCGGCGGCAATCCGTCACAACCGCTGGAGGCGTCCGCGATTACGGGCATCCGGTCGGTGACGCAGGAGCCGGGATCGAATCAGGTGAGCATCAAGTACGACACGGTTTTGACCCAGGAAGCGCAGGGGTCGCTGAACGATCAGCGCATCCAGCAATTGCTGTTGTTTGCGGCGCGCAGCAATTACAACTCGGGCGTGCGGATGGACTCGGTGGATGTGCTGACGCAGGCGCCCGACGATTCGCGGGTGCGGGAAGCGCTGATGTATGCCTTGCAGAACGATACCAATCCGGGTGTGCGTTTGAAGGCGCTGGATGGGCTGAGTGGCTTTGTGCGACAGGATGGGCGAGTAAGGGATGAAGTTTTGCGGGCGCTGATCGGCGACACGAATGCCGGCGTTCGGATGCAGGCCTTGCGGCTGGTGGAGCCGATGAAGACGGACAGCAATGTGCGATCGGTGCTGACCCGGTTGGCGCAGACCGATGAGAACGTTTCGATTCGTTCGCAGGCTCGTACGATGCTGGCGCAGATGCCGGAGATGGATTAGGAACGGTCGTTGGTGAAGTGGTCGTTGGTCGCTGGTCGTTGGTCGTTGGTCGTTAGAAAAGACCTACGGCCCGACGACGAATGCCGAACGACTAACGACCAGCGACCAGCGACTAACGACTTACTAACTGAGGAGGACATTCATTGAAGCACGCAATCAAACTTGCCGGCGTTGCAGTATTGGTGGCCGCGCTGGCGTCTCTGGCCCTGTGCCAGGAAACTCGGGTGTATCGCGACGGCAGCAACTGGGTCCAGGAAATGACGGGAGACCTGGGCGCGGCGAGGAATCTGCGGGTGAAGGTGGCCGCGGGTTCGGTGCGGGTTCAGGGCGGATCGCAAACGGGGATCAGCTACGTCATTCATCGCAAGGCTTATACATCTTCGGAAGAGAAGGCACGCCGCGAATTTGAGTCCTACAAGATCAGTACCTCTGTAAAGGGAGACACCGCCTGGGTCGTGGCAGAATCGAGCCGGCGGGATTCTAAGTGCTCGGATGATTTTGTCATCAATGTGCCGCGCAACTTGCAGTCCGCCAAGATCGAGACCGGGGGCGGCAACGCGAACGCGACTGGGATCGCGGGACGTGTCGACCTGGAGAGTGGTGGAGGGAATATTCACCTGGATGATATCGGCGGCGAGGTGACGGCGGAAACCGGCGGAGGCGCGATTGAGGTGGGCAGCGTGGAAGGCAATGTGAGTCTGCAGACGGGCGGAGGAAACATCAAAGTTGCATCCGCCAAGGGCGAGATCAAGGCGGAGAGTGGCGGAGGAAACGTAGTCGTTCTCTCCGGCCTGCGAGGCGCGGTGCTGGAGACGGGCGGAGGTAGTATCCGGGTGGACAAGTGCAGCGGGCCGGTGAAAGCCACGACCGGTGGCGGGAGCGTGGACTTGGGCGATGTCGGTGGGGCGGCGCAGATTGAAACCGGCGCGGGCAGCATTCGCCTGGCTTCCGCGAACGGACGTGTGCAGGCCCAGACCGGAGGAGGCAGCATCCAGTTGGATGGAGCGACGTCGGTGCAGGCGGAAACTGCGGCGGGGGGAATCGTGGTGAAACTAGTTTCATCGGCTGGCGGTCGCAACAATTCTTCGCTTGAAACCGCAGCCGGCGACATCACGGTCTATCTTGCGAACGATCTGGCGATCTCCATTCGCGCGGAGATCGAAGCGGCCAACGGCCACACGATTCGCAGCGACTTTTCCGATATTCATGTGTCCAGTGAAGGCGGGCCGTGGGGACCGAAAACGGTGACTGCCGAAGGTCAACTCAATGGCGGCGGACCGGTGCTGAAGGTGCGCACGAATTCTGGAAATGTCAACTTCCGCCGCGTCAGCCGGTAGGAACGGTCGTTGGTCGTTAGTCGCTGGTCGTTCGGGATTCGCTGCGGATTGCGAGAGTTTGCTAACGACGAACGACCAAGGACTAACGACTAGCTTTTGTTCGGGGAGGGCTTATGATCCATCGCTTTCTGCTTTGCGTGTTTCTTTTTTCGCTGGTCGTTCCACTGGTCGCGAGCGCGCAACCGGAACAACTTAACTACGATGGCGCCGGCGAAAACTGGAGTTGGGGTTACGGGTCGGATGAGGCCGGCAGTGGATCGTCGTATCTGGGAGTGGACATCGCTGACGTTTCTCCCGAGCGGTTGGGAGAATTGAAGCTCAAGGAAGAGCACGGCGCCGAGGTCACGATGGTCGACCGGGACGCTCCCGCCGGAAAAGCCGGAGTGCATGAGCATGACGTCATCGTAAGCCTGAATGGCACGGCGATCGAGAGTGCGGCTCAATTGCGCCGGATGATTAAAGAGACGCCACCGGGGCGCGTGGTGAATCTGGGCATCAGCCGCGACGGCCAGGCGCTGACGATCAAGGTGCAGCTTGCCGACCGGCACAAGTCGATGACCTGGGCGCCGAAGAGCGGCGAATTCAAGTTCGAGATGCCGCAGATGCCCACGATGCCGGATTTCGACATGCCGGTTTCGGTGGTCGTCGTTCACTCGTCGATGCGCAGCGGGCTGATGGTCGAGAACATCACTCCGCAACTGGGAGATTTCTTTGGCGTTAAGGGTGGCAACGGCGTGCTGGTGCGCTCGGTAGAAAAAGGCAGTCGCGGGGAAAAGGGCGGATTCCGCGCCGGGGATGTGGTGGTTAAGGTTAACGGCCAGCCGGTGCACGACACCTCCGATTTCAGTCATGCTCTGCGGTCATCGCCGGGCGACGCGGCAGCTGTGACGGTGATGCGCGATAGGAAAGAACAGAATCTGACGCTGACTCTTCCCGAGAAGAAGGATTCCGGCGAGCTGCTGGAAGACAGCTTTGATATTCCCAATTTTACGGCCGAGACCGAGCAGGCAATCAACCGCGCTGGAGATGAGATGGCCCGCATGGGTCCGGCCATCATGGAGAAAGTGCAGCAGGCTTTGTGCCGGAAAGACATGGAGAAGAAGTTGCAGGACTCGCAGCGGAACATGCGGGAACAACAGCAGAGGATGCAGGACCAGCAGCGAAAGCTGCGCCATGGGTTATCTGGAGATTGGGCTGAGATTTGACGCCTCAGGGTAGGATGGGCGCCAGGTTACGAAAGTCACCGGCGCTGCATTTGGACCTTTGCTTATCAGATGGATGGCCAGATTCCAAAGGTGAAGTACCCACTAGTTACCTGTTGCGGTGACGGAAATGCCGATAATCTGTTGCCGCGATGGCTTTCCGCGCTCTGTTGTTTTCAAAGAGTCCCGAGACGAACGCTGCCATGACGGCGGCCTGTGAAAGTGCGGGGATCCGCGCCGAAGCTTGCTCGGACATCTTTACGGCCATCGAAAAAGGGAAGACACGGTTCTTTTCGTGCGTGATTCCGGACTGGGCTGACCAACCGGAGGCGAGCTTCTTGCTGAAACGCGCTCGCGAATCCACGCCCAACCGAAACACCGTGGCCGTCGCCGTCGTCGATCACGAACCCACGGCAGCGGAAATGCGCGACAACCGGCTTGATTTTCTGGTCTATCGTCCAATTGCCGCCGAGGAAGCCGCTGCGGTGCTGGCAAAGGCTTGTGAGCAAATGCAACCGAGCGCAGCCGATGCTGCGGAATCGGCTCGCGAAAACTACAACGCCAGCAGCGGAGGCCCGATTGCAACTCCTGTGGCCCCCGAGGCGCCGGTAGCCAGTGAGCAGGACGCGCCAGCCGATCCGCCAGAAGCAAATGCAGCGGAAAGCAGCGGCAACGGCGAAATTGCGACTCACGAAGACGAACACGAGGAAGAACCTCGCCGGCGAAGCCATGCCATAGGGTTCCGCGGAGCTTGTGCCGCGGTGCTGGTGCTTGCGGCGGCGTTTTGCCTGTGGAGATCGCGCGGGGCCATCGAGTATCTGTCGCGGACGCCGGAGGGAGCATACCGTGTTTTGCGGGAGTCGGTGGCGGCGCTCTTTTATGTGAATCAACCCGGGGCGTTGCCCGCCGGTGCCGCCGCAAACGACGCGCAACAGGATGCGTACTTCACCCGAAATCCCAGTTCCAGCGCACAAGTACCGGCGCTGGAAGTGGTGGCCACCGAGTCGACGCTGGCGGAAGCACACGTGACTTTACCCAAGGCCCCCGACTTTCCACTGCCTGTGCCGGTCTATGTGCATCAAGAACCGCCGCCCATCCACGTGGAACGGGCGGCGATTCCCGAGAGCATGAGAAACTCGCCGCCGATTGAGCGGCCGGTGGTAGTGACGGTGAATCCGGCGCAGATGATGCCGGTCTCGGCGCCCCAGCCGCAGCCTCCAAGTCAGCAATTCAGCGAGCCCGTGGCGGTGAGCGAAGAAGCAGCACGGGCGCTGCTGGTTCACAGTGTCAATCCCGTTTATCCACCCGAAGCGTTGGCGCAGAAACTTCACGGGTCGGTGGTGCTGGAGGCGGTGGTGGGGCGCGATGGCGGCATCGAGGACCTGAAACTCGTGCGCGGAAATTTTATTCTCGGCCGGGCGGCAATAGCCGCGGTCAAGCAGTGGCAGTTCCAACCCTACAGTCTCAACGGCCACGCCGCGTCAACTCAAACCACGATCACCATCAATTTCAGCTATCCGCCAGGGTAGCGAAGGCGGCGCTCCACTACTCGTGGTCGTGTTCTTCCGGCGCGCCGGTTGGAGGGGTTGCCCCGCTGGATTGTTTCCAATAATCCTGCACGGCCGGCGGCAGCTTTTCTACGCGGGTGAGGAACGCCGTGAGCTTCCATATCTGAGGCTCAGAGAGCGTCTTGTCCCAGGCGGGCATGCCACTATAGCGGACGCCGGTGCGAATCACGTAGAAGACGTGCCATTCCTCATCGTCGGGCGGGTGAAGAATGAGATTCGGAGCCGGGGGATAGAACGAGTTTGCCAGGGTCGAGGGCTGGCGGTCGATACCGCCATGGCAAAGCGCGCAATTCATGGTGTAAATCTTCAGGCCCTCGATCAGATTTTCGTCCGTCGGGGGCACGGGATTGTTCAGGCGGGGAGCGTGGCGCTCCACCGAATTGTCGAGCGCGCTCATTGCGATGTGACGCTCCATCTGCGGCGGAGCGTTGTTGGCTCGGGTGGGCAGAAAGCCGAGCAAGGCAAGGCCAAGGCTGCCAATCAGAAGAACCAGAATGGTGATGACAATCCCCAGAACGAAGTAGCGCATTGCAGAGCCTCGGAGAGCTGCCGAGCTGACCCCGGCTTTGGACGGGGCAGAGCCCCGTCACCACACGGACAATTTCATTCTACCTTCAAGGGCGCGGCCACCGAGCCGATGCGTCCGCTGAGATCGTCACGGACCACGAAACGGACGGAGTACTCTCCGGGAGCAAGATCCAGAGCGCCGCGGTAGGCAAGACCTTGCTGGCGAATTGCCGGCAATCTCTCCGGGGTCAGGTGAACGTCGATTTTCTGACCCATGGGCTGAGCGACCGGTTTGCCTTCGGGAGTTTTCGCCAGCGCCACGAAGTCCATTACCACGTGGTTATTGTCGGAATCGTTGATCAGCGACGCATCCGGCGCCAGCAGCATCTCATAATTCACATGCTTCTTGCCCGGCTCTTTGCCGGGTTCGATTTTGTCCCACTTCGCCACCATAGCCAGCGATGTGAAATCCAAAGGCGACTGTAACGCCGACGAAAGGTCGCTGTTGCGGCTGTTCTCGGGATCGACGGTGGCATTGGTCACAAAGAATCCGCTGCGCGTGCGCACCTCCGTGTGATCGCGCTTCACTTTCACCGCCAGCTTGCGCCAGCCCGACTTGGTCTGCGAGCGATCGAGATAGTAGCCCAGCATGTAGTATTCGGCGGAATCGTCCACTGCGTTGCGAAAGCCTTTTACCAGATCGTTGGAGTTGTAGTAGGCGCGGCCTCCAGTCATCGCCGCAAAAGTCTGGAAAGACGCCTGCGTATCCATTTGCCGCCAAGTCGAGCGCCTATAGGCTTTTCCCGGGTCGCGCATGTTGGCACTTGACGTGGGCGCACTGATGCTGGGCATGGTTGAATTTTGCAGTCCTTTGACGTCCACGGGATAGAGCGCAACTTCCGCGTCGTTCAGCAGTTGCCAGGTGTGCTCGTAGAGGGGCAGCACGTCGCTCAGAGTATCGCGGCCGGCGGGCGCGAGCTGCATGGTGTTATCGCTTACGCTGAAGGGGAACCCGCCGCTTGCCCAGATCAGCGACTTGCGCCCAGGAAACCCGGCTAATGTCTGGGCGATCTGTTGCATTCCATCCAGGGTGTAAGTGATGGCAACGCGTTGTTCGAACGATTGAAAATTCAGTACCGCTTCCTGCAGCATCGACTGGAGGTCTTTGGCTTCGCTGTCCACACTATCGCTGCTTTTCGACCCTCCGCCGCCTTTCGAACTCCCCGCGCCGCTCGTTGCCCCCGAAGTGCTGTCCGCGGCTCCCGCCATGGCGTCCACATCTTCGTCGCTATCGACCATCTGGACCGGGTCGCCCTTCACCTTATGCAGTGCCGCCACCAGGACGCGAGGGTCGGTGGTGAAATCATGGATCACGTGAATGCCGTTGCGGGTAAGGGTGTAGAGGGCTGTCGGCTCCTGCTGGTCCACCGATTGGGTCAGATACTTGAGCAAGTCCTGGCGTGCAGAGGCCTGATCCGCAAATTTGGTGTTGATGAAGTCGAGCACAATGAGCGTAACCCGCCGGTTGGACGACCCTCCTCCCAGGGAATTGCTGAACTCATTCGGATTGCGGGGACGCGTCATACGGTGCGGGTCGCTGGTGATTTCCTCGAAGGTGGCAATCTTCTGTTCGGCGCCGTTTTCCAGCACCGTGAAGTCTTCCTTTTTCAGTCCGGTGATGTGATTGCCGGACTTGTCGGTCACCAGCGTCGGGATCAGCACCAGTTCAGCGCGCGCGGTGAACTTGACTTCAGCGTCCTCTTTGTCTTTGGGTGTTGCGAAGACAAAAATGGAGCCAGCCAAGGCAGCGATTATGGTGACGTAGCAAGAGAGCTTGCGGCCAGTCGTCATTCCCATACTCCCTTCTGATGCGCGAAAAGGATGCCGGGTAATTCACAGTGCGGATCGGTTCTGAGACGAGAAGCACCGCTTGGTTGGCCAGTATATAACAGGGGCGCAGCGCAGCCGAAAGCGTCGCCGGCTGAGGATGTGGAAGTCAGTAATGTGTGGAAATCAGCAACGGAAGGAAGCACCACTCTCGCGCTATGATCCGGGGCCTGCGACGCTGTAAACTTGAAACCAGAATGAAGCGCGTTCAGTTCATCGTTCTCCTGCTGACCGGGGTTGTGCTGATCGGTGGCAGCCGGTTCGCCTGGGCCCAGTATCAATATGGGCGCATCGATTCGGTAAAGAAATCGGTCACGACGACCACGAAAGTCTGGATCGTCAACACTCCGCTAGACGAAGAACGGACGCAGTACGTCATCTCGGCGCACGTGCAGGACAGGATTATTACCGGCACCTACGAGCTCTCCGCTACCGAGTCGGAACCGCCGCCAGAATGGGTCTCCGGCTACGCGGTGCAACTTGAGGTCAGCGGCGATTCGCTGTACTTGCGGTCGCCGACCGGCAGCTTGCGTTTGCATATCACGCAACGGAAGACTGCGGGCCCGATGCGGCCCATCACTGCCGAAGAAAAGAAACGGCTGGCAGAACTCGATGTCGCGCCGCAAGCGCCGGAATCAATGATCGGCTTTTCGAAATCCGGAAGCGACAAGGCGGCCGCGCCCGAGCCAGTTCCACCACCACCGCCGCCACCGCCCCTACCGGCCCCGACAGGCACGGTGACAGTGCGCTCCACTCCGTATCTTTCGGAAGTGTTCGTGGACGGCGACTCCATGGGATACACACCGGCAAAGATCGCGCTCGGTCCCGGAAAACACAGCTTCCGCGTGGAGAAGCCAGGCTACAAGCCCTGGACAAAAGAGATGACAATTACGGTGGGATCCGAGCTGACGCTGGACGCGAGTCTGGACAGGAAATAGCGTCGTATAGAAAAGCGGCGTGCGGTTCCCCGCCTATTCGCAAATGGCTTACAATTCCTCTTCCATGACGGTCGCGGTTCGTTCTTTTGCGAAGATTAATCTCGGGCTCTACATCGGCGCCGCGCGCGCGGACGGATATCACGATCTGCGCACGGTCTATCAGACGATTGCGCTGCATGACGTGATCCGGGTAAGCGTCGGGCGTGGCAGTGGAATTGACATCGCGTGCAAGAATAAGGACCCGCGAGTTCCACTGGATTCGTCGAACACCTGCTATCGCATGGCCGAGCGCGTGCTGGACGAACTGGGCGCGAAGGGTAGAGTCAGCGTCGAAATCGAGAAGCGCCTGCCGGTGCAGGGAGGGTTAGGCGCGGCGTCCTCGAATGCGGTGGCAACGATGGTCGCGCTGGAGCTGGCGCTGAAGAAGACGCGGACGATGAAAAGGAGCTTATCCGGGCCGGCGCGCCTGCGAATTGCGGCGGAGGTTGGCTCGGATCTGCCGCTGTTTCTGGTGGGCGGAACGACGCTGGGAGTAGGGCGCGGCGAGGAGGTTTACGCTCTGCCTGATTTGCCTTCCGTGCCGATGGTGGTGGTGATGCCGGAAGTCGGGGTCTCGACGGCGCAGGCGTTTGCCGATTGGGATGCGCTGATGCACAGCGGGGCCGAGCTGCGCTCGTTTGGACGGCCGGGGGCGTCCGTCCCTACGCGAACCTGGACGGGCGAGGGCGCCCGTCGCTCCACAAACAGTGAGCAATTGACGCGGCCCTTAGCGTCCGATAGACTGTTTGAGGTTGGCTGCGTGCTGTCGGCGTGGCTTTCTAGTTTAACCAGTGGTTCACCCAACACCGGTGCTCCTGCAAAAGGCGGGAGCCGGGCCGGGAGCTTGCTTCTCGACCTTGTCCGTACCGGGATTGAAAACGACTTCGAGAAAGTCGTCTTTCCTCAATATCCCGAATTGCGAGACATAAGAGGTGCGCTGGAGCGCGCGGGGTCGAGATACGCATCGCTCTCCGGGTCAGGGTCAACCCTGTACGGGCTGTTCCGGTCGCCCGCCGACGCCGCGAAGGCGGCAAGCCGCCTGCGAAAGCAGGGGGTGATGGCGGAGGCGACCAGTACGTTGACGCGCCAGCAGTATTGGAAAAAGTTGCTGGTCACCGATCGTTAGTCGCTGGTCGTTCGTCGTTAGTGGTTGGCGTTCGGTTCTGGGGTATGATTTAGTGACCAGGCGATGGATCGTGCATCTTGGGCCGTCGACTAATGGTAGGTCAAGTGCCTTTGGAGCACTTTGTCTAGGTTCGAATCCTAGCGGCCCAGCCAGATAACCAGGTCTCAGTTGCCAGTTCTCAGTTCTCAGTCGAGATCACTGGAGCCCCACAACTGAGAACTGAAAACCGGGAACTGAGAACTGAAGCTATGGCCACAGTTGCAACCACGACTGCCGAAAAGGCGACCGCCGAAAAAACCGTCGCGGAAAGAAAGCCGCCTACGGACGAGAAGCCGGAACGCAAGCCGCAGCGCGCCCGGGTCGACGACCGATTCAAAGTCTTTTGTGGAACCGCCAACGAGGCGCTCTGCGATGAGGTCTGCAACTTTCTTGGCCTGACGCGCGGACAGGCCCTGGTCACGCGCTTCAAGGACGGCGAAGCGTATGTGCAGATCCAGGAAAACGTCCGCGGGGCCGATGTGTTCGTGATGCAGCCCACCTGCCAGCCGGTGGACATGCACCTGATGGAACTGCTGTTGATGATGGACGCGCTCAAGCGGGCGTCCGCGCGGCGCATCACGGCCGTGATTCCGTACTACGGCTATGCGCGCCAGGATCGCAAAGACAAGCCGCGGGTACCGATTTCGTCCAAGCTGGTGGCCGACCTGCTGACCACCGCGGGCGCCGATCGCGCGTTGGTGGTGGATTTGCACGCGCCCCAGTTGCAGGGTTTTTTTAATATTCCGGTGGACCACCTGTTCGCTTCGCCGGTGCTGGTGGATTATTTCAAGAAGTTGAACCTGCCGAACCTGACCGTGGTTTCGCCGGACGCGGGTGGCGTGGAGCGAGCGCGGTTTTTCGCGAAGAAGGTGGATGCAGCGCTGGCCATCGTGGATAAACGGCGCGTCGAGGTGAACGTCGCGGAAGTGATGAACGTGATCGGCGAGGTCGACGGCCGCACGTGTCTCATCATTGACGACCTCATCGACACGGCGGGAACGCTGGTGAAGGTGGCTCAGGCGCTGATCGAGAACGGCGCGAGCACCGTGTACGCCTGCTGCACGCACCCGGTACTTTCAGGGGCGGCGGTGGAGAATCTTGTAGACTCTCCGATCACCGAGGTGGTCGTGACCAACACCATTCCGCTGACCGAAGCGGCGAGGCTCGTTCCGAAGATCAAGGTGCTTTCGATCGCGGGGCTGATTGGACGGGCAATTCAGTCCATTCATGAGGAGACTTCGGTGAGCAGACTTTTTATTTAGAAAGGTCGTTAGTCGCTGGTCGTTAGTCGTTCGCGATTCACCAGCACTGAAAGGTTTTGCCAACGACCATCGACTAGCGACCAACGACGATTTTCACGAAGGACGGAAACGGAATTATGGTGACAGCAACGGATATCAGCATTCTGGAAGCGCAGAAGCGCGAAGCAGGCACGAAGAACGCCGCCCGGCGCGTGCGCGCCAGCGGGAAAATTCCAGGCGTGGTGTACGGCGCGGGCAAAGAAGCGGCTTCGGTCGCGGTCGATCCCCGGCAGGTCCTGCGCATCCTGCGGTCGGAGAGCGGGCACAACACGATTTTCGATCTGGCGCTTGACAGCGATCGGGTGAAGGCCATGATCGTAGACTGGCAATTCGAACCGATCAAGGGAACGCTGCTGCACGTGGATCTGCAGCGCATCGCCATGGACAAGAAGCTAACGGTCACTGTTCCGGTGGTGCTCAAAGGCGAGGCAGAGGGCGTGAAGACGGAGGGCGGCATTCTCGAGCAATTGCTGCGCGCGATCGAGATTGAATGCCTGCCGGTCGACATTCCGAAAAACATCGAAGTGGATATCAGCCACCTGGTGTTCGGCGTGGAAGTGCGCGTGAAAGATCTGCCGCACAGCGAGAAGCTGAAGTTTCTGACCGAAGAGGACCAGATGATCGCGCACATCACCACAGTGAAGGAAGAAGTGGTTGCGGCTCCGGAAGTGGTGGCGGAAGCGGCGGCAACTCCGGCGGAACCGGAAGTTATTAAGAAGGGTAAGCAGGAGACCGAGGGTGAAGTCGAGGCCGAGGGCGATGCCAAGGGTAAGGCAAAGCCTGAGAAGGCTGAAAAGTCTGAGAAGAAAGAGAAGAAATAGCTGCTGGCTGCCGGCTTCTAGCTAAGAGCCGGCACCGAGCGAAACGGCCAACAGCGAAAAGCGAATCCGCGTGAAACTGATCGTCGGTTTGGGCAACCCCGGAGACGAGTACCAGTTCACGCCGCACAATCTCGGGTTCTTGACGATTGACCGGATCGCCAAAGGCCTCGAGATCGAAGTCAGAAATCGCCAGTGCCGCGCGCTGACTGCGCGGGCACTGATTGACAGTAAAACGATGGCCGCGGAAGCGGTGCTCCTGGCTAAGCCGGAAACCTACATGAACCTGAGTGGGCTTGCGGTGCGGGAGCTGGTGGCGGAGTATCAGGTCGATGTAACGCGCGATCTGATTGTGATTTACGACGAACTTGATCTGCCGCTGGGCACGATTCGCATACGGCAGCGGGGGAGTTCGGCGGGGCATAACGGGATGGAGTCCATCCTCGGCGCCTTGGGTACGGACGAGTTCTTGCGAATTCGGCTGGGAATTGCTCCCGATCGCAAAGTCGCGGACAGCGTGAAATACGTGCTGACGCCGTTTCGCAAGGCGCAGTTCGGACTGGTGGACGAAATTCTCGATACGGCGGCGCAAGCGGTTGAGGTGATTTTGAAAGAGGGACCGGCGGCGGCGATGAACCGATTCAATCGCAAGAATGACGCTGCGGAGTGAGTGTTGGTAGATCGTCATTGGTCGATAGTCGTTGGTCGTTGGCAAACGCATACGGCTTGGGGTGAATTTCCGAACGACAAACGACTAGCGACCAACGACTGTACTTAAGAGATTGTGGAGATAACGAATGAATCGCAACTATGAATTGATGTTCATCGTTCGGCCCGACATGGTGGACGAGGATCTGAACAAGCTGATTTCGACGCTCGAGTCTTCGGTGACCTCAGCGGGCGGCACGGCAAAAAGCGAGATCTGGGGCAAGCGCCGTCTCGCTTACAGAGTGGGCAAGTTCAACGACGGCATCTTTGTGCTGATGTTGATTGAAGCCACCGGCGCCACTGTGCACGAAGTCGAACGCCGCCTGCGCGTGACCGAGCCGGTGATCAAGTTTCTCACCGTGCGCACGGACGAAGAACTGAAGCGTCTCGACAAGATCAAGAAACTCCGCGACGCGAAAAAGAAAGTCAGCGCGCAACCGGCTGCCGCCGCTCCGGTAACGCCGGTAGCACCGGCAACACCGGAAGCCGCAACGGAAACACCGGCCTCGGCGCCGGTTTAGTTGTTGGGGTAGGGCACGGCATCAGCCTTGCCGCAGGGTCCCACAAAAAGCGGGCTTTTAGCCCCTGAGGGCCGAGCGCGACGCTCGCCAACGAATTCTTAGAAAGCAGGAGCACTATGGCAGAAGAAACAAAAGCACCAGGCGCATCAAGCGGCGGCGAAAGTCGCCCGGAGCGTAGTGGTGGCGATCGTCCCGAGCGCAGTGGGCCACGCGGTCCGCGTCCCGGCGGAGGCCCTGGCGGTCCCCGCGAAGGTGGCCGTAAGTTTTTCCGGCGCAAGAAAGTTTGCAAGTTCTGCGTCGAGAAGATCGAAGCGGTCAATTACAAAGATGTGCGTCTGCTGGCACAGTTCGTGGCGGAAAGCGGCAAGATCACTCCGCGCCGCCTGACCGGCGTGTGCACGCCGCACCAGCGCCGTCTGTCGAGGGCCATCAAGCAGGCGCGCAACATCGCGCTGCTGCCCTTCGCCGGACGCGCGCAATAAATTCAAGATCGTCGTTGGTCGGTAGTCGTTGGTCGTTCGCAGTCGGCGGCAACAGGAAAGCTTGTTGACTGTTCGAGATTTGCAAACGACCAAACGACAAGCGACCAACGACCAGGCTACTTACGAAACGGAGTCATCATGGAAGTCATCCTGAAAGAAGACGTGCCCAAGCTGGGCAATTGCGGTGAGGTGGTGAAGGTCGCGGAGGGATACGGGCGGAATTTTCTGCTGCCCAAGAAACTGGCGATTGAGGCCACCAAAGCCAACAAGACGGTCATCGAGCAGATGAAGGCGGCCGCCGTGCGCCGCTCCGCCAATGAAAAGACGGAAGCCGAAGCGCTGGCCAAGCAGTTTGACGGTCTCGAAGTGAAGTTCCTGCGCAAGTCGGGCGAAGGCGATCAGTTGTTCGGATCGGTCACGGCCGGCGATATTGCCGACGCGCTGGAGAAAAAGAGCTTCCACATCGATCGCCGCAAAATCCAGTTGCACGAGCCGCTCAAAATCATCGGCGAGTTCACCGTCCCCATCAAGCTGCACAAGGACGTGACCACGCACTTGAAAGTCGTCGTCGACAAAGAAGCAGCGGCGGCAGAATAGTTTTTATTTTGCCGTGTGGGGACGGGCGACTCGTGAGCCTGTCCCGAGCGCAGTCGAAGGATCCTGCTGGGCGGGGACGCCCGGCGCCCCATCATCCGATGTCCGCCCGGAAGAATTCTTCAACTTTTCTCAGGTCCGTCGTCCGGCTGTATTTCGGCAGACTCTCCACAAACACGCGTCCGTATTGCTTCTTCAAGATGCGGTTGTCGAGTAGCGCCAGCAGACCACGATCATGCAGCGATCGAATCAGCCTCCCAAAGCCCTGCTTCAGGGTAATGACCGCGCTTGGCACCTGGTATTCGAAGAAGGCGTTGCCGCCGCCGGCGTCGATGGCTTTCACCCGCGCCGCCACCACCGGATCGCTGGGCACGGCGAACGGCAAGCGATCGATAATCACGCAGCTCAACTGCTCGCCTTGCACGTCCACGCCTTGCCAGAACGAAGACGTGCCGAAGAGCACGGCGTGGGGCTTGAGCCGGAACTGCTCGAGCAGAGCCGACTTCGGAGCGTCTCCCTGCTTGAGCATCGGGAATTCCAGTTGGCCTAGCAAACGCTCGTAAATGTCGTTCATCTGCGCGTAGCTGGTGAAGAGCACGAAGGCGCGTCCGCGGGTAATCTCTAGCAACCGCCGGACAAGGCCAGCAGCCTCGGCCGCGAATTGCGGCGTGCGTGGATCGGGCAGATCGGGCGGGACGTAGAGGATCGCCTGGCTCTCATAATCGAAGTGCGAAGCGACGATCAATTCGCGCGCGTGGTTGAGCCCGAGCCGCTGCCGTATGTAGTCGAAACCGCCGCCGACGGCGAGCGTTGCCGAGGTCAGCACCGAGGTCTCCAGTTTCGACCACAGGCACTCGCGCAGAATCTGGCCGACTTCGATCGGAGTCGCCTGCAAGAACACGTTGACACGGCCCGAGCGCTTTCCCTCAGGGGCTGAAGCCCCTTTCTCAAACGCGGACGTTCCGGCGTGGCTGAAGCCACGCCCTTTCAAAGCTGAGCCCGTCGAGGCGCCCGGCCCTCCACGAAATCCACGGCGCTCGATCCAGAAGACAGTGTTCGGATCCTCATTCTCCATCACGAAACGAAGTTGCACCTGTAGTTGTTGGGCCCGGCGCACCAATGTGAACACTTCTTCCGGCTTCTGCGGAAGTTGCTCCAGTTCCGCGCCCAGCCGGTACAGCGCCTGATTGAGAGTGAGAAATTCTTCGCCGTTTTCCTCCAGGAACTCGCGGCGAGAGTCGAAAGCAAACCGGCCCTCGTTTGCAGGCAGGAGCGAAAAAAACAGCTGCGAGCGCTCTCGCACCGACTGAATCGCTCCCGACATCTGTGGCGTGTAGAGTTTCTCTCGCTGCAAAAGCTGTTCGACATCGCGCGCCAACTCATCCATCCGCAGGTTGCTGACGGAAATCCCAAAGTAGTTGCCGGCGACTTCTTCCAGTTCATGCGCTTCGTCGAAGATAACGGCCCCGCACTCGGGCAGGACGCCGGCGTCGGGCGCGTCCTCGGCTTCGAGTTTGATGGCGAGATCGGCGAAAAACAAATGATGATTGACAATGATGATGTCGCTCTCGGCCGCCCGCCGCCGCATCTCGGTGATGAAGCAGCGCGAGAACTCGCTGCATTTCTGTCCGGTACAGGCTTCCGCCCGCGCGTCGAGCTTGTGCCAAACCGCGCTGGCCTCGGGCAGTTCCGCGAGTTCGGCGCGATCGCCGGTCTGCGTGGTTTTCTCCCACGCGGCGATGGCGCGGTAGTGCTCGATTTCTTCCAGTCCGCTGAGCACCGGCTGGTTGGTGAGGTCGTAGAGTTTCTTGCGACACAAATAATTGTTGCGGCCCTTCATGTAGCAGACGTTCAGCTTTCGATCTCCATCGGGAAACAGCGCCCGCTCCAGAGCGGGGACATCTTTAAAGAAGAGCTGCTCCTGCAAATTCTTTGTGCCGGTGGAGATGACGACTCGTTTGCCCGAACGGATGACCGGCAGCAGATACGCCAGCGTTTTTCCGGTGCCGGTGCCGGCTTCGACGATCAGGTGACGTTTTTCTTCGAGCGCTTCTTCGACCGCCTGGGCCATCTGCAATTGCCCGCGTCGAAACTCGTAAGCGGGATGCGTTTTCGAGAGCAGGCCCCCGGGCGCGAAAAACTGGTAGAGCGAGAATCCCGCGGGTCGAGCTTCCTGAGGTGACACGGGATGGGATGAGGAAGGCACGGAGTCTCTATAATAGCCTCAGCGCCGCGAGCTACGAGCCGCGAGCTACGAGCGAAACCGGTGCTCGCAGCTCGTAGCTCGGGGCCCGCAGCTCAATCACTTTGAGCAAAAAGAAGCTATCCCCGCTCGTCGCCATCGTCGGACGTCCTAACGTCGGCAAATCGACGCTCTTTAACCACCTGACCGGATCGCGGCGCGCCATTGTCGGCGACGAACCCGGCATCACTCGCGACCGGCTTTATGGCGAGGTGGAATGGCTCGGGCATGAGTTTCGCGTGGTGGATACGGGCGGCATCGTTCCCGACGATAAAGATTTCATACCGGCGGAGATTTTCCGTCAGGCCAAGGTCGCGTTTGAAGAATCTGCGGCGATTGTCATGGTCGTCGATGCTCGCACCGAGATTGCTGGGCCCGATCGTGAACTGGCTCGACTTTTGGCGCGCACTGGGAAGCCGCTCTTTCTCGCCGTCAACAAGATGGACTCGGATAAGCAGGATGGATTGCTCGACGAGTTTCATGTGCTCGGAATGCGGAATATGTTTCCAATTTCGGCTGAGCATGGACGCGGGGTCGACGATCTGCTCGACGGCATCGTTAAGGTGATTCCTAACATCAAGAGCATAACCACAGAGGACACTGAGGACGCGGAGGAAGGCGCACCAACTCCCGAGGAACCGCATGAAATCAGGGTGGCCATTATCGGGCATCCGAATGTCGGAAAATCCACGCTACTCAATCAACTCACAGGAATCGATCGCGCTATCGTGTCGCCGGTCGCCGGAACCACGAGGGATTCCATCGACGAGGTCATCCAGTACAAAGGCCGCAAGATTCGCTTCGTCGACACGGCCGGCATTCGCCGCAAAGGCAAGACGCATCTGATGGCCGAGAAGCTTTCCGTGGTCATGGCGCGCAAGAACATCGAAGATGCCGACATCGTGCTTTTCATGGTCGACGCCACCGAAGGCGCCAGCGGGCTCGACGCCAACATCGCCGGCTACGCTCACGAGAGCGGACGCTCGGTGATTATCCTGGTCAATAAATGGGACCTGGTGGCGAGCGGCGAGAAACGCGCCGTCAGCCAGTCGAAGACGGCGCGCATCCAGGACGCCAAGCGTCCGCAGGACCGCGCTCTCTACGAAGAGCGATTGCGCTACGGACTCAAATTTCTGGCATACGCTCCGGTGCTATTTCTCTCCGCGCACACTGGCAAGGGGACGGAGAAAATTCTGCCGCTGATCGAGAAAGTCGCCGCCGAGCGCCGCAAGCGCGTCACCACCGGAGAAATGAATCGCTTCCTCAAGACGATTGACTTCGATCGCGCCTCTGTCCCCGTGAGCAAACGCGTGAAAATCAAATACATGACGCAGGCGGGAGTGGCGCCGCCGACATTTGTGCTCTTCACCGACCGCGCCGTGAAGCTGCATTTTTCCTATCAGCGCTTTCTGGAAAACCAGATTCGGGCGGCGTTCGGATTTATGGGGTCGCCTATCTGGATTAAGAACCGGGCGCGGGACTGAGAGCCCTGTTTCAGCGCTTGGGTCGCGCTGTATTTCGCGACAAAAATCTAAGTACACGTCGAGCCTCTGGGACCTTCGCGGTCCCAGCCTTCTGGAAGAGCGCCATTGCCTGCTTTTTGTCCGTGGAAGAGCCAAGCCCTCGCCACAACAACTTGCCAATCCAGAACAAAGATCTGGTGTGGTCCTTGTCGGCTGCTCGTCTGAACCATACCAGAGCATCCGTGTAATCCCGTTCGTCATAGGCCATCTGCCCTAGGCTGAACATTGCCCTGGGATCTCCCTGGCGGGCCGACTTCTTGTACCAGCGTTTCGCTTCTTCGATGTCCGGCTCAACGCCGACGCCATTGAGGTAAAACCACCCCATGGCCAGCACCGCATCACGCATTCCTGATTCGGCCGCCTGTGCATTGAGGAGAAATGACTCCTGTGAATCTTCCTGTGCCCTGAAGCCGTGGAGGCTCTGCAACGAGCGGTTGTAAAGATGAGAGGGGTAGATCCAGCCGTGGCGACTGCCCCTTGCACCCGCGCGTGGTAACGAGTTGTTAGAGGGTATTCGCGCCACGCCAGAATTGTACGACACCAACCGTGAGCTTGTAGCGGCGTTTTCCGACGCCGCATATCCCTCAGGGGCTAAAGCCCGCGTCGTTATAGGCTCGGATTGGCACGGCTGAAGCCGTGCCCTACCCAAGCTGATTTGTGAGATCGCTCCTAGCTTGTCATCGGAACATGCTTCCCGTCCTCTGTCAGCAACCCTACGCGGTCGACGCCGGCGATCCGGGCAATTGCGATTACGTCCGCCACGTCCTGGAAATCAATGTCGTCGTCGGCTTCGACGTAGGCGATCCGCTCCACGCGAATGGCAAAAATGTCGCGCAGGCGTTCGCGCAAGTGATCCCATTCCACCGCTTCTTCATTCACCATCACCTGCGGATGTTCTGCCTGCGAATGATCCGCTCCCGGCTTTGCGTGATGGATCTGAATCACAATCGTCCGCTGCGGCGGCGGGATCGCGCTGCCGGTTGGATTGGGTTGCGGAAGATCTGTCTGTAAACCGGTTGGCCGCTGCTCGATCACCACCACCATGAAAACGATGATGAGCACCAGCAGAACGTCAATCAAGGGAGTGACGTTCATCTGCGGACGTGACGGACCACCGCCTGCCATTGAGAATGCCATTCGAATTTCCTCTCTTTGCCACGAAGAAACGGGAACGGCACGCGCGTGTCTTGAAACATTGGACACCCAAACAACAAGAAGAGTTCCCTGGGCGCTGCAAATGCGCAGGTCCTTCGCTTCGCTCAGGATGACACGGGAGATTGGTGCGCGGATTGATGCGTGCGTGCTAGCCGATGGGCTCCGGCGAGGGCGGCAGTGGCGGCGGTTCGAACGGCGGCGGAGGTTCGGGGACTGGAGGCAATTCCGGGGTGGGAGGGGCCGCAGGCGCTGGATGGAGCAATGCGTCCAGATTCGGATATCGAGCGGCGAGGAAATACAGCGCGTACGCCGGAAAGAAGACTGTAGCCGGCACGCACACCAGGGCGATCAAGTAGATCAACAGAAGCAAGAGCACGGCTCCGAGAATGATCGCCAGACTAATGGTGGTCACGTTCCATCCCAGCCCCGCTTCGTGGCCAGCCACCACGGCAACTACGCCAGGGACTACGACAAACAGCGCCGGGATAATCGCGATGATGCTGAACAGGATGGTCGCCGCAATGGAAAGCACCAGCTTGAGGAGCAGGTAAACGGCGTATCGTCCTTTCTCTCGCCCGATCATCGCCAGTAAATGACGCCAGCCATCGGCGAAATCGAGATCCTCGAGAGCCATAATCGGCACCAGAAAATCTTTAGCCAGCACCTGAACCACAGCGGCTGTCAGCACGAATGCCGCGATCAAAAGCCCGAGCAAAAGCACTCCGACGATCAATCGACCGAGATGTTGCGTCAGATTTGTCGCCCACCCTGCGGCGAAGGCTAAGGCCAACGGCAAGCCCACGAGAACCGCCAGAAAGAGCCACGTCGCAATCAGAAACACGACTTGCCAGAGAAAGAACCGGCCACCGGCGCGATGCCATTTTTGCCATCCCTCGCCAATCGAACATTCCCGCCGCAGCACCGAGTCGAACAGGATGAACCGGAACACACTGTTGAGGTACAGGAATATAAACGCGAACACGATTGCGACGAAGATTCCGGCCACGATCAATCCGACGAACTGCCCCATGTGCGCGGGAATGTGTGCTGGACTGAAGGGAGGCCAACCGGAGGGCAGACTCGACGACGGCAGAAATCGGTTGTGATTTTTTTGCGGGAAACGAGGCCAACTGCCGCCGAGGTTTCCGAAATTGCATCCGCCGACATGCAGTTCCGCCGCGAGAATTCCAACCAGCGCCAGCCGCGACCATTGTCCGAAGCGGAAACGAGTGAAGAGTTGCTCCCGCGTGTGCTGCAGGGCCGGCTGTACGCAATCAACGGCAGAAACTGGCATGGACGCACCTCGATTCCACAAGAGCACCGTAAAGCTAATCTCTTGAGAAAACAATAGGAACTTGTAGAGCGGCCTTTAGCGATTAGCTCTTGGCTTTTGGCTAAGAGCCAACAGCCAGGAGCCCAGGGATTTGTCATCCCGCATGCAGCGTGGAATCTGCGGCCTGCCCAAGCCGCTCTCTGTACCACTGGTCGAACTCGCGCAATGCCAGTTCGCACTGCTGGCGGTGACGTTCTTTCCGATCGCGAACGCGGGCGTCGAGCGCAGGCAAAAGGTCGAAAGTGATATTCGCCGGCTGAAAATTTTTGCTCTCTGCCTGCGTGATGTAGTGGAGCAGCGAGCCCAACGCGGTCGCACGCGGCGGTGGCGCCGGTTCACCGCCGATGGCCAGCGCGGCCGCATTGATTCCCGCGATCAGGCCAGTCGCAATCGACTCGACGTAGCCTTCGACGCCGCAGATTTGTCCCGCGAACAGTACGTGGGGGTGCGCCTTCATTTGCAACTTCGGGTTCAGCAGTACGGGCGCGTTGATATAGGTGTTGCGGTGAATCTGTCCGTAGCGCAGAAAGCGCGCGCTTTCGAGTCCGGGGATCAGACTCAGCACGCGCGCCTGCTCGCCAAATTTCAGGTGATTCTGAAATCCGACAAGATTGTAAGAATCGGCGCGCAGATTTTCCTGGCGCAATTGCACGACGGCGTATGGCATCCTGCCGGTGCGAGGGTCTTTGAGTCCGACCGGCTTCATCGGTCCGAAGCGCAGCGTGTCGCGTCCGCGCCGGGCAATCTCCTCGATGGGTAGGCAGCTCTCGAAGTAGTTCAGGTTCTCCCAGTCTTTCTGCTCCACCGATTGTGCCGCGAGAAGCGCATCGTAGAAACGGTCGTATTCGTCTTTCGCCATTGGACAATTGATGTAGTCGGCCGACCCTTTGTCGTAGCGGGCCGCCAGGTACACCTTGCTCATGTCGATGGAATCGGCTTCGACAATGGGGCTGATGGAATCGTAAAAATAGAGGTGGCTGCTGGCAGAGGTGGTTGCGCACAGACGCGCAACTTCGCTGGACAGAGCGTCCGAGGTCAGCGGACCGGTGGAGACGATCGTAAGCTGTTCGGGTTCGATGTGAGCGACCTCTTCGCGGCGAATCGCGATGAGCGGTTCGAGGGAAATCGCCTCGGTTACTTTTCGCGAAAACTCGGCCCGGTCGACCGCGAGAGCGTGGCCAGCGGGCACCGCAGTTTCCCGCGCGATCTTCAGCAGCAGAGAACCTGCTCGCCGCATTTCTTCTTTCAGCAGCCAAGGCGCAGTGTTTTCGCTCTCGGACTTCAGAGAATTGGAGCAGACCAGTTCGGCGAAGTCGTCCGTCTGATGGGCAGGAGTCGTGCGCACCGGCCGCATTTCGAAGAGTTCGACGGCGACGTCGCGGCAGGCACACTGCCACGCCGCCTCCGATCCTGCCAGACCAGCACCGATGATGCGAACTTTCCTATGCAAATCCAATTTCATTGAACGCCGGTTTCATGCGTCTCCATGTTCATGCGACGGCAGCGCACTTCGGCGAATCTGTTTATTATAGGGCGCTAGAGTGAGGAGAGAATTTCATGGCTCGAATTAGTCTGATTGAACCCGCGCAAGCCAGCCCGGAAGTTAAGGAAATTTATGATGGCAAGCTGAAAGGCAAGCCCGGCAACATCCAGAAAGCGCTGGCGCATCGTCCTGCGATGCTGGGCAATTTTCTGGGGTTCTATCCCAGCGTGGGACGGTCGCTCGATCGCAGGCTGTACGAGGCCGTGTATCTGCGAGTTTCCCTGATCAACGGATGCCATTACTGCACGCAGCACCACATCCAGGGCGCCAAGCGCGTCGGACTCACACCGGAGCAGATGAAGACTCTGAAAGAAGGACATTACTCAGGATTTGGCCTGGCGGAGCAAGCCGCCCTTGGCTATGCCGAGAGACTTACGCGCACTCCCGACAGCGCCAGCGACACTGACTTCACGGAACTCAAGGAATATTTTTCCGATGAGCAGATCGTCGACCTGCATATGCTCATCGGGCTGGCGAACCTGACCAATCGCGTCACTGGGCCGCTGGCGCTGGAAGTCGAATTTCCGGAAGAAAAGATCTAGAAGAGCTGGGAGTCGAAGGCGAGGCCGAGCTTTGCTCGGCTTGGACGGCCGTGGGCGGCCGTCCCTACGCAAGCACTTACAGAATCACCCGCTCGTCTCCTACTCGCCGCGTCACGCGCTCGCGATCCAGATATTCGAGCAGGGGGATCGCGTACTTTCGGCTGACTCCGGTCATCTCTTTGAAGTGGGCGACGTCAATTTTCGGCGTGCTGCTTTTGAGGGCGGCAATCTTATGGCGAAGATCCGTGAGCGCGCTCTGGTGGAATACGAGTTCTTCCGAGATCTTGATCAGAACTTTATCGCGCAATAGCAGAGTGACAATTTTCTGGGCGCGGACTTTATCTACCTTCAGGGCCGCCAGCACTTCTTTCAGCGACGGAACTTTCAATCCTGCGGACACGAACGCCTGCTCGATGATCTTCTTCGACTCGGCTTCTTCGTCTTTCATGGCTACGCCGCGGCCGGGCAGGTGGACGAGCTCGCCTGCTACTTGCAGTTTCTTTTCTTCCGCCAATCTTCCCAGCACGCTGTAGAACACCTCCGGGCCCAGGTTGGCCCGTTCGCGCAGCTCCTCTTTGCTCATTCCGGCTACAAGAGAATTGGCATCGTGAAACCTCTTCAGAACCTGAAGTACTTCCACTTTTGCTTTCGCGTATGCGGCCGGCGCAACCAGCACCTGATGGCAGTACTTCAATCCGGCCTGAGCCGCCAGTTTCACAGCGGCTGCCCTGCAGATGTTCATTTCTCCAGGGACTTCATTCAGACGCAGGCCGATCGCTCCCCGACGGGCGACGCGCGCGGCCAGCACTTGTTCTGGAGAACCGTCGCGCATCGTCTTGAGAAATGCAACTGCGTCTACTGGCCGCTGCTTGCGAGTCGCAGGCGAAGCATCCAGCACCACGCCTCCGCCAATGGTCACTACGGGGGAAAACTGCCTCACGATGAAGCGATCCCCAGGCAGAAGCAGCATGGGATCGGTGAATCTTAGCTGTGCGTAGGCTTCGTCTCCCGGCTTCAGGATTTTCGCTCCGTACAGGCGCGTCTCCGCGATCGCTTCCGCCGCGTAGGCGTGGAAGTGCACACGCGCGCCGTCGTTGAGCGGCTTGGCCGAGGGAAGAAGAGAAAGAAGCGCGTCGACTCGCGATGTCGAACGAAAAGTGTCCGCGGCGGCAAGCGTCATGCCGCGCGCCAGGTCTTCGTGAGCGATCCCGGCGAGATTCAGTGCGGTGCGCTGTCCTGCCACGGCGGCTTCGGCGGGCGAGTTATGCACCTGCACCCCTCGAACTCGCACCCGCTTGCCGGCGGGAAACACTTCGAGCTCTTCTTCTTTGTGGATCGTGCCGGCAACCAGAGTACCGGTCACGACCGTGCCGAAGCCTTTCATGGTGAATACGCGGTCGATGGGCAAGCGAGCCAGCGCCGCCGAGTCTTTCTCCGCAACTTCGGACGCGACCTGAGCGAGCGCCGATTTCAACTTGTCCAAGCCTGCGCCGGTCAGCGAACTCACGGCGACTATCGGCGATGGCGCCGGATCGAGAGTCGTATCGAGAAAAGATCCGCGCACGTAATCTTCCACTTCCAAGCGCACGACCTCGAGCGTCTCGGCATCCACCGCATCGGATTTTGTGAGCACGGTGATGCCGCGGCGGACCGCAAGCAGGCGGCAGATATCGAAGTGTTCGCGAGTCTGCGGCTTGATCCCCTCATCGGCGGCGATTACCAGCAGCACCAGGTCGATGCCGCCCACGCCCGCGAGCATGTTGCGCACAAAGCGCTCGTGGCCGGGGACATCGACGAAACCCAGGCGAAGCTTGCCGCCATCGGGGGCGGGGAGTTCGAGGTGGGCAAAGCCGATGTCGATGGTGATGCCGCGCCGCTTTTCTTCTTCGAGGCGGTCGGCATCAATGCCGGTCAGAGCTTTGACCAGCGCCGTTTTTCCGTGATCGATATGTCCGGCGGTGCCGACGATGACGGACTTCATGTGCGACAGTATAAACGGGTTGTTGGGCTGACACTTTTGTCCGCCGGCGTGCCCATAGTCCGCAGTCCGCGGTGGGTGGAACCACAGAGTCGAACCTGAAAGCTCTCACAGCGCCACGGAAACCGCGGCGCTATAATTCCGCGTCTAGAAAGGAAAGCGCGGCGACAGCCGATCGGCCTCGCGAACTACATATGAAAACTTATCTGAGATTCATCAATCCGACGATAGCCATCTTGGTCTTGCTGCTTTGCTTATGGGCAGCGATGAATGGGGACAACGGGTTCCGGCCCCGGGACATGCTAAGGGGAGGCATTCCGACCTACTTCGTAGCCAAGGGCTTGTTCTGTAGTGCCGCCCTGTTCCTGCTGGGGAAGGTTGTTTCACTCATGGGCGAAAAGCCGGGGAAGTAGGCGCGGACGGAAGGCCGGCGGGCAAGAGGGTCCGCTCAACACAACCTATCGCCATTTCTTCAGGCTGGGCCAGAGCTGGGCCAAACTGCCGAACTTTGCGCCACGACATATGAAGACGGGCAGTTCGCGCTCCAGCGCGTACGGATTGTCGCGTGAGGTGCCGACAAAATCAACATGCTCGAAGAGCTCTTCCAGTTTTTCGCGGCTGTCATCGAGCACGATCAGGCAATTGCCGGAATATCCCCTCGGCCCCCACAACCACCACGTCTGATGTCCGCTGAGCGACTGCGGCAGGCCGAATTTGGGCCCGAGGAAATCGATTGCTCCGGCTTGCCCATAGTCTTGCGCGAAGATTCCGCAATCTTTTCGTTCTTCGTTGGGAATCTTGCTCCAGGCGATAGCGACCTCGTCCACAATTTCGTTCCAGCCGAACTGGTCGGCGTAGTGTTGCGGCAGCAGAGCTCGCATGTGGCTGTGCTCACTTCGCGGAACCTTGAAGGGCAGACGCTGCATATAACTGACGAATTGCTCGATGGGCAGAATGGGGGCAGCTAGCGGCGCGAAGACGGCGCCTCCCGCCAGCAAAAGCACGGCCATCACAGGCTTGATCCATCGCTGGCGAATGCGATCGATGGCATCGTCGATCACTATGCATCCGGCAGCGAGAAATACCGGGTAAATCGGAGCCAGGTAGTA
>Ga0326728_10007123_pt1 | contig 29234 bp, 21 predicted proteins | sample MB3enrmetagenome_FD_207602 | JGI IMG/M metagenome (GOLD analysis project Ga0326728, IMG submission 207602) | Lab enriched peat soil microbial communities from McLean, Ithaca, NY, United States - MB31MN | ecosystem: Environmental > Terrestrial > Soil > Wetlands > Peat | place: USA: New York... | reverse complement strand
CTGGGGGGCATTCGTCTGTTGGTGCCCGCCAACATGCTTCCTTCCGGACCGATTCGCATCGATGGCGGAGTTCTGGTGTTCACACTGGGCGTCTCACTCGCCAGCGGCCTTCTTTTCGGGGTGTTTCCTTCGCTGCATGCTTATCGATCCGATCTCAGCCGGTCACTCAAGCAAGGTGGACACCTCGCATCCTCAGATCGAGGTTTGCTGGGGCACACCCGATCCTTGTTGACGGTGGTAGAAGCGGCCTTGTCACTCGTATTGCTCGTGGGCGCGGGCCTGTTTCTGCGGAGTTTCTCGCGCCTTGGTGAAGTGAACCCGGGATTCAATCCGGAGCGGCTGATGACGACCCAGGTCAACCTCGCTGAGGGTCTTTACCAGGCTTCCGCAAAACGCATCGAGTTCTACGAAGGCGTGCTGGAACGTGTCGCGGCGCTTCCCGGCGTGCGCAGTGCGGCTTTCACCAGCAACCTGCCCTTGAGCGGAACTGTGGCTACCTCCGCCTTCCGGTTGCAGGTCAAAGAGGAATCGCCCCACGCGGGCCCGGAAGGCGATGCCCAATTTGCTCTGCTCTCCGGGGTCAGCCCCAGCTATTTCCGCGCCATGGGGATCCCCCTGCTCGCGGGGCGCTTGTTCACCAACGCGGATGGCGAAGGCGCGCCCAAGGTCGCGATCGTCAGCGAATCCCTGGCCCGCGCCTACTGGCCGGGTGAAATTCCCTTGGGCAAGCACCTCAGCTTCCCAGGGCAGGTGCCTGACTGGCGGGAGATTGTGGGGGTGGTGGGAGATACCCGGCACGCCAGCCTCGCCGCCCAGCCCTCGGAGGATCTGTACTTCCCGCTCCGGCAAAACGCCAGTTATGCTTGCTTCCTGATTATTCGTACCGAGGGAACCCCGGCGTTGATTGCCGCGGAGGTGCGCCGCACCGTGGCGGAAGTGGACCGCAACGAACCCCTGGCGGATTTCCTCACCATGGAGCAACACATATCGAACTCCATGGCGGGCCCGCGCTTTCGTACCGTCCTGCTCGGCATCTTTGCATTTCTGGCCTTGACGCTGGCGGTGGTGGGTCTGTACGGTGTGATGTCTTACACGGTCAGCCAGCGGACGCGCGAGATCGGCATTCGCGTCGCCATGGGCGCCCGGCGGGAAGATGTGCTGAGGTTGGTGGTGGGGCAAGGGTTCAGGCTCACTCTGGTGGGAGTGGGGATGGGGATTGCCGGCGCGCTGGCGCTCAGCCGCTTCTTGTCGAGTCTACTTTACGGAGTCAGGCCCGTCGATCCGTTCACGTTTGTTGCCGCATCGCTGGCCCTGACGGTGGCCGCTCTGCTTGCCAGTTACATCCCCGCCCGCCGGGCCACCAAGGTCGATCCCATGGTGGCGCTGCGCTACGAGTAATTGCCGATTGATGCCCGTGGCACAGGCACTCCTGCCTGTGCTCAGATTTGATGCATTCCATGCATAAGACACAGGCAGAAGTGCCTGTGCCACGGGCATCGTTCATTCCTCAATCGACAATCGGCAATCCAAACTCGGCCATCCGGCAAAACTCCCCTCCCCATTGCATTGTGCGGCGCTCAGGCGTATCTTTTGTGGCCGGCGGAAACCGGACCATGGAAATTCCGGTTCAGAGATCGACAGCCGCCACCGCACTAACATAGCGCAGTTACACCCAGAGTAAGCACCCGCGTGACCATCGGGAGGTTCGCATGACAAACCCACCAGAAACACCAGCCCTCGATGCAGGCTTGCCCCCAACCACTTGCTGGAGAGGGCCAGCATCGCAATCCGCCGCCACCCCGGCGGGTACCCTCAGGGGCACAAGGGGAAATCTGACTCCGGAGAATTGCTGCATATGCTTTCTGGCGTTCATGACGCTGGCGGGGGTCTTCGCCGCGCCTGCCTGGTCGCAGAAAATATCCAATTTCGATCGGGCCAGAACACTGGATATGTTGAACGATGTCGCCCGCGATGTTCAAAAGTATTACTACGATCCAAATTTCCATGGCTTGGATTGGGATGCGAAGGTTCGCGAGGCGCGGGACAAAATTCGCGCCGAAACCTCCCTGAATATGTCCATCGCGCACGTCGCGGCAGCGCTCGACTCGCTTAACGATTCCCACACCTTCCTCCTCCCGCCACCTCGCCCCTACCGGCATGATTACGGCTTTCAAATGGAAATGGTCGGCGACCGGTGTTTCATCACCCGAGTGCGCCCGGAATATGACGCGGAAGCCCAGGGTCTGAAACGTGGAGACGAGCTTCTGGCCATGAACGGGTACCATCCTTCCCGCGATAACTTATGGAGAATAGACTACGCCTTCCGATTGTTGCGCCCGCAACCCGGACTGCACCTCGCGCTTCGCAACCCGGAGGGTCAAGAACGCGTGGCCAATGTGGCGGCGAAAATCATACCCACCAAAAAGGTCATAAACCTGACACTTTCCGGCGCCTCTGACATATGGGACGTCGTGCGCGAGGGAGAGAACCAGGAACGTCTCATGCGCGCCCGCACCGTCGATATGGGCGATGCGTTGATGATCCTCAAACTGCCCGTGTTCTTGTTCGACCAGGAAGAAATTGACGACTTGATGGGCAGGGCGCGCAAACACCAGGCGCTCATCGTGGACCTGCGGGGAAACCCCGGGGGAGCGATCGATACGCTGAAGTACCTCGTGGGCGGTATTTTTGAAGACGAGGTCAAAATCGCGGATCGAGTCGGCCGCAAGGAAATGAAGCCCGAAGTCGCCAAATCCCGGGGGAGCAGAGCCTTCACCGGGAAGATCGTGGTGCTGGTGGATTCCAAGTCCGCATCGGCGGCGGAACTCTTCGCCCGCATCGTGCAACTGCAAAAGCGCGGGTTGGTGGTCGGCGACCGCTCCTCCGGCAGTGTTATGGAAGCCAGACACTATGATCACCAGATTGGCCAGGACAACATCGTGCCCTTTGGCGTCTCCGTCACCGAGTCTGACCTTATTATGAGCGATGGCAAAAGCCTGGAGCATTCCGGGGTCACTCCCGACGAATTGGTCCTTCCCACTGCCGCCGACATGGCGAATAATCGCGACCCGGTGCTTTCCCGTGCAGCGGAAATGCTCGGTGTCAAAATCAGCCCCCAGGACGCCGGAAAAATCTTCCCGTTCGAGTGGCCGAAAGAGTAGGCGGCGCACCCATTACCAAGTGGCCAGTGGCACAGGCACTCCTGCCTGTGCACAGGGCAGATGCATCCTGATGCATCGTGCACAGGCAGGAGTGCCTGTGCCACTGGCATCGTTCATTCCTCAATCGGCAATCGACAATCGGCAATCGCCAATGGCCCGATGACCCGATGGCCCGATCGGCAGATGGCCCAATTCCTCGGAACTCTGGTAGACTCAATCCTGACAGGGCGCGACAACCAAAATACATTCGAGGGTAGGTCTTTACGATGCGATTGAGATTCTTGCTGGGGCTTCTGCTGCTGGCTTGTGCAAGCGCCGCGGCGCAAACGGCGATGGTGCATCATCACACGCCGGACTCCGGGGCCAAGTTCCGCGAGCTTCCCCCGCCGCCCTTGATGCAAGGGATTGGCGAGGCCAGCCTGAAGATCACCACCAACTCCGAGCAGGCCCAGGCCTATTTCAATCAAGGGCTCAAGCTCCTGCACTGCTTCTGGGATTTTGAGGCCTACCGCGCCTTCAAGGAGGCCGCGCGCCTGGACCCTTCCGCGGCCATGGCCTACTGGGGCGTGTACGAGGCCCTGAAATTGAGCGGGCGCCACGGAAGCATCCAGGAGGAGATGGACGCCGCGCTCGACAAGGCCAAGTCGCTCGCCGGCCATGCGTCCGACCACGAGCAACTGTACATTCGAGCCGCCGGGCATCAGGGCAAGGCGGACGGTTCGAGTGACTCCGCCGCCTACCGTCAGGTGATGGAGACCCTGATCGATCGCTACCCCGACGATCTGGATGCCCAGGCGTTCCTGGCCTTGGAGGAAATGCACGGCTACAAAACCAATGGGCACCCGCGCGACGGCGAACTCTACTCGCAAGCCATTCTGCGCAATCTGCTGGCGGCGCATCCTGACGACGCCGCCGCCAACCACTACTGGATTCACGCCATGGAAGACAGCTCGCGGCCCGAAGAGGCCCTGCACAGCGCCGACGTCCTCGGAAAACTCGCGCCCAACTCCGGCCACATGGTCCACATGCCGGGCCACATCTATTGGCGAGTCGGAGATTACGAGCGCGCGCGGCAATCCTTCGCGGCGGCCGTGCGCGTGGACGAAGCCTACATGGCGGCTCAGCAAATCCATCCCGAGGAAGACTGGAACTACGCTCATAACCTCGCCTATCTGATCGCGGCGTGCGCGGAGGCCGGCCGCTATCAGGAAGGACTGGAGTGGGCCGCGAAGCTGCGCGGCATGCCCGCTCCCACCGGCATGACCTCCGCCCGTTTCGCAATTTGGGCCGGCGGAAGCGTGGCGCGCGTGCGCATCCGCTTCAGCGACTGGAAGGCCGTGGAGGGTGAAGCCATCGAGTTTGGAACCGAGGCGGACAAAGCCAGTCCGGCAGCGAAGGATTACGCCGAGGGCCTCAGCCTCTACGCCAAGGGCATGGCCGCCGTCGAACACAGCGATGCAAAGGCGGCAGCCAAGCAGTCAGAGGCTCTCGACGCCATGCTCTGGCGGCTTCAGGCGTCCAAGTCCAAAGAGATGGATAAGGATGAGGACATGGACAAAACCAAGAACCAGGAACCCGAGGAGGATGACCCCACCACCGTCCTGGATATCCTCGGGACCATGTCACTCGATCTGCGCGCCAACCTCAAAAGCCTCCAGGGCGACGCTGCAGAGGTCCTGCAGCTCTTTCAAAAGGCCATCGAAAACGAGAAGGACCTCGGCTACTCCGAGCCGCCGCAATTTTACCGTCCGGAACAGGAAAGCTTTGGCTACGCCTACCTGAAAACCCGGCAGTGGGAAAAAGCTCGCGACGCCTTTGCGCAGGCTTTGCAACAACGGCCCAAGAGCGGCCACGCTCTCTACGGCCTTGCCCGGTCCTACGCGCTGGGCGGCGATGTGCCGAAAGCCGTCCAGGCTTACCACGATTTCCTGGCAAGCTGGGAACATGCCGACCCGGACTTACCACAAATCAAGCAGGCCAAGTCGTGGCTTGCCGCACACGCACCGTGATCTTGCGGAACAGCGCCGCGTCGCAAATGCCGGCTTGCTCGCAGAATCATCATCGGGATTCTCCTTCCGGCGTTTCGTGAATGCCGACAGCGTTGACGACATATCTTCGAAGGCCTAACATCACGGAAGATGCAACCCACCGTTCTAAAGCCGGACCAGAGTGCAGCGGAAAAGGCCGTCGATGCGGAAGGCCGCGGGCCCTCGCGCCTCTGGCTGTACGGAATCTGGGCGGCGATGGCGGCGGGGCTGATGTGGTACGCGCAAACCCTGGCCTTCACCGATGACGAAGGGTTCCACCTGCTCGCGGCGCAACTCATCAAGGGAGGCATGCGCCCCTACCTGGACTTCTGCTTTCCCCAAGCGCCGCTCAACGCCTACTGGAATGCTTTTCTCATGCGGCTTTTCGGCGAAACCTGGCGCGGCCCTCACGCCCTGGCGGCGCTGGAAACCTCGGCAGCCACGGTGCTGGCGGCGCAATTCGTCCTCGCCCGTCTTCCCGAGCGCCCCTGGCGGGTGGCCGGCGCCATCGCCGCCACCATCGTGATCGGCTGCAATATCAACCTCGTGGAATTCGGCCCCCCTGGGCCAGGCGTACGGCATTTGCCTCTTCACTACCGTATGCGCCTTTCGACTTGCGGTGCTTGCGGTGGAACGGCGCGGGTGGTGGCTGGCCCTCGCCAGCGGCGCTTGCGCCGGCGCCGCCGCGGCATCTTCCCTGCTCGCCGCCGCTGTGGCCCCGGTGCTGGTCATCTGGATATGGCGGTGCAACCGCGCCGGAGGCCGGTGGAGCATGGCCGCGGCCAGCGCGGGCGGAGCGGTGATTCCCTTCCTGCCGGTGATTTGGCTGGCGGCGCAGTCCCCGTGGGTGGTTTGGTTCAATATCGCCAAATACCAGCTCTCCTATCGCGTGGTTTACTGGCCCGATCCCCTGCCTCACGATCTGGATACCCTTACCGGATGGCTCGCCGACCCGCAATCGCTCCTGCTGGGATTGCTGGCAATCTTTGGCGTCGTTTACATCGCCAGGCGCTCCGACTGGGCCCGTGAGCGCCGCTCGGAATTCTATCTCTGCGGCTGGCTGGCCTTGGGCATCACCGCGGAGCTGGCCGTTGCCCATCCCACCTTCGGGCGTTACTTCTGCCTGGTAACTCCCTGGGCGGGAATCCTCGCCGTGGTGGGCCTGCACGCCCTCGGCTCGCGCGTGCTCCAACCGGCGAAGCCGTTCTGGCCGGTGTTGATCCTCAGCCTCATTTGCGCCGGAGCGCTGGCCCGCAGCCTTGGCGACAACCTCAGTGATTCCCTTACCTGGAGGGATTACGAAGCCGTGGCACGCAGGCTCCGCGAAGTCACCCCTCCCGGCAAGCAGATTTTCACCGAGGAGGAAGTGTATTTTCTGTTGCGGCGCCGCCCACCCCCAGGTATGGAATTCGGATATTCACATAAGTTGGAACTTGCCCCCGCCGTGCTTGCCAAACTGCATATTACTTCTGAAGATATGCAGAAAAAACAGTTGGCGGCCGGCGCCTTCGCCACTGCTGCCACCTGCGACAATGATACCCTTGGCGAGTACGCCCTGGACAAGACCTTCCACCAAAAGGACGATCTGCACGGCTGCTCGGTTTTTTGGGACTGGGAGCCGCCCGCCCCCGGAAAAAAGTAGCCTTCTGCCTACTGCCTCCTGCCTACTGCTTTCTGCCTTCTGCCTACTGCTTACTGCTCTCCACCAACTCCCCGCGCATCACGGTAACGGCCTGCCCGCCCAGCTTGACGCGATTGCCCTCCAGGCGGACCCTCACCACCCCGCCGCGCGCCGAGGCCTGGTAAGCAACGAACTCGGTTTTGCCGAGGTGTTTCGCCCAGTAGGGTCCAAGCACGCAGTGGGCCGAGCCGGTCACGGGATCTTCATCCACCCCCACGTTGGGGGCAAAGAACCGCGAGACGAAATCGAATTCCCCGCCTTCGGCCCGCGCGGTCACAATCACCCCGCGCGCCTTCGTCTTTTTCAGCAGGGTAAAGTCAGGTTCGAGCTTGCGTACGGTCTGCTCGCAGTCCGCCTCCACCAGATAATCAAACTGGCTCTTGCCCACGTAGCGCGGCGTAATGCCCAGCCCCGTCGTCAATTCGCCCCAGGGCGTGGCGGGCTCCTCCGGCTTGGCGGGAAAATCGAGCTCGATCCATTCGCCCTGCCGCTCCGCGGTGAGCAAGCCGCTCGCCGTGTAGAAGCGCGCCTGCTCCTCCGGCCTGAGCACGCCCGTCTCCCACAAGATGTGCGCGCTGGCCAGCGTCGCGTGCCCGCACAACTCCACTTCCACCGTGGGCGTAAGCCAGCGCAAGTTGAAACCGTCGTCCTTCGGCACCAGAAAGGCCGTCTCCGACAGGTTCATCTCCCGCGCCACATTGCGCATCCACTCTTCCGACGGCGGAGCGGGCAGAATGCAAACCGCCGCCGGATTCCCCGCAAACGCCTGGCTAGTGAATGAGTCCACCTGGTAAATTGTCTGGCCCATAGTGCTACCCTTCCTCCATTACAATTCGAAATTGGCTATGCCGAAGGCACTTTGGACTGCGGCGGCTCGACGCCGCTTTTGCTCGCCGCGACTCGTTGCGGCGCACCACCGACCGCTGACGAGTCAGCGGTAGAAAAAGCGGCGTCGAGCCGCCGCAGTCCAAGGTGCTTCGCACATTTTCCCGCTTCTGGGCGAATTCGTTCATAAAGAAATGCGCCGCTGGTCACCGGATCCCGTGCATATGGCTGTCGAAGAAATCCGCCGTGGCGTGGTAGGCGGTAAGCCAGTGCTCATGCGTCAGGAAATCGTGGATTTCATCGGGAAAGACGACCTGCTGAAACTCCACGCCCTGTTTGCGCAGCGCCTCCACCAGTTGCACCATATTGGAGAAGGCCACGTTGCGGTCGTCGTCGCCCTGAATCAGCAGCACGGGCGAGCGCCACGTTTTCACATCCGCCAGCGGCGAAGACTCAAACGCCACGCGCGCCCATTCCTCGAGCTTCTGGGGATTTTCCGCGCGCAGCGTGTGCGGAACCTCCAGGTTCCAGTCGTGCACGCCGTGGAAATCCACGCCGCAGGCGAACAGGTCCGATGCCCGCGCGAGGCCCAGTGCGGTGAGGTAACCCCCATACGAGCCGCCCCACAGGCCGATGCGCGCGGGGTCAACATCCGGGCGCGAGCGCAGGTACAGGCCCGCTCCCAGCACGTCGTTGAACTCGCTCGCGCCGGTGGCGCCGTAGTTCACCGCCTCGCGGAATTCCATTCCATAGCCAATGCCGCTGCGATAGTTCACGGAAAGCACGATGTATCCACGGCTGGCAAGATACTGATTCAGGGCATACGCATTGTGGTAATACTGCATGTAATGCCAGCCCAGCAGCATTTGCCGCCGCGAGCCGCCGTGGAAGAAGACCAAGGCGGGACGCCGCTCACCGGCTTTGGCGCCAGCGGGAAGAAAGAGCTGGCCGTGCAGCTTCAGCCCATCCGCGGCGGAGAGAATCACCTGCTGCGGCTCCACCAACTGCGCGGCGGGAAAACCTTTGGGCATCGAATCGGGGGCAAGGTCGCGCAGGGCCCCATCCGGCCCCACCAGCCCGGGCCGCGCCGGCCACCGCGCGTCCGAACGCAGCAGGGCAATGTGCTGCCCGTCGCTCAGGACCACCGGCGACCACTCAATCCCCTGCCCGGTCGTGACGGGCGTGGGCCGGGTGGCGTTCACCCCTTCTCTCCACAGGTGCCGCCGGTCGGTGTCATTCTGATTGGAATTGAAAACCACCTCGCGGCGGTCAGGCGTGAGCGCCAGATACTCAACTTCAAACTTTCCCGGCGTCATCAGGTTCGCGGGGCCGCCGCTCGCGGGCACAAAATAGAGGTGCGTCCAGCCGTCGCCCTCCCAGGGAAAGATCAAGTGATCGTCGGCCGCCCAAAGCAGTTGCTGTTCCGCGTCCAGAAAACGGAAGACGCTTCCCTGCCCCTCGCGGGCTTTCCAAACCTCGCGGCCTGCGCCGGTCGCCAGGTCGGCGATGCGAATCGACCAGGGCGGGCCCGTGCGCTTGGGGCCAAACTCTTCCGATCCGGACGTGGCGGCGAGACGCAGATGGGCGATCTGCTTGCCGTTCGGCGACCACACCGGCTCCAAGTCGCGGTCCACGCTCGCATCAAGATAATGCAAACTCTTTTGGTCGAAATCGTAAACCCCAATGAAGCTGTGATCCCCGCGCGCGCTCACAAATGCCAGCTTCGCGCCGTCCGGAGACCAGCGCAGCCCCTCGGCATTCCCGCGCGCGTGAATAAGCTGCGCCGGCTTGTCGCTGCCCGTGAGCTTGGCCAGCCAAACTTGGTCCTTGAAAACGAAGGCCACCGCATCGCCCTTGGGCGAAACGGCAGGCGAATGCCCTTCCCCAATTTTTCGCGGCGGCCCGCCCTCGAGCGTCACCAGCCAGATATCCTGCTCGACGCCCTGGGGAAAACTGCGTGGATTCGGCGCCTCGCCCATATTCTCGAAATCACCCCCGCGCGCATAGACGATGGAGCGGGCGTCGGGTGTCCACGCCAGCTCGGCGATCTCCTGCCCATCGTCTGAAGCATAGGAAGTGAGCGCGTGCCCCTTGAAATCGGGAGGCTCCGCCACCCAGATGTTCCGCGCGCCCGACGCGTCGAAAATCCATGCCACCTTGCCACCCGTGGGCGCCGCCGTCAATTCGCTGGGAAACGGCGCGCTCATCACCTGCTCGATCGTAAACGGTTCCTTCTGCCCCGCCGCTGAACCCAAGCTCACCGCCGCCGCTATATAAGCGGCAAAGAAATATTTCCTCATCGCCATCCTCTGATAATTCGGAATTCGCCTTTCCTTGTTGACTGGGTGACAAGTATACATCGCCTTACTCATGGGGTCACCGACCACTCTGGGGGCTGGGACATCGGACCATCGGGTCATCGGCTCATCGGGTCATCGGTACATCTAGCCACCGGGTCATTGAGTTATTGGAAAAGCAATAGGAGTAACCACTTTCATAACACAGAACTTAGCTTTTTCGTCTAACTCCCTTATTTTTCATCAATATCGTGTCAAAACGTCTATAACTCATTTGTTTTCATCAACATCGTGTCAAAGCAAAAAGTTGACATTTTTTCTATACTTCTTTTCATTAACTTATGGGCGCTGAACCCGAAAATTGAACCCCCTTTTTATTTTACCTCGCCGCTCGACAAAACTATAACCCCTTTTATTTCATATTGATATAACTTATTGTTGTTTAGCCTACACAAGGATAACTCCTTTATATTCTTATATATCGTTTCAGACGTTGATCGTTTTGTCGTAGCTAGCCTCCAAGCGACCTATCCCCTTTAATTTCAACGAGTGGGTTTTTCAGAGATTTGGCATGTATTTTGATAACCCCTTTATTTTCTGACATATCGTTTCAAATCTCGATCCTTTTCATAGCGTTCGACTCGTCACCTTCGATGCCCTTTTATTTCAATGAGATAGGTTTTTCTCAAGGCCCAACCTGATTCTCCGACAACTCCCTTCTTTTCTAGTACATCGTTTCAAACTGCGGCCATTATTTCACAAGGCTGGAGCTTACCTCGGAGCGATCCGACCTCGAGACTTTATCGTGGCAGGCGTAGTTTTCGAAGGGACAGTACATGGTGGCCCGGATTCCTTGAATTCAAGGTCGGGGAGTCGGCAATTGAGGATAAGCTTTCCGCATCCGTCCATATTCCGTCGTCTATCGGCATTCAGCAATCATCCATCGTCAATCCCAACTCCTGACTCCTGACTCCTTTCACCCATTCTAGTCTACACCTAATTCTCTATTTGTCAAGTCCAAAGTTAGAGTATTTTAAAATATATATATACGTTGCGACAAAACGTCATGCAACCTGTCCAGACTTTTTCTCTAGTCATTTTCTCTAGTCAAATTGACTAGACCTTCGCTCAAAAGCGGAGGTTCCCATGCGATATATTGTCCTGGCAGGATTTGACGGCGTCTGATTTTAGCCACGCTGTGTCATAATGCACACGAAGCAATTCGCCTGTGATTCCGCCAACTTCCCTGTTATCAATGGCGACTCGAGTGGACCTCATCCTGCAATCTACGATTAGGAGACTGCGAGCAAGCTTCCCCCTCGGAATGGCTTGCATCCCAGCTACTACGCGATCTTCACATCGGAGGCCGTCTATGCGGCGGTTTTGGATTCTCCCAGCACTCTCTTTCTTTCTCCTCGTCCTGGCGCAAGCGTGGGCTCAAAAGGCCGGTGCGCAGCAGGCTGCGCCCATCGCCGTTCGCGTCAGTTATGTCGCGCAACTGCCGGACCCCGATAAGCTCTTCAGCGAGCCGCCGGACATTACCCTGGTTCCGCGGGGTCAAGGCGCGCGCCACGGCCACCTTTGGATTCGCACTTGGCCCGATGGGCTCATTATCGCCGGAAAAGTGGATGGCGGTCCGCCTGATTTCCCTTACACCAAGGACCAGATCATGTCCAGGGACCACGTTGAGGTGTGGCTCACCGGCGCGCCCGACGTGGACCTACCGAAGATCGGATGGGGAAATCAGCACGAAGATGTAACTCTGGACAAGGGGGCGGAATCCTGTGCGGACTGGGTCAAAACCGATCCGCAGGCAAACTCCAGGGTGAATTTCGACCCGCTAAAGGCCTGTCAGGAATGGGCTGCGACCCAGGTGCGCTATCGCCCGTATTTCCAGCGCCTCTTTGCGCGCCAGTGGCTGATGACTCCCGACTTCACTATTGAGGCGTTCGCCACCCCGGCATTCGAAGAAATCCAGAGGTGGTTCGGCGGGTTACCTGAGGTTATGAAGCCAAAGCAAAATCCCAACATGGGTCGAGCCGACACACGGCTTCATCCCGAGCCCACAGGATATTCCTTCCAAGTACTTATTCCACGGGTCGCGTTTCCCCCCTTACCGGCATCGAATGTGCGTAAATTATATCTTCTCGTGGATGTTTTCAACGCCGCGCCGGTGGGCAAGAAGATGGGGGCCTACTCGACGTCATCCCCAGCCCGCGTTTGGGGCAAACCAATTACGTTCAACAGGCTCCGGCTGGACCCTCCCACCCTTTTCTCTGTGACCCCCTGCAACCTTCCCTTAACCGGGAAGGACAAGGAGGCGGACAAGCCGCGCCAAGACCAACCCGCGTGGCTTGTTCCTGATCCCAATCCGAGCCACCCTTTTGTCTCTGACACCTTCATCGTCGTGAACGATTCGGCGGGTTATCGTTACGAGCCTGAGGGACTGTCGCCAACGGTGCGGGTGACCCACCACTTTTGGAAAAACGTCGGGAAGGAAGAGTGGGTGTGCGGCCCGGAGATGACTTATTTCAAGGAAGGGCGATCCCACGGAGCTTCTACCACCATCGGCGAAGATGGTTTTGATGCCAAACGCCTCCCCGATGGGACCTTGCTCGTCAAGGAAGGCCCGCGAGCCCAGTACTCGGAATTTGGCTCTGGAGAATGCGGCGGATGTCCCATGAGCGTCTTGCGCATCTTCGACGTGGGCAAGGACCTGAATCCTTATTGGGCGCTTGATATTGGCGACGGCGTAGGCGGTGCGGGCCATCCGATTGTTTCCGAGGACTTCAGCGTTTCTCCCGATTGGTCGCGCATTACAAAGTATCAACTGACCAACAGCCTAATGGTGCGCGGCTTTGGCTTTTACGATAGAGAATATAACGGAACGGGTTGGTCGTCCACCACGTGGTGCCTCCAGAAGAGTCCCCCAGGAGAAGCGGGTGGCGGTTATGAGTACCAGATCTGCGATGTGAAGCAAAACGTGAAGCCGCCGAATCCGCCGCTGGTGAAGAAACTGCGGATGGGAGATGAGGAGGCAACGGCCGCACAGGCCCCTCCCCCCACTTCAAAAAACGAAACTCCCGCCAAAAGCAATCAAGCCGCGGGTGAGGCGGGTGGAGCGCCTGCCGGCGTGCTGCCCAGCGTCGCGGGCACGCCACCTCCGCCCCCGCTGAGGGGGGCCGTTCCCCGCCGCATCCGCGTGGGTCCGGAGGTTGCATCAGCCAAGTTGCTCTTTCAACCTCCGCCCAAGTATCCGCCCAGCGCGAAAAGGGCGCGCATTCAGGGCATCGTGCGATTCGACGCGGTCATTAATAAGGATGGCACGATTCAGGAGTTGAGGGTGATAAGCGGCCACCCGCTGCTGGTCATGGAAGCTCTGGACGCCGTGCTGCGCTGGCGCTATCAGACCACGCTGCTGAACGGTGAACCGGTGGAGGTAACCACCGAGATCGACGTGCCCTTTGCGCTTCCGGAATAGGATGGCGGTACATTATGATATCTAGCCGGGAACCTGTTTTCAGGCTGGCGGTGGACACTCTTCGCGACGATTCATGAGGGCGGCCGAGCCCGGGAGCCATGACCTTGGTCTTTACTCCAACCCGCTCCCCACGTTCTCCTCTCACCAAAAACCAGCGCCGCGGCTTCCTGGCTGCGTGGGGCGGACTCACTCTGGACGGCATGGACTCCTTTATTTACGCGCTGGTGCTGGTTCCGGCGCTGCGCGTTCTGCTGCCGCGCTCCGGAACGCCGGCGACGCCGGGAGCCATTGGTTATTACGGCGGCCTGCTGTTTGCCGTCTTCCTGGTGGGGTGGGGATTGTCCTTTATCTGGGGTCCCATCGGCGATCGTTTTGGAAGAGTTCCCACACTCACCCTCACCATTGCCTGTTATTCCCTGTTTACTTTTCTGGGCGCGGTGGCCACCAATGTCTGGATGTTGGGCGCGTTTCGTCTGCTGGCGGGGATCGGCATCGGCGGCGAATGGACCTTGGGCAGCACTTTCATCGCCGAGGAGCTTCCCGAGGACCGGCGCGTTCTGGCGGGGGGCATCAACAACAGCGGCTACTATCTGGGATTGTTCCTCGCGGCCATCGTGAATTACACCGTGGGAACGCGATGGGGATGGCGGGCGGTTTTCGCTGTGGGAGGGGCGCCGATTCTGCTCGCCGGCTTCGTGCGCTACGGGGTTTCCGAAACGAAGCGTTGGACCAACCGCGTCCAGGAAATTGGCCACGCGCAGGCTCTGAGCCGCCCGCTCCGCCAGCTCTTCTCTGCCGATTACCGCGTGCGGACGTGGCTGAACATGGCTTATCTGCAAGTTTCCATCATCGGACTTTGGGCGGGGTCGGTCTACGCGCCGACGGCGGTGGTGCAATTGGCGGCGCGCGCGGGACTGAGCGCGGCGGAAGGAAGCCGTCTGGCATCGTGGGGAGCCATGGTTTTAGCCGTGGCAACGATCGCGGGCTGTTTGCTGGCGCCGGTGCTGGCCGAGCGCATGGGCAGGCGCGCCACCCTGGCGGCCTACTTCGCCCTGATGTTTGTTTCCATCCTCGGCGCATTTGGCGGAGCGTTTTATCTCCGCGAACACGCCCTTTTCTGGTTTATCCTCAGCCTGTTCTTCCTGGGACTGGGCGGGGGGAGCTTTGGACTTTATACCTTCTGGCTGCCCGAGCAATACCCCACCGAGTGCCGGGCGACGGCCTTCGGATTCATCGCCTCCATCGGGCGGTTCGGAGGCGCGGCCGTAACCTCGCTAGTAGGTTTGGGCGTGGGGCATTTCCAATCGCTGGGAATTCCTGTGGCCCTGACTTCGCTGGCATTCCTCCTGGGATTAATTTTGGTTCCGTGGGGCGTGGAGACACGGGGAAAGCCGCTGCCACACTGAGAGCACCCCGGAGAGGATTCATGCTGGTTTGCAGGGGAAATTGGGGATAACATGGTCGGCGTGAGCGAACCCGAATCACTGGTCATTGCGAACTTGCTGGAGCGGTACCGGTCCGGAGCGCTGCGGCCGGCCGAGGTGATCGACGCCATTTATGAGCGCATCGGCGACGGCGGTGATCGCGTCTGGATCAACCTGGTGGCACCCGATGATGCGCTGAGGCGCGTGAATGAACTGGAGGTCCAATCGCCGGACCTTCCTCTCTACGGCGTGCCCTTCGCGCTCAAGGACAACATCGACGTCATCGGCTTGTCGACCACCGCGGGGTGCCCGGAGTTCACTTACGATCCGCCGCGCACGGCGCCGGTGGTGCAGCGCCTGCTCGATGCCGGAGCCATCCTGATCGGCAAGACCAACATGGACCAGTTCGCCACGGGTTTGACGGGGGTACGCTCTCCCTACGGGGTGCCGCGCAACCCGTTTGACGAACGGTATATCCCGGGCGGATCGAGTTCGGGTTCGGCGGTGGCGGTGGCCACGGGGCTGGCCAGCTTCGCCCTGGGCACGGATACGGCGGGTTCGGGCCGGGTGCCGGCGGCGTTATGCAATGTGGTGGGATTCAAGCCCACGCGCGGCTTGTTGAGCAACCGGGGAACGGTGCCCGCCTGCCGCTCGCTCGACTGCGTTTCCGTGCTGGCCTTGACCTGCGCGGACGCGGCGGTCGTGGCCAAGGTGACGGCGGCTTTCGATCCCGAAGACCCGTTCAGCCGGCACGCTCCCCAATCCGCCTTGGCGGTGGAAACGGCGTCGAGCTTCCGCTTCGGCATTCCCCTGGAAGAGCAAATGCAGTTTTTCGGAAACGCCGAAGCCGCCAAGCTGTTTGATCGCGCCCGGCAGGACCTGGAAGCCTTGGGCGGCGTCGTCTTCAGCATCGACTTCGAGCCTTTTTGCGAAGCTGCCGCGCTGCTCTATGACGGCCCCTGGGTGGCGGAGCGCTGGGCGGCGCTGGGGGAATTCGTAACCGCGCATCCGGAGGCTGTCCATCCCGTCACGCGCGGCATCCTGGAAGGGTCAACAAAGTACTCCGCGGTCGACGCCTTTCGGGCGGCTTACAAGCTGGCGTCTCTGCAACGCCAGGTGGAGTCCACGTGGAAGGTGATTGATGTTCTCCTTCTTCCCACCACGGGCACCACCTATACTGTGGCGGAAATCGAAGCGGACCCCCTCGCCCTCAATTCCAATTTGGGGTATTACACCAACTTCGCAAACCTGCTGGATTGTTGCGGCGTGGCCGTGCCGCATGGATTCACCGAAGGCGGGCTGCCTTTTGGCGTTTCCCTGATCGCTCCGGCCTGGCGCGACGGCCTGGCCCTTTCCCTTGCCGAGCGCTTGCATCGCGCCACGGGTAATCAGTTGGGGGCGACGAACGCCCGCGTGTCCGTGCGGGGGCGCGATCCGGACCTCGTGCCTTTGGCGGTGGTGGGAGCGCACTTACGCGGGCAGCCGCTGAATGCCGAATTGCAATCCCTGGGCGCGCGCTTCGTCCGCGTCTGCCGCACCTCCGAAGACTATCGCCTCTACACGCTGGGAACTGCCCCGCCCAAACCGGGGCTGGCGCGCGTGCCCAATAACGGCGCGGCCATCGAAGTGGAAGTCTGGGAAATTCCCGTGGAAGCCTTCGGCCGGTTCACGCAATCGGTGCCCCACCCGCTGGCCATTGGCAATGTCGAACTGCAAAACGGCGAAACCGTGAAGGGATTTGTGTGCGAGCCCATCGCCGTGGTAAGCGCGCAGGACATTACACGCTTTGGCGGCTGGCGGGCATTTCTGGCGAGCCAGGAAGAACCGGCGTCCGACTGAGACCCTGCGGCAGGTACCCGTAAGCCCGCGCCCGGGTCTTCACCGGGCTGATGAGACCTGCGGCGGCGCAGCGGCGGGGAAAAGACGCCGGAGAGTTTGCTCGACTTCCTGGGGTTTGAATCCAAAAGGTCCCGGCTGGCTCTTGTAAGCGACGCGGCCCTCGCGGTCGATCACGTAGAGCCGGTCCGGCCACGCCGTGTAAGCCTCTTCCGTGGAGTTCTTGAGATCGTCAATGACGGCGGGGATGCGCAACGCCAACTTGGTGGCGCAAGTCCCCTCCACGGCACAACGCTCGGCGAGAGTAGTGGGGCTTGCCACCGAAATCTTTTCTCTCCGGTTATCTTCGTCTTGCCAGGCATCGACAGGGTGCGCTTCCAGGATATAAACCACATAAAAGGCAGCGCGGTCTTTGTACTGTGCGTAGAGTTGGTTGAGCGCGGGAACCTCCCGGCGAAAGGGCGGTCAGGTGTAACTCCCGAAAATCAGCACGACCGGTTTTTGCCCGCGGAAGGAGGCAAGCGAAACGGACGATTGAGTGTCTGCGGCGGGCAGGTTAAAGCCCGGAGCCGGGTCGCCTACCTTCAGGCCCCCGGCACGCGCCGCGAACCAGAGTGGCTTGAAGGGAACAAGCATCATCAGCGGGCCGGGAACGTGGCGCATTACTTCCCCGAACAACACGGGCCGATGCATCACGGCGAACAATCCGGCCGAAAGCGCCAGGTAAACAGCGGCGAAAACTGCGGCGAATTTGCGGAATTTACGCATCGAACCCTCTCCCGGATTGAGTCACAGGGTCAGTGCCCCACTTCCCCAACGATGCAAGAACGCTTACAGGTCCAGCGGCGCAAGCAAGTCCTCGACGTTCCCTTCATCCACGAGCAAGTTCAACCAATCGTCGCGTAAACTTTCCATCTCGTCGAAAGCGCGAAACAAGCGCATCTTGGCGGCCGCATACATTTCCTTGGAATCCAGCGCGCGGCCGTGGGCCTGCCGCCAGGTCTCCAGCGCGCGTTCAGAAATAAACACCCGCAGGATGAAAGGCGGCCTTTGATCGGGCGTGACGACGAAAATGTAATCGCTGCCCGCGCCCTGCCCCTCCGGGCGTTTTACCAACCGGCTGCTCGCGAAGAAGTACTGATACACCGTGCCGGTTTCCGCTGCGTAAATTTTGTAACGACGCGCCATAGGAATTCAGAAGGCAGTAAGCAGAAGGCAGTAAGCAGTAAGCATAGGGCAATGGACGCAAGATAGGTCACAATCCTGGATGAGCGGAAGAAAGCCGCTGAAGATCCGTGAAATCTGCCTACTGATTACGGCCTACTAACGCCTGGCCACTGCCTACTGCTTTTTGCTTCCTGCTTTCTGTTTTCTGCCTCCTGCCTACTGCCTTCTGCCTACTGGCCTCCTGCCTACTGCCTCCCGGCCCTTCCCGCCGTGGCGACTCCTTCCTGCGGATTGACCACGAGATGATCAATCGGCCCGCCCAGGCGGATCTCTGTGAAGCGGGCAGGAGGGGCGAGATCATCATCGCGCTCGAGCCAGCGGCGGCGCAAGCGCCGCAAATCAGCGCGCACATTCAGGTTCAGCGCCCCGGCCCAGGCGTAAGCGCCGCTGCATTGCAGGCTCGCGCCGCTCAGGTCGAACGTCGTGGTTCTCAGGATGAAGCGGCGACCGCGAACCTCCACATTCAGCGTTGCCGGAAGGGCCGTCACCGGGCCGCGCGCCGGATCGAGTTTCCCCCAATGCGCCTGCTGCGCCAAAGTCCCGAGGGGATCGAAATCCCCAAAGGAAATGTCCCTCACCCGCAACTCCATTTGACCGGTCAGGTTTTCCGCCAGGTCTTCGCGCGCCAAGCCGCGCGTCTGGAAGTTCCCGCTCGCGTTCACAGAGCCGCGCAGGTCACGCGCCGGGCCGGGGAGGTGGGCCGTCAAGGACTGCACGGAGACGCCCGCAAGCGATGCCTTGGCGGAAAGAAGTGGTGGCGAGAGGGTGAAATCCACGGCGCCTGCTGCCTCGCCGCGGCCGCCATCGGTGCGGAACTTCGCCGCGGTCATCCGAATCGTCCGTCCGGCGATTTCAAAAGTTCCCTGAAAATCTTTCAACGTCACGCCACGATAGCTCAAGGCCGGGGTGGCAAATCGCCCATCGGCATTCAAGCTGCCAAATATTTGTGAGGCCGCCACGCGCTGCGCCGCGAAGGAGGCCAGTCCCGGCAGGCGCTCCACCAGGGGCAGCGGCCGGCGCAGGCCCAGCACATCGAACCAAAGCGCGCCCTGCTCCAGCCTCAGGCTGTTTGCCTGGAGGTCAAACTTCCAGGGATTGATCCGCGCGCCACGATGCGCCAGCTTGGCGTTGAAAACACTTGTCCCCAAAACCGCGACTACCGGGTCCGCAGTGATTTGGTCGCCGTTGATCTGCAAGCTCGCGCGCGGAAGGTTGAGCGGTTCCGTCAGCCCGGGGATTAACAGACGCGCAGCGCGAATTTCCGCGCGCGCGGTCAGCACCGGGCGCGCCAGCGGCCAGGCAGAGCCGGCCAAATGTATGGAGGTGGTGGCGGAGCCCGTGGCGTCAAACTCCTGAAAAGCGCGAATGCCCAGCCCACGCCCGAATGCCACCGCCGCGTGCAGTGGGATGCCTCTGGCCGCAAGCTGCACATCATACCGAGGTCCGGGTTTCGTGCGATCAATCGCGCCCATCGCCGACAGCGTAACGCGGGGCGCCAGGGTGATTTGCGTCGGCGACAGAACCGCCCCGCGATTGTTGATGCGCAGCGCAATCTCGGATAGGGGGAAGGATCCGGAAGGTGTCTCCAGGCTCACCTGCCGCGCGCCCACATAACCGCCGTACCGCCGCTCCTTCCAGGTCCCCTGGATGGCCAGCATCGCATCAATCCTGCCCTTCAAGTTCCAGGAACTGGGGTTCGGCCACAAACGGCGGATGACCGCCAGCACATCTTCCAGCCGCGAGCGCTCCAGCGACATCACCAGGTCCAGTTGCGGGGCGGATTGCAGGTTGTCCACCGCACCGGAAACGTGCAAGTGTGAATCCGCGAAAGAAGCGTCCAGGCTTTCCACCAGAACGCGCTCACGTCCCCGCACCAGCCGGCCGCGAAAGCGGATGGTCCACGGCATGGGATCAGACGGCGGCAGTTCCTCCCATCGATGGAGTTGCGTCAGGTGGGTTTCACCCTCCACGGTAATGTCGGGCAAGGATCCGGTCAGGCGGACGTCTGTATCCATCACGCCGTAAACCTGGGGATTTTGGCCGGTGATGACGGGAATCCAGTCATAAAGCAACGCGCCCCGGGTACGCACCTGGGCGTCGATGGGACCGCGCAAATCAGCTCCCGGCGTCCAGGTGCCACTGGCCTCGACGGGACCGGGTGTGGGAATCGTAAGGTCTGAGCGCACGGGGCTGGCGGTAACCTGGAACTGTACGCGCCGCTGCGCGGGATTAACCTGCAAGCGCGCCCGGACGTCCGTGAGGGCAAAAGGCTTTTTGTTGGGGCCGACTTGAAAGTTGATGCGGGCGTCATCCACCGCCAAGTCCAGTTGCTCCGCCGCCGGGGAAGGAGTTCCCCCCGCCGCCGCAACGCTGGGCGTGGTCACACCACTTTGCAGCAACAGCCTTTCCACGTTCCACTCCCCGCGGGAGTTCATGACAATGTTGAAGCTGGGATGGTCCAGATACAGGTGGGCAAAATCCATGCGCGAGCGCCAGAGGCTGTGCCAGCGCAGTTCGCAATCAATACGATCGACGCGGGCAAAGGGCTCCGGGCCGAAATCCGGATCCTCTTCAACCTCCGCGTCTTCGATGGAGAATCCGGGGCGGGGCACCAGATGGAATGACAAGGCGCCGAACTTAACCGGCCGGTGCAGCGTTTGCTCCAGCCCGGCCCGGAGGCGGCGGCGATAGCGTTCGGCGCTGAAGTAGGAAGGAACAATCCACGCCGCCAATCCCAGAAGCAGCAGGGCGATCGTAATATTGCGAGCGCGTCGGCGGTTGCGGGAAAGCATCAGCGTACAAAATTGAAACTGCGCCGCCAGCGGGTCTTGGTCGGGAAATGGATAATCAGGTCCACGACCTGCGAAATGCGGTCGCTGAGAGTGTTATGATTGATCTCATCGCGGTCCGTCACAAAAGACCAGTAGATTAACACGGGGCGGCCAATCACCTCGCTGCGGTCAACGAAACCCCAAAAGCGGCTGTCCCAGCTCTGCTCGCGGTTGTCCCCCATCATAAAATATTTTCCCGGCGGCACAACGATCTCACCGTTCTGAACCACGCTGGCCAACTGCGCGTCCCAGGAGGGTGAGGAGCCGAAAAGGTAGTCGCCATCCGGCCGCGGAAAGTCGTCCTCGGGGTGAAGCTGGTTGGCATCGTCGGGGTCAAGGCGAACGAACGGCTCATTCTGGAGCTTCCCATTCACAAAGACCTGCCGGTGGAAGATTCGAACATGGTCGCCGGGAACGCCAATGACGCGCTTCACGAAGTGCTCGCCGGGTTGCTGCTGCGTGTCGGTGGGCGTGAATTTGAACACCACCACGTCGCCGCGGCGCAAATCACGGTAAGGCAGGAGGTGCGCCAGCAGTCCACCCTGCGGGGCGAAAATGTATTTGTTCACCAGCAGGTGGTCGCCGATCAGCAGCGTATCCTCCATGGAGCCGGTGGGAATCTTGAAGGCCTGGAGAACGAAAGTGGTGCCGAAGATGGCCAGGATGACGGTGACGACCAGGGACTCAAAGGTGTCGCGCGTCGACGATTTCTTGTTCATTTCATCCATGCGTTTCGGTCTTCCCCGCCAGCTTTTCCAGAATCAGCCGCGCCGCTTCCTGCTCCGCGGTCTTCTTGCTGCCGCCGCGCCCGCGGGCAATTAGATTGTCGCCTGCCTGAGCCTCCACCGTAAAGGTCTTTTGATGCTCAGGGCCGGATTCCTCCACCACCCGATATTCGGCCGGAGGAGTTCGCTCCGCCTGCAGATGCTCCTGAAGGGCCGATTTGTAATCGATGGAGAACAGTTCGTCGGCCGCGGCGCCCAGGTCCTGGGGCACGATGAAGTGGGCAATGAAATCGCGCGCCGCCTCGATGCCCCCGTCACGATACAGCGCAGCCACCACCGCCTCCAGCGCATTCACCAGCAGCGCAGGTTTTTCGCGCCCGCCGGTTTTCTCCTCCCCCCGCCCCAGGCGCAGATGCTGGCCCAGGTTCAAGCCCCTGGCCACGGAGTACAAGTGCGGCGCCGCCACCAGATGCGCGCGCGCCCGCGTCAGTTTGCCCTCCTCCCAATCCGGAAAGGCATCCGCCAGCAGCACGCTGACCACAAAGGTCAGCACGGCGTCGCCCAGGAACTCCATTTGCTCATTGTCCCGCGGCCGATCGGCCGACTCCTGCGCAAACGAAGAGTGGGTGAGAGCTTCCAGCAGGAATTGCAGGTTACGAAATTGGTAGCCGACCGTGCTCTGAAACCGATCGGGGTCATTTTCCGCCATGCTTTTGGGGGGCCGATTCCTCTCGTCGCGGGCGAGGCGATGCTCCAGTTTTACCGGGCGCTCAAACGGGGCACCGCCCCTGACCAGGAAACCAAGCTTCTGTCTTTCTAGGGATGGGCAGGAGCCCCAGGCTGTGCCTGCGCCGCCTTCAACCTCTGGATGGCATCATCGGCGTATTGTTGCACCACCGTACCCTTGCCGAGCTCGCTGGCTTTGGTGAAAGCGGCAATGGCGTCATCGGTCTTGCCTTGCAACCGGCAGGCTTCACCCATCCGATAGTAGGCACTCGGATCGGGGTGGTCGACGCCGGTTACCGCCAGCCGGTATTCCTTTTCCGCCTTGGCCAGTTCATCCTTATCCAGCCCCTCCAAGCCTTCCTGCGCGCGCTGCAGATGGACCAACCCCAGGTCCGCGTGGACGTCGGCGATGTAAATGGCTTTGCGTTTGGCAAAATCCGCGTCCGACTCGGTGGCCGGCTTCTTGAGGTCGTTGACGGCCAGGATAGCCTGCTGCGCGTAGGTCTCAGCTTTGGTGAGTTGAGTATCCTCATCCGGCCCGTGCAGCTTGATGAACTGCGGCGTGGGGATGGCGTAAGCCACCAGCAATAGGCTCATGAGGTTGTCTTTTTTCAGCGCCAGGCTCTTTTCGGCAGTCTCCACAAGGTTGGCGACGTCGCCCTTCATCTGATAAGCATTGGCTTCAAACGCGTAGACAAAGGTGAGAATTTCGCTGTGGGGGTGCTTTTGCACAAAAGCTTCCGCCGCCGCGACAGCCTTGTCCGGGTCGAGTTCGGTTTGCAGCGCCTTGAAATCGGCGCTCTCATCCTCCGGGACCACCATCCCGCCACTGGCCATGGCCGCCGCTTTGGCGGCCGCCGCCTTTTCCTTGGGACCGGCGGCGGTCACGGCTTTGATCACCTCATCCGTCGCCTTGGCTTTGCGCAATCTTTTCTCGGTGTCGGCGTCCATCTCAAACGCCACGCCGCGCGCGTCGAGGTCTTTTATGAGCTGGGCAGCCCCTTCTTTCTTGAGTTCGTTGGTGACTTCCTTCTCGGTCATGGGCGCCGGCGAGGGCGTTTTTCCCATAGTCGGGGCGCCTGCCAATTGAGCAAAAAGGGTGCTCGCCAGAAGCAACGCTGGCCCCAGTAGAATTACGGATTTAATTTTCATGTCTTTCTCTCGCTCTCCTCATTATTAGGTTCAATTCGCTCGTGCGGATTGAATTCATGAGCGTACAAGATTAAGGATGCGGCTGTCAATCAAAGCCCTTTCGATCGGGCCATCGGCTCATCGGGCCATTTTGGAATACCTATTAGTGATTTGCGGCTGGTGATTGGTGATTTGCGATTTTCGAAGCCGGCAAATTCGTTCATCTCTTCATTCGCAACCCCCTCCCGGCGTTGACCGCACCACCAAAAAATGATAAGGGTCATATCTTCCTTATTTGAGGACGGAGGCAAGCATGGCCTTTGATCTCCAGCCCACATTACATGGCGAGCTCCTCCGACTTCGCCCGCTTCGGCCCGAGGATTTTCCTGAGCTTTACGCCGTAGCTTCCGATCCGCTCATCTGGGAACAACATCCGGCCAAAGACCGTTGCCAGGAAGAGGTTTTCAAGGCGTTTTTCCGCGAGGCCCTGGAATCGGGGGGAGCGTTGATCGCCATTGACTGCAAAGATGGGCGGGTTATCGGATCGTCGCGATTTCACGGATACTACCCGGAAAAAAGCGAGATCGAAATCGGTTGGACGTTCTTGGCCAGGTCACACTGGGGCGGCGCCTACAACGGGGAAATGAAACAGCTCATGCTCCGGCACGCCTTCCAATTCGTGAACCGCGTTATCTTTTTTGTGGGTACGCAGAATCTCCGCTCGCAAAAGGCCGTGGAAAAAATAGGCGGAATGTGTACGGGAACAAGGCGCGACGCGGCGGGCCGGGAAAGTTACGTCTACCAAATCACGGCCCCAGCCAAAGCCGAATCTTAAACTGCTGTTTCGGATTGTCATCAGGAAGGGCACCCGCAATGAAACTTTATGTGCTTGTTTTGATGGTCGTTCTGCCAACCAGCGTGGCGATGGGACAGGGCTTGGAATGTGACTTTCACGAATACAAGCCGCTGGACGGATTGAAGGCCGCGGCGGTGGCGGGAGAATTGCAGGTGACCTGGCAGGGCGAGCGCGACCAGCAGTTGCGCGCCGTCTTCGCCGTGGTGAATCGCCAGCCCCTGGTGCGGGAACTCGCCGTGCGCAAAGGTTCGGATGGCTGGACGGTGCTGGCGCGCAATCTCTCGCCGGAGTTTGAGGTGGTCAGCGGGCGGCGGCGCCTTTCCGAGCAGCAAGCCGCGCCCCTCCGCGCCCTGGGAATCGCCCTGACGCCCGACGTCGTCGAAAGGGAGAAGTGGAATGCCTTTTGGGATGCGCCGCTGGAAGTTCCGGGCGCTCCCGGAGCCAGTCTCGACTTGCCCCGCACGGCGCAGGAAATCCGCCGGGCTACGGCCAGTTACGACGCAAAGAGTTGCCGGGTGAAAACCGATGGCGCGCGCCTGGAGATCACCTTCCCCGGCCTCTCGATGGGCATTTTTGCGGGCGACTTGCGCTTTTCGGTTTATCGCGGAACCAACCTGCTGCGCCAGGAGGCCATCGCCAAGACCGACGAGCCTTCCGTGGCGTACAAATACAATGCCGGCTTGAAGGGGTTCGCCATTAAAACTTCGCCGCGCGTGGTCTGGCAGGACGTGGCGCGCACCTGGCAGCAGTACGAGTTCGGCGGCAGCGCGAACCACGAGCCGGTGGCCCTGCGCGCGCGCAATCGGCTGGTGATCGTGGAAACTGCGGGCGGCTCACTCGCCATTTTTCCCCCTTCCCACAAATTCTTTTTCGCGCGGGAAATCGAGCTGAACCTCGGCTACGTCTGGTATCGCAAGGATGACGGCCAGACGTTCTCCGCCGGCGTTCGGCAGGCCGAGCGCGAAGAGGAGTATCGGCCGTTCGGAGTTTCGGACGCCGAGTGGCAGCGCCGCGCCTCGGAATCGCGTCACAATCTGGGAAATTTTGCCCTTTACAACGCTCCCCCGGGAACCTGGCAGCGGATGGCGGTTTATTATTACCTGAGCCCGGAGGATAGCCGCACCACGCAGGGCAAAGTTCTGGCCTTCACCCACAATGACACCTTCAAACCCCTGCCGGGCTACCAGGTTGCCGTCAGCCACTTTCATACGCGCTTCACCGAAATGGAGGAGGACGCGGGAACCCTGGATCTCCAGCCCGGCTTTGTGCCGGTATTCCGCGGGCTGGGAATCAACATCGCGATGATGTCCGATTTCCACGGCGACGGGCACACGGATGATCCCGGCCCCATTCGCTTCCGGGAGCAGCGTGACTACTTCGAAGGCTGCCGCCGATTTTCCGATCGCACCTTCCTGCTCATGCCCGGCGAGGAGCCACAAAAAAGCCTGGGCGGGCATTACACGTTCGTATTCCCCAAGCCTGTCTACTGGAGCCGGGTGCGGAAATCCGGCCAGCCTTACACGGAGCAGGATCCCCAGTACGGCAAGGTCTACCACGCGGGTTCTGCCGCGGACCAATTGCAATTGCTGAAAGACGAGCAGGGTTTGATGTGGCAGGCGCACCCGCGAACCAAAGGCTCCTCCGGTTATCCCGATGCGGTGCGGGATTGGGAACACTTCAAGAGCGACCGGTTCCTGGGTGGTTCCTACCAATCGCTGCCGGTGGATTTATCCGAGCCGCGAATCTGCGAGAAACGCTGCCTCGGCGTTTTGGACGATATGAACAACTGGGCCGGCCCCAAATACATGATCGCCGAGGGTGACACGTATTTGAAATATCCCGACGACGAGACCTATCCGCATTTGATTGTGAATTACATCAAGCTCGCCCACCTTCCGGGCTTCGACGAGGACTGGAACCCGATCCTCCGCGCCATGCGCGCCGGCGATTTCTATCTGAGCACTGGCGAAGTCCTCCTGCGCAATTACGCCATCGAGGGCGCCGGGGCAAAGAGGACTTTCACGGCCGAGGCGGAATGGACCTTCCCCCTGGAATTTGTGGAGTTGGTCTGGGGCGACGGCGCCACCGTGAACCGGAGGATCATCTCGGCAACGGATCTCCCGCCCTTTGGCGCCCACCGCTTTACCATTCCCTTTGAAACCACCGGAAAGAAGTGGGTGCGTTTTGCCATCTGGGATTCGGCCGGCAACGGCGCCCTCACGCAGCCTGTCCACCTGCGGTAAGCTGGGAAGATTATTTTTTATGCCCTCTGCTATTTCGCACGCCATAGTGGCAACGGCGATCGGTAAGGTCGTCAAGCCGAAGCAAGTCCCGTGGTGGTATTGGGCCCTCGGCGCGGCGGTGTCTGCCGCACCTGATCTCGACGTCATTGGTTTTCATTTCGGAGTACGTTACGGAGACTTCTTGGGGCACCGGGGATTTACCCATTCCCTCTTTTTCGCTGCCCTTTTGGCAGGCCTCGTAACCATTGCCTTGGTGGGTCAGAGTCAGATTTCTCGCTGGCGTCTCTTTTTGTACTTATTTTTAGCCACGGCATCCCACGGCATCCTTGATGCGATGACGAACGGTGGCTTGGGCGTGGCGTTTTTCTCCCCGTTCACAAATGCACGCTACTTTTTCCCTTTTCATCCCATCAAAGTCTCACCCATCGGAGTGGGCCGGTTCTTTTCCGCAAGAGGGTTAGCGGTTATTCAGAGCGAAGCGCAATGGTTGTGGGTTCCCTCCGCGGCTGTTTTTGCCGTCGCGACCCTTGTCCGTCGCGCTATAAGTTCTGGACCCGGGCACCGACAGACTTGAAGAGCTTCCCCTTGCCTCGATCCGCTGCCTCCGCAGCCTTCCCTGACACCATTTCCCCTTGAAACCATTTCCCCCCCGTGTTAGTCAACTGGCCAGCACTTGACCGGGCCGGCGATTGTTTTGGTGGTGGCCTGAGGGAAAAGGAAAACCTCTACCGGATAAGCAACGGCCGAAGCCCATCGGGTTGAGATGCTCGCGTAACCGCTACAAACCGGCATCCGCGCATTCTTCAGCTCAAGCTCCCTTTGGGTCCGCTCCCAGCAAGGAATTTCTTTCAGATGCAGGTCACAGTCGGTCGCGACCACGCGAAGATATCTGAGATACATCCGTCCATCTTGTGCCTTGCTGATCCGCAACTCGTTGAAGGGCGAATCTTCAACCTTCATGCCCAGGATCTTTGGTTGAAAGGCCGAATCCTGGAAAATCTTCTTCCCGGTTGTGACATCGTAGACCACAAAGGGCAGTCCTCCATCCGTGCCGTCAGGAGCATTTATGAAAACTAGGTTCCCCTTGGCACCTTGGAAATACCCGCCTTCCTCCACGGCCCGTTGCCCGACGGCAGCATCCCGGGTACATTCCGGAACCGCTCCTCGCTTGGCCGGGGCAATCGCAATCGCGTCCCCCTTTGCTCCCTCGCCATATTCTTTGACCATAAACGTCGGGTAAGCAAAACAGGACAACTTAACTCGTACGTTTACTCCGAAGTAATACGGTGATGGGCCGAGGTCCACGACCTTCTTTTGCAGTGGCGGGTCGAATCGGTCCGCCGACTTTGTTTGCGGGGTGGCAGTCGGACTAAGAGCTAGGGAAAAACCTACGGATGCGAGAGCAAGGAGAATGCCCGAGGCCTTGATCATTACTCGTTGACACCTATCCTTTCTATTCCGCCACGAGGTTCGTCGCGGCACGCAACGACTCAAAGGTCCGAAAACCGGGGACAGTCCACCCGTTATACTTGTTTTTCGGAACCGCAGCAGGCTGCCAGGATGAATTATTTAGGACCTCGGGTTTCTTTTGTCGGCAACCAGTTTGCGGGGGCGGCCTCCTTTTTGAGGGGCCAGGTGACGGTGCGTGGTCTGTTCGAGCGAGCGAATGAACTCCTCGGACCCCAACGGACGCCCGGTGCGCGTACAGCGTCGCAGGGCTGCCCGATCCGTCTCGCTTTCGCCCGTCGCCAGGAATTTTTGCCAACTTTCCACCTTCCACTGCTGGCTCCACCTCTTCATGTCAAGGAAGTCGGGCGGATCGGCCGTCCCGCAATGGGAACTGGCGCTCGACCACGGCCACGCTGCCGCCTCCAGCGCCAGTCCGGCCCGCACCGGGTTCAGTTCCGTATAGCGCAGCGCCTGCCACAAGTGGCCCTCATCCAAAGGACAGCAATGAAACCGCCCCTGCCACACATGCCCGCTGGAGACATGCGTAGCGTTCCAATAAGCGGCCTAACGCCCATGCGTGGACTGCAGCACCGCCGCCAAGGTCTCCGCTCGCAGCGGGACCACCACGAGATGCACGTGGTTCGACATCAGACAGTAGCCGAGCACCGACAAACCCTCCACGCCCACCGCGTCGCGGAACAAATCCAGATAAACCATCCGCTCCGGTCAGAAAGGGTGCAAGAAAGGGTGTCAGGTACCCTTTCCGGGATAGGGCCTGCTCCTTTTGATCGCATACCGGATATTTTCAATTTTCTCTTTCGGTCGGGTGGTTAAATAAAGGGTACCTGACACCCTTTCTCTCTCTGCTCCTTTTGATCGCATACCGGATATTTTCAATTTTCTCTTTCGGTCGGGTGGTTAAATCAAGGGTACCTGACACCCTTTCTCTCTCTGACACCCTTTCTCTCTCTCACCCTTTCTCCTCCCTGACACCCTTTCTCCTCCGACACCCTTTCTCCTCCCACGGTTCCGCCCTGACTTCCTTACCCTGCCCGGCGTCTACCGTTTCGTCAGGTGCTCTTGCAATCCGCGCGTGCGCGCGAGGAGCGTCTTCAGCTTGCCCTCAAGCGCGGTGTCGCCGATGTGCTGGTCCTGGAGCCATCCGTCAGCGTCGATGGTAAATGTCCTGGGGATGGCCTCGACTTCAAACAGTTTGGCCATGGGGCCGTTCCCGCCACCGTCGCAATAGTTGAGCCATGTCATCCCGTGCTGGGTCACAAACTGCTTCCACTTGTTCCGGTCGGAATCCAGGCT
>Ga0326728_10007122_pt1 | contig 29236 bp, 30 predicted proteins | sample MB3enrmetagenome_FD_207602 | JGI IMG/M metagenome (GOLD analysis project Ga0326728, IMG submission 207602) | Lab enriched peat soil microbial communities from McLean, Ithaca, NY, United States - MB31MN | ecosystem: Environmental > Terrestrial > Soil > Wetlands > Peat | place: USA: New York... | reverse complement strand
CTGGATTTTTGTGAGATATCAAGAAACATCTCATAGACAATCGCTTCAAACCAGCGCCCCTCTGCGGTCCGCATCGGTTCAATGTCTGGTGAAAAAAGCTTCTTCCGTTCAAGCCGGTTCATGTGCCGCGTGGCATTGAGCGCGATGGCCGCGGTTGGTTTAAAATTTTTAAAATTGGAATTCAGCCACGGGATCATATTTCTTTATCCATTTCTCATGATATGATAAATAACGCTCTACACGTTTCCGTTTCCCGTCTCTTGGGAAAAGCGGGTATCGTGACAGGGGTGGTAAAATATATATATTTAAGAAAGATAGTTCCATCATACTCTTTTTTCTGTGGACAGGAAGCCAAGGGGAGGAGAGTTTATAATTCGCGAGGGGGAATGCATCGGTGGCAACAGCAGAGAGGTTAGCCGGCAGCGATCCGCTGCCCAGATATCTGATGGCGGATAGATCAGAACCGGATTACGAGATCATCCTTGAACAGGTCCAGCAGTACCGGAAGTCGCTGATCGGTTCTTCATACTATTACATCCGTATCGATGATGAAATCCCTTGCCTCTGCAGGATTATCCCGGGAGGAGGAAAGATCTTTTTCCATGAAGTGGTCGATCATCACAAGCACGGGATATCTGAAGACGATATCACCCAAGCAATAAAAGGGGACAGGGGTGCATTCACCCTGCCGGATCATTACCACATTTCACCACACATCGAGAAGAAACTCAGGGCGCTCCTCGAATTTGAATAACTATTTTTCTCCCCAAAAGCCCGCGTCCTTCAAGCGATCGAACCATTACTCTGCTCTATAAAAATGCGGCGTGGGATGAGTCCCCGCCGGACCGGACGAAAGATGCGACCATCCGGTATCCATTCTCTGTTCCGTACCGGTTCAGGACTCCACTTCTCCGGTTCGTATCCGTATCGATTTTTCCACGGGCATCACAAAGATCTTGCCGTCGCCGATCTTGCCGGTCCGTGCCGAAGCTGTGATGGTTGCAACGAGATCGTCGAGTTCTTTGTCCCTTATCACAAGCTCAATCTGAACCTTGGGCAGGAGGTCGACAGTCATGATCCCTCCGCGGTACTCAAGGGCAATACCTTTCTGCGCACCGCGGCCTTTCACCTCCGTGATGGTCATGCTGATGAACCCTTTGTCTTCGAGTGCTTTTTTCACAAACTCGAATCGTTCCGGTTTGATGATTGCTTGTACCATTTTCATGTTGATCCCCCGTTACAGGCAGCGTTCTCCATGCTGCGAAATGTCCAGACCGACATATTCTTCATCTTCTGTTACGCGTAGTCCTATTGTCTTGTCGATAACGGTTGCAAGGATGTATGTGACAACGAATGCGTAGATCAGAGCGGCACCAGCGCCGACGATCTGTGCGATGAACTGGTGGACATTGCCTTCAAGCAGACCGGAGGCACCATTGACTGCGGCTGCGGCAAAGATACCGGTAGCAAGTGCTCCCCACAGGCCACCGCAGCCATGGACTGCCCATGCATCGAGGCTCTCATCAAGGCCTTTCCGGATCCGGAAGAGCATAATGCCATAGCAGAGCACCCCGGCAACCGCACCGATTACGATCGAAGCCATCGGAGTCACATAGCCCGCAGCAGGAGTGATGGCGACAAGTCCTGCCACCGCACCACTGACAAATCCAAGCGAGCTCGGTTTGCCGGCATGAGCCCAGCTGACCAGGAGCCATGCCATGGCTGCCGTTGCTGCCGCCGTGTTTGTCGTCACAAATGCGTTGACGGCAAGGCCGTTTGCGGCAACTGCGCTGCCAGCGTTGAACCCGAACCAGCCGAACCAGAGCAGGGCGGCACCCAGGATCGACCACGGGATGTTTGCCGGCTCCATGGGATACTGACCGAAGCCGACACGCTTCCCGATCACCAGTGCAATTGCAAGAGCTGCAAACCCGGAACTGATGTGGACAACCGTGCCCCCGGCGAAATCGATTGCCCCGAACTGCGATGACCAGCCGCCGCCCCATACCCAGTGCGCGAGCGGGTCATATACGATGGTCGTCCAGAGGAGTGCCAGTACAAGATACGAACTGAACTTCACGCGTTCGGCAAACCCTGAAGTCACGATTGCCATCGTCACCGTTGCAAAGACCAGCTGGAATACCATATACAACATTGCCGGTACGACCGGGCTGTAGGGTCCGGGATTCAGACCGACATTGTTGAGACCAAGGTACTGCAGGTTTCCGATAAATCCGCCGACATCATGACCAAATGCCAAGGAAAAACCGAAGAGTACCCACTGGATGCTCACCAGTGCAAAGGCGACAAACGAGAGGGTAATCATCGAGATGAAATTTTTCTTGCGCACAAGACCACCGTAGAACAGACCGACGCCCGGCGTCATGATCATGACAAGGGCGGTTGAGGCAAGAATCCACGCTGTTGCTCCACTATCTATAGCCATTCATATCACCCGTAAGGTAAAACCCGACCAGAATGTAATTGGATACAGTCAGCTGCATCACCTTTTTGTCCATAGGACTGCAGGCTGTCAACCAAGGAGACTCGTATATGACAGTATCCAGTGCTGGTGCCGGATCGAAAGTCCGGTGAACAGCTGATGATCTGAATGGAATCCGCCATTTCCGTTATCTCCTTGGTTTTTGGACAATCATTTTCTTGGAATTGTAGGAAGGAAGTTCTATTCCTACACTTATAAATATTATGCTGTTATCATGAAAAATGATATTCTCATATTCACTATTGCAGAGTTTTCTGAACTACGTTATTTTTAAGATAGTAAAAAGGTTGAATCAGTTATGCCCGCTCTCCATACTGGAAGATATCCAGTCCGACATATTCCTCGTCCTCGGTGACGCGGAGACCCATGAAGCGATTGATAATAATCGCGATGATATAGGTTACAATAAAGGCGTACGCCATTGCCGCAAATGCGCCAATTGCATTTGCCATGAACTGGTGAACGTTCCCTTCAAGAAGACCGGAAAAACCGGTTATTGCTGCCGCTGCAAAGATACCGGTGGCAAGGGTTCCCCAGAGACCCCCCATGCCATGGACTGCCCACGCATCGAGACTCTCATCGAGGTTTTTCCGGATCCGGAGAAGCATCATGCTATAACACAATAGCCCGGCAACCGCGCCGATCAGGATCGAGACCAGCGGGGTGACAAAGCCGGCTGCAGGTGTAATGGCAACCATGCCGGCGATCGCCCCGCTCACCATACCCAGAGAACTCGGCTTGCCGTGGTACCAGCTGGCAAACATCCATGCAAGCGCACCAGCGGCTGCTGCCGTGTTGGTCGTCACAAACGCGACCGCTGCACTCCCGTTTACCGCGAGGGCACTCCCCGCGTTGAACCCGAACCAGCCGAACCAGAGCATGGCCGCACCCAGAAGGGCGATGGGGATGTTGTTGGGCTCAAGTGCATGCTCACCAAACCCGGCCCGGTTCCTGATCACCAGCGCAAGGGCAAGCGCAGAAAAACCGGAGCAGATCTCGACAACGGTACCGCCGGCAAAATCAATCAGCCCCATCTGTTTTGCCCATCCCCCTCCCCATGCCCAGTGCGCGAGAGGGCAGTACACCAGCGTGAGCCAGACAAGGACAAACACGATAAATGAGGTGAGCCGGATACGCTCGGCTACACCGGAGGTAACGATGGTGAGGGTAACTGCGGCAAAAAAGAGTTGGAATGCCATAAAGATCAGCGGGGGGTACGCAAGCGTGCCGGCATCCCACCCCACACCATTGAGGCCGAGATAGTTCAGATTTCCGATGAAGCCGCCGACATCCGGGCCAAACGCGAGCGAGTACCCGATCAGTACCCAGTGAATGCTCACCAGCGAGAGGATGATAAAGGAGAGCGCAATCATCGAAATAAAATTCTTCTTCCGTACCAGACCGCCATAGAAGAACCCGACCCCGGGGGTCATCAGCATGACAAGAATCGCCGAGACCATGAGCCAGGTTGTAACACCGGTATCCAACGCCATATCTGTCACCTGTAAGGGATTATTTTTTTACAACCGTCCTATCCAGTCATGGCCAATGCTGGCCGCACGTACCAGTCCTGCTCAGGGTCACGTTATTCACGTTTTTTTCATCCCTGAACGACCTTCCGGTAACCGGGTCATGAACCGTCGGTGGATCGTTAGCGGATTACAAGTCCGCACGATCCCCGGCATGATAAAATTTTATTGGGTTAGTAGGTCGCGAGGTACCTGTCCAGCTCCCACGGGTGAACCGCAAGCCGGAACGCGTCGGTCTCCGCTTCTGTAATACGTGTCAGGGTCTCGACAACATGCGGGCCGAGCGCATCGCAGAGCACCTGGTCTTTCAACAGGTACTGGTGCGATTCTGCAAGGCTGCCGGGCAGCATATCGATCTTCATCTTCTTGCGCTCTTTTGCGCTCAGGTGGTAGATGTTGGTGTTGGTCGATTCGGGCGGCATGATCTTGTTCTTCACACCGTCGAGACCGGCGGCGAGCATGCAAGCGAACGTAAGGTACGGGTTGCACATCGGATCCGGGCTGCGGAACTCGGCACGGGTACTGTTACCGCGGGCGGCCGGTACCCGGATAAGTGCGGACCGGTTGGTGGTGCTCCATGAAATATAGCAGGGAGCCTCATAACCGGGGACGAGACGCTTGTAGGAGTTAATCGTCGGGTTTGCGACACGGGTGATCGCCTTTGCGTGCTTTAAGAGACCGCCGATGTAGTAGAGTGCGGTGTCAGAGATGCCGTCAGGCGCGTTTGCATCGTAGAACGCATTCTTACCATTCTTTGAAAGAGAGCCGTGCGTGTGCATGCCGCTCCCGTTGATACCGGCGATAGGCTTTGCCATGAATGATGCATGCAGGCCGTACTTGAGAGCAATGGCCTTGGTCGCAAACTTGTAGGTCATCACACGGTCTGCAGTGGTGACTGCATCCGCATACTTGAAATCAATCTCATGCTGGCTTGCGGCGACTTCATGGTGGGACATCTCGATTTCAAAGCCCATACTGGAAAGCGAGAGCACAATCTCACGGCGCACGTCTTCGGCCTTGTCGTTTGGCGCAAGATCAAAGTAAGCACCCTGGTCGGGGAACTGCGTAGTCGGCTTTCCGTCAACAAGGTTGAACAGGAAGAACTCGAGTTCAGGCCCGGTATTGAAGGTAAATCCCATCTTTGCGGCATCGGCCACGACCTTCTTTAAGACGTACCGGGGGTCACCTTCAAAGGGCTTGTTCCCATAGGTGTATACGTCACACATGAACCGGGCGACCTTGCCTTCCTGGGGCCTCCAGGGAAGCGTCGTATACGATGCAGGGTCTGCCTTGAGGAGCATATCCGACTCTTCAATTCTCGTGAATCCCTCGATCGATGACCCGTCAAACCAGGTACCTTCAGTTAAGGACTTCTCTGCCTGGACAACCGGGATTGCCGCGTTCTTAGGCATCCCGAGCACATCGGTGAACTGGAGCCGGATGAATCTGACATTGTCCGCCTCAATTTTTTTCAAAAGCTTGGCTACGTCTGCTGACATACTGGAACAGATTTTCCACCCAATCACATTTATATCTACTGAACTAATTTACATGAGCAGATGCTCACATTTTATTGAGGGAGTGTTCAACAGTACTAAAGCAATTCTTCGCTGTGATACTATGTGTGGCATAATCGGCGTCTTGGACCGGCGGCGTCAGTGCATGGATGGCTCCGCAATCAAACAGGCACTTTCCATGATGAACGAGCGGGGAAGTGGACAGGGAGCCGGCTACGTGGCGTATGGTATTTATCCGGAATTCCGGGACCTGTATGCACTGCATGTCTTCTTTGATGATGTCCGGGAGAACAAACCGGGCCTTGACGAAATTCTCGAAAAACGGGGAACGGTTGTCCATGACGAGGAGATCCCAACCAGCGATGAGGCAAAGATCAGGAAGGTCCACACGCCATGGCGATATTTTTTCCGACCGGACCGGAGCCTGATGCCGAAAAGTGCGACACCCGATGACGATATCGTTATGCAGATAATGATGGAGGTAAATACCGCCAGAAACGGGACGCTGATCTTCTCGTCCGGTAAAAACCTCGGCGTCTTCAAGGCATCTGGCTGGCCCGAGGATGTCGCGGACTTCTACCGGATCCAGGATTACAGGGGGTATCTCTGGCTCGCCCACAACCGCTATCCCACCAACTCCCCAGGCTGGTGGGGCGGGGCTCATCCCTTCAACCTGCTGAACTGGAGTGTCGTGCATAACGGAGAGATCACCTCGTATGGCACCAACCAGCGTTACATCCAGAGCTATGGCTACCAGTGCACCATGTATACGGACACGGAGGTCGTCGCATACCTCTTTGATCTGCTGGTCCGGAAACACGGGCTTTCATTCCGGATGGCCTGCAGGGCGCTGGCCCCCCCGTTTTGGGACGAGATCGACCGTATGCCCCCAAAGGAGCAGGAGATTAACCGGGCAATCCGGCTTACCTACGGCCCGGCGCTGATGAACGGCCCATTTGCGATCTGCATCGCAAGCGAGGACTCGCTTGTCGGGTTTACCGACCGGATCAAGCTCCGGCCACTGGTCTCCGGGGAGCTGGGCGACCGGCTGTATATCTCCAGCGAAGAGGCGGCCATCCGGGTGCTGGAACCTGACGTCGAAAATATCACGATGCCGAAGGCCGGAGAACCGGTCATCGGGAGAGTAATCGCATGAGCATCGGTAGCATCCCCGTGAGATACCGGGTCTCGATCGATCCCGAACAGTGCATGCTCTGCGGGCGATGCGTGGAGAACTGTTCGTACGGGGCATTCCGGAGAGAGGGCGATGCCATAAAGATCAACTCCCGCAACTGTGTTGCCTGCCACCGCTGCCTTGCGTTCTGCCCGCGGGATGCGATCGACATCGTGGAGAAACCCACCGATTACCGGAGCCACCCGGTCTGGACACGGGAGATCCGCGAAGCGATCTTCAACCAGGCAAAGACCGGGAAGATCATTGTTGCCGGTATGGGCAATGCCCTCCCGTACCCGATGATTTTCGACCGGCTCGTCCTCGATGCCTGCCAGGTGACGAACCCCTCGATCGATCCCCTCCGGGAACCCATGGAGCTCCGCACCTATGTCGGTAAGAAACCCGCCTCACTCTCGCTCAAGGAGAAGGCCAGTGGCGACGTGGAACTCCTGACCGAGCTGACTCCCAACCTGCAGATCGAGACACCGATCATGGTCGGCCACATGAGCTACGGGGCGATCAGCTTAAACGCCCAGCTCGCGCTTGCAAAAGCGGTGAGCCAGATGGGCACGTTCATGGGCACCGGGGAAGGCGGGCTTCATGAAGCGCTCTATCCTTACCAGGATCATATGATCGTTCAGGTCGCGTCCGGCAGGTTTGGCGTCGACATCAACTATCTCGAACGCGGGGCCGCTATCGAGATCAAGATCGGGCAGGGGGCAAAACCGGGGATCGGTGGGCACCTGCCGGGTGAAAAAGTCTGTGCAGAGGTCTCCTGCACGAGGATGATTCCCGAAGGGAGCGATGCGCTCAGCCCGGCGCCTCACCATGACATCTACAGCATCGAAGACCTCAAGCAGCTCGTGCGCAGCCTCAAGGAAGCAACCGAATGGAAAAAACCGGTCTTTGTGAAGATCGCAGCAGTGCATAACGCCGCTGCAATTGCGGCCGGCATCGCCCGGTCCTCCGCTGATGCGGTGGTGATCGACGGGTTCCGCGGCGGTACCGGCGCGGCACCCCGGGTGTTCCGGGACCATGTCGGGATCCCGATCGAAGCGGCGATCGCAAGCGTGGATGCAAAACTCCGGGAACAGGGGATCAGAAATGAGGTCTCGCTGATCGCGAGCGGCGGTATCCGCGAAAGCGCAGATATCGCAAAGATCATCTGTCTTGGCGCCGATGCCGTGTATATCGGCACATCCGCCCTGGTTGCGATGGGTTGCCGCGTCTGCGGTACCTGTAACCGGGGGGTCTGCGCCTGGGGCATCGCGACCCAGAAACCGGAGCTGGTCCAGCGTCTCGATCCCGAAACAGCATCGATCCAAGTTGCAAACCTTATTCATGCGTGGACCGACGAACTGGCCGAACTGATGGGTGCTGCCGGCATCAACAGTATCGAGAGCCTCCGGGGCAACCGTGACCGCCTCCGGGGCTATATGCTCGATGAATCACTGATGAAGGTTCTCGATGTGAAGCAGGTGGGGGCATAACAGGAATGGCTGCAGTTCACATCGAGGCACAGAGTCTCCCGTACACGCTCCTAAATAAACAGATCCGCAAAACGGTCGCTGAAGGGGTGACCGAGATCGTACTCGACCATGTCCTCGGACAGCGGTTCATCGGCGACGGGCTCAAAGGTGACGGGGTCACCATTACCGTGAACGGTGTTCCCGGGGGAGACCTCGGCATGTTCATGAGTGGCCCGACCATCATCGTGAACGGGAACGCCGATCATGCACCCGGGAATACCATGGACAAGGGTAAGATCATCATCCACGGCAGCGCCGGGGATGCGGTAGCCCACAGCATGCGGGGTGGCAGAGTCTATGTTCGGGAAAATATCGGGTACCGTGGCGGTATCCACATGAAGCAGTACAAGGAGAAACGCCCGATCCTCGTGGTTGGCGGTGCCGCACAGGCATTCCTTGGCGAATACATGGCAGGCGGCCTGCTCATCGTCCTTGGCCTCAACGGTATCACCCCTATATCAGAGCGGGGCGTGGGAAGCGGTATCCATGGTGGTGAGATCTACGTGCGGGGGAGTGTCGAAAGCCGTCATCTCGGCGTTGGTGCGCGGCAGGAGCCCGCGACACCGGAACAGAAGATGATGATCCGCCCCGTGATCCAGGACTTTGCTGATGCATTCGGCATCGATGCCGCCCCACTGCTGGCAGCAGATTACACCCGGATCGCACCGGCAAGCGCACGGCCGTTTGCAAACAAGTACACGTGGGAGTGATCCAATGGCAGCAAAGACGTATCTCGATCTGAAAAGCGAGGTCTGGGACAGCGGCAGGTGTTCCGGGTGCGGCGCATGCGTAGCGGTCTGCCCGGCAGATGCCCTCTCCTTTGATGAAGGCGAGATGGTGATCTCGCCAAAGAGCACAGGATACTGCAAGCAGTCAACCGACGGGGTGAGCTGTGGCGCGTGTTACGCGGTCTGCCCCCGCGTGGGCGAACAACCGGCGGAGACGCTCGGCACCTACCGCGATATTTTCTCTGCCAGAGCCGCGTTTGAGATCCCGAGAAAACAGAGCGGGGGGGCAGTAACGGCAATCCTCGCAAACGCCCTCGACGAGGGGCTGATCGATGCCATCGTCGCCGTAACCGAGGACCACTGGACCCTCCGGCCATCGTCCGTGGTCGTCACAAAATCCGATATGCTCATCCAGCAGGCAGGCAGCCGGTACAGCTGGTGGGTCCCGCTCCTTGCCGCACTCAAGCATGCGGTTGTCGAACGGAAATTCCGGCGGATCGCTGTGATCGGTGTTCCCTGTGCGGTACAGGCGGTCGCCCGGATGCGGGCAAGCGAGAACGACCTCCTCGTCCCGTACGCAAAGGCAATCCGGCTGGTCATCGGGTTGTTCTGCACCGAGACCTTCGATTATTCGGCACTCGTACACGGCAAGCTCCGTAAACACTACAAACTCGAGCCATACGAGATCCGGAAGCTTGACGTGAAGGGCAAACTGGAAATCCTCAAACAGGATGGCGGGCACATGGCCGTTCCGCTGGCCGAACTGGAGACCTGCATCCGAAAGGGCTGCCATTATTGTACAGATCTCACCTCGGTAGCTGCGGACATCTCGGCAGGTGCGGTGGGCAGCCCCGCAGGGTTTACCACTATCATCGTCCGCTCGCCATTGGGCAAAGGGTTCGTGGACAGTGCCGTGCGCAACAAAGTCCTCGTGCTCGGCCATGACGTGGACGTGGCTGCCATCGAAAAACTGGCCGGGGCCAAGATAAAGAAAAATACAAAAATCAGATCATAAACCTCTCGTTCTTTTTTAAAAATGCTTTTCAGGATGTCTCACCACTAACTATACTATCGTACGAAAACGGAGTGTCCCCTCCGGGTGGTATTATGAAGATGATCGAGGCAATGGTACGGCGTGAAAAGTTTGATGATGTCAGAAAGGCACTGGACGCGGCCGGGTTCGGCGCGATGACCGTGACCGATGTGATGGGGCGGGGGCTCCAGAAGGGCGTCCGCCAGGAATACCGTGGCGTCGAATACGTGGTAGATCTCATTCCGAAACTCAAGATTGAGATGGTCGTTGCAGATGAGGCCGTGGAGAAGGCCATCGACGTCCTGAAGACCGCCGCGTATACCGGAAAGATCGGTGACGGGATGATCTTTGTCATGCCGGTTGAGATGGCCCTGCGGGTCAGGACCGGTGAGAGGGAAACATAATTCGTCCAGAATAATCCGGTATCATCATAGCATTCGATTCACGGCGAACAGGACGTTTTCCATGGTAGTGGTGCGTCATGCAACCAGCACAACAGGAAAAACCCGGCTGATATCCCAGAAATCCTTTTTTTGAAAAAACAGGGAATCTCACTTTTTCAGGGCACTGAAGAGATTAATAAAAAATCTTTCAACGCGCCAAGGAAGGATCAGCCACCTTTTTGGATGCGGGTGAGTGGCGAGCAGCGCGCAAAGAAGGTGGCAAGGAACGGGGCGAGTTCCTCATTCCAGCACTCTACACCCGCGGTCACTTCCCAGTCATTCTCAAGGGACTGGCGTACATGCGGGCCGAGACTGACGGAAAGAAGTGCCGGGGAGGAAAGGAGCGCTGCCGCGCTCGTCCACGTGCGGGGCATCTCCGTCTCGTACCGCCCATCATTGATAAATGGCCCCGGCAGGGGCTGGTTCTGGTGCTTTTCCCGGAATTTTTCGGCATTGACACGGTTCCAGAGAGGCGGCCCGATATGGCGCCGGATCTTCGGGAGATCGGCAACAAGAAACTCAAAGAGGAAGATGCACCGCTCCTGCCCCATACGGTAATGGGCATGATGAACGACAAAGCCGTTGCGTTCGAGATGTTCGGTGACCGAATGAACGCTGCGCTTCAGCTGGGGGACGATGATCTCCTCAATAAACGGCGGTGTACCGAACGTGACCGCAATAAGGGAGGTGCCACGCTCCTCCAGCAGGCAGGCAAGATCCTCTTGGGTGATCGACGGTGTATCCGGGATCTCAAAAAATTTTACGGACGGCGCATCGGCATATCCCCGCGCAAGCTCGATGAACTCCGCCATCCGGTCAAGCGAGAGTGCTGCGGCAACATTGCGTCTTGGGTCGACGGGATCGACCACGACCAGCGGCTCGTCAAATTCCTTTGACGCATGGTGTTCGATATCGATCACGAGATGCGGGTGCCATGCCGCCGCTGCCAGTACCAGTTGGGAAAAGCCCCCATAGTAGAGGACCAGAAGCTCGCAGAGGTACCCGGAAAATCCCTCGGTCATCTGGTCCGAACCGTACACTCCGCCGGCCTTTGCAAACCTCTTCAAGAGCAGGACATCATCGATAAGACCGTTGATCTTTTCCGCGATATACCGCGTATGGAACGGTGTCCGGTCGACCGCGCTCTGGATGCTGGCAGGATTATCGACCTTGTAGCAGGGCACCAGATCCACATCGACAGACCGGATGCAGGCGTTGATGTATGGGTGTTCGGCATATTTCTCATGAAACTGGTCCGTAAACCGGGACGCGATCGCCCGGGCACGGGCAAGACCCTCCATCTCGAGGTTTTCGCGGGACATCGCAGGGTCAAAGAGCAGGAACACATCCAGATCCCGGTCCCCTTTTACCCATGTATTCCGTGCGACTGAACCCACCACCATGCCCTCAACGTTCCCGATCTCCCGGATCGCACCGAGGATATCTTGTGCCACACCTCGGATCAGATCGCGCTCTTTCTTGGTTGGGCGGAGGTGCCGGGCTAGGATCTCCTTCTCATGCGGCAGGCGGTTCACCATACGACCTCCAGCAGGTCTTCATAAACCGGACCATGACCGGTGAGCGTGCTCTTTTTCAGTTTCATACCGGAGATCATGCAGCTGCCATACGAGGTTTCCTTCAGCAGTTCAAGATGCCGGAACAACGACGGGTCAGCATGCTTCACCCGTGCGACCGTCGCATGAGGCGTGAAGGGGCGGGTCTCCCGGGCCAACCCGGGCGGTTCGAATACATCCTCCACGCGCCGGAACAACTCCCGGGATTGCCCGTTATCCTCAATCGTGCACCAGACGGTACGCGGGCGGCGCAGGTCGTTTGTGGTGATCATCCGTCCGGTCACGGAAAAAGGCTCGACGCGGATGGTATTGAGCGCTTCTTTGACCGGAGGAATTTTCCGTTCATCCACTTCGCCAAGGAACTTCAGCGTGATGTGAATGATCGCAGGATCTACAAAGGTGAGGCGCGAGGTGCTGCCGCGAAGCACATCTTGGGATTTTGCAAGCCGTTCCCGCATATCCCCGGATAATTCGAGTGCCACAAACGCCCTGACCATTGAGGTACTATTCCTTTTCCCACTACTAAATGGTGATCGCTCCAGCTCTGATATACAGACGTACAAACCAAGATTTTTTTATCTCTAAAATGCGTATCCCATAGATAACGAAGGTGTCTTTTTATGCTAAAACCTGTTCAGCTGATCGTATATACGCTGGAAAGTTGCCCGCATTGTGAACATTTGAAAGATTTTTTAAAAAAAAGCGGGTATGCATTTTCTGAGCGTGACATGTCGACTGCAGAATCGCTCACCGAGCTCCGTATGAACGGCGTGTTCACCATCGAGGCCCCGGTGCTCCAGAAGGATAATGATTTCTATACCTGTGCCGATCTCTTTCCGAGCGGGACGCTGAACAGCGAACAGGTCAGGACAATCCTGAAAGGTGCATGATGGCGCAGCGGGAGACCAAGCAACGGACCCTTAATGGCAGCTTCTTTCCCGCACTCCCTTTTGTCAGGACTTCAGACGGCCACATCATCGAATGGGATCGCAACAGGATCGTCCAGCAGATCCTCAAGGAGACCCGGCTCGTTGAGACCTTCTATGGGTACGTCGGGGCTGACGATGCGACCGCGCAGGAGATTGCACGTCTTGTCGAACACCGCATCCTCTCGCTTGGGTTAAAGTCGCTCTCCGGGCCGCTCATCCGGGAAATCATGAACATCACCCTTCTTGAAAAGGGCATGATACAGTACCGGAATGTCTGCACCCGGGTCGGCACGCCGGTCTACGATGCGCACCAGATCGATGTGGGCAAGGGGTTCGAATCCCATGACAATGCAAACCTGCAGGAGAACGCAGAAACCTCGCACAAGAAGAAGGCGGACAAGATCTCAAAAGAGCAGTACCTGCTTCAGCTTCCGCCCGATCTTGCCGACCATCACCTCTCTGGCGAGATGCACATCCATGATCTCGAGTATTTCGGCACGCGGCCGTTCTGCCAGGATTGGGATCTCCGGTACTTCTTCTACTATGGCCTGATGCCGGACGGCAACGGTACGAAGGCCTCTGTCGCCGGCCCGGCAAAGCGGGCTGAGGTTGCCATCCTCCATGCGGTCAAGGCGCTCGGGAGCGCCCAGACAAATTTTGCCGGGGGCCAGGGGTATTACAACTTCCTCACCTTCCTTTCACCATACGTCGAAGGCATGAGTTACGATGAGATCAAGCAGAACATGCAGATGTTCGTGTACGAGATGACGCAGATGATGGTCGCCCGAGGGGGTCAGCTGGTATTCTCATCAGTCCAGCTCTCCCCGGGGGTCCCGACGCTCTGGCTGGACAAGCCCTGCGTCTACAAGGGTAAGATCTGGGACGGAAAGCAGGCACCGCGGCGCACGTACGGCGAGTTCGAGCGCGAAGTCCGGCTCCTTTTCAAGGCGCTCATGGAAGTGATGATAGAAGGGGACTACTGGGGCAAACCGTTCAATTTCCCCAAGCCCGAGATCTCGATCGAGCCGGACTTCATGACCGAGCGCGAGGAATTCAACCGCCATCACCCGGATCTCCCGACCTTCCATGACCTGTACCTGCTGACGTTCGAGCTTGCCTCCAAGTTCGGCACGCCGTATTACGACAACCAGTTGCCGACATACCGTGGTGCCGGCAAGGGCATCTCCTGCTACCAGTGCTGCGCCTACCAGTTCTCTGCTATAGCGGACAAGGACTCGGACTTTGCCAGAAAACTGCTCTTTGAAGAGGGTAAACACTTCTCTATGGGCTCCTGGCAGGTCGCCTCCCTCAATTGCCCCCGGGCGGCCTACAAGGCTGAGGGAAATGACCAGCGACTCTTTGCGGAGCTCAGGTCGCTGATGGATGTCGCGGTCGAGATCTTCAAGATCAAGCGGCGCTGGATGGAAAATATCCGGGCGAGCGGGCGGATGCCGTTTGCCATGCAGCGGCCCAAGGATCCGAATACCGGTGAACGCGGCGCGATTGCCGTTGATCTTGAAGGTCTGGTCTACACGATCGGCGTGGTCGGTGTCAACGAGATGGTGCAGCACCATACCGGTAAACAGCTTCACGAATCAAAAGAGGCGTTCAGGCTCGCGATCCGGGCGATGACCGAGATGGAACTCTACTCTCGCGAGCTCTCGAAGAAGAACTCCATGACAATCGCCCTTGCACGGACGCCCGCGGAGACGACCGGCCAGCGGTTTGCGGTCGCAGACTTAATCGACAAACGCTACCACGATTTTGCAGTGAAGGTGATCAAGGGAGACCTTGAGTTCGGGCTCGAGAACCTTGGCAAGACCCGTGACCTCCCGATCTATTACACCAACGGCACGCATGTCGCCCCGGGAGCGGACATCCCGCTCACACGTCGCATGGAGATCGAGCATGTCTTCTTCCCGATAGTGGATGGCGGGAACATCTTCCACATCTGGCTGGGCGAGGCGCGTCCCGATCCCCGCGGCCTGATGGATATGGCCATGAAACTCTGCAAGACTACGCAGATCGGCTATTTCGCCTTTACCCGCGACCTGACCGTCTCACTCCGGCAGTTTCATGAGTATAAATCCGGTAAAAAATCCATCAGCCAGTGGATCCCCTCGGATATCCGGGCAAAAGCATAATTTTCCCTTTTAAATAACATCTGGCTTTTCCGGCATCAACTTTGTAGTTGACCCCATGAGAGATAGTGAATACAAGACCCTCCAACTCTTCTTACCTAAAAACGCGAAAAGCATCCCCCCGTGTCCGCTCGAACGCTAAAATAATTATTTACGCCGATATTCAGGCAATCTCAACAAAAAAATGCGGCGTAATCAGAATTGCGGTGCTTTTTTCAGGGTGATATCCATGACACCACGGTGCACCCGGTAGGTGCTGTGAAGGACATCGATGGGCTGGTTGAGCATGATCGCCGTGGTACGGTCATCGACCGAGATCCGCACGGCATTTTTCTGAATATCAGCAAACGGCAGGTGCACGGCATCTGGCGGTATGACGGCGGTGATGAAGATTTCCGTATCGGTCTCGACCACCTCGTATGGGATGTCGTCTCCGTCCGCGTTGTCACCGCCACGGAAGCACCCGGGATCACCGCCCGCATGTCGGGTGATGATCGTGTACCCGATGATGCGTGCGTGCTGTGCCTCCGGCATATTCCGGACTATCTCGTCAACAATTTTCGCCAGGTTGTTGAACATCTCGTCGTAGGGACCATTGGGATTATTCTGCATCGGTACCTCTGAGGGTAACCCGGTCTTTTGTTCGCGATACGATGCCTCCTTTCTCGAACCGCTGGAGGATCTGGTTCAGCTCCCCCCGCGGGCACTGCATGACCTCCTGCAGTTCTGAAAATGCCAGAGGACCGTGGGAGAGGGCGATTGTCACCATAAGTTCTCGATCCCCCCTGAATAAATCCTTATGGTTGCGGGCAAGATCGGCGATCTTCGTGTCGATGTCATGATTGAGCTGTTCGAGGTTCCCGAGCAGCTGGTCGTGCGCCCGGATCATCTGCCCAAGCATCGCAACTGCCTGCCGCGCCCGTTCACTGGCCTCGTCCGCCTCTTCAGGATCCAGGCGGATCAGCCCGCTCTGCATGCTGCGGAGGCTTACATCCACGAGGATGTCATTGGCAAGATAGTAGTACTTCCGCCGCCGGTCGTCCATCTGGCAGGAGAGTATCGCCTCCCGCTCCATCATCTGGAGGTGCTCTATAACCGCTTTGGGAGAGAGCATCAGAGTCTCGGAGATCTCGGTGACAAAACACGGTTTCTGCCGCAGCAATCCGATGATCCGCCGCCGGTTCCGGTTCCCAAGGATGTCAAGCAGGCGTGCAACTTCAGCCAGATCATCCATATTTACTAAATGTTAGTGTTCGCGTTATATAAAATAAGAGGGGCTTGTTCCTGATACGTTTCCAACATACCCTGAACCTGTGTGATGAAGGACTGCCAAGATTATTGGTTCATTCGCGTATCGGGTGACCGTTTTTATCTCCCCGCCCGATCCCCTTATACACGAACCCGGCCTTGATAAATGGATCAGGGTCGATAATGTTTCGCCCATCAATGATGGCCGGGTGGTCCCTACCCGTCAGTGCCCGAAGTTCTGCCGCATCGAGTATTCGGTACTGGTGGTGAGCGGCAAAGACTGCGATCGCATCCGCGCCGCGGACCGCCTCAGCAAGGTCGCCGGTGATGAGGACGCCCGGTTCATCCTGCACGTAGGGGTCATGGACGACGACGGTTGCACCGGTACGGATCAGTTCGTCACGGTATGGTTCTGCCGGGGTATTGCGCGTGTCATCGGAGTTCGCAAGGAATGCCCAGCCGAGGATTGCGACCTTTGCTCCCTTCACCGCCCGCCCGGACCGTGCGAGGGCATCGAGGGTGAGCCGTACCATATGGCGGGGCATGAAATCGTTGATCCGCCGGGCAAGGATAAAGAGCGACGGCTCATTTGCCGGGTAATCGAGCGCACCCTTTCCCAGCACCAGCACACCCCGTTCAAGGTGATAGGTGTCCTTCGTCAGGCAGTGCCCTCCGACGCCCGCTCCGGGCCAGAGCATGGCACGGGTGATCCCTTCGCCTTTGAGGCTGTCGATGCCGGCCCGGACATCATAGAAGTTCACCCCCATTGCCTCGCAGTAAAGCGCGAGCTCGTTTGCCGCCGCGATCTGGAGATCCCGAAGGGTGTTCTCCGCGGTCTTGGTCACCTCCGCCGCGGTTGCGGTCATCAGGATTACCTTACCGGTTGTCAGCACCGGCGCGTACAGCCCGGCCGCACGCCGGGTGCTCGCGTCATCGATGCCTCCCACGACGCGGTCGTGCTCCCGGATATTGCGGAGCAGCCGTCCTGGCATCACCCGCTCCGGTGCATGGGCAAGGGCAAAGTCTGTTCCAGCCTTCAAACCGGACTCGTCCTCAAGCAGCTTCCGGGCCGGTCCCACGGTAGTCCCGGGCGTGATCGTCGATTCTAGCACCACCAGCATCCCTAGGCGGAGATGGTGGCCGGCCTGCCGGATCCCCTCGTTCAGTGCCGAGAAATCCGGGAGCAGGTCATCCTTGTTCAGAAACGGCGTCTGGATAGCAATGGTGACCGCATCCATGTCAGCAAGACAGGAGAAATCTGATGTGCATGCGAATTTTTTTGCGGCCACCACGCTCTTGAGGATCTCCCCAATGCCCGGTTCTTCTCCCTTGAGCGGGCTTTCCCCCCGGTTCAGCATCGCGATCTTGTAGCCCGACGATGGCGAGTCCCGCTGGAATCCATAGACCATGTCAAACGCCGGGGAAGCGGCGAAAAGCGCCGCGGCAGGGATCCCGACATATCCCATGCCGATGACCCCGATCTTTTTGATCGGGCCCCTCTTCCGGAACAGTTCCTCCAGCGTCATGGATTCCCCGAGTCAGAACCCGGCCCGTATCTGTTCGCTGACAACAAGGTTGTGGATTGCCTGTGCCGGCGTGACCGGAAAGGGTATCCCTTTTTGTGCACAATCGAGGAAGGCAGCCAGTTCCACCTTGAGTGGCTCCACCTTGTTGACCATCACCTTCTCGATGATATTCTCCTGAACGTACCGTTCGGCCTCGAACTGGTAGCGCCCGGGCTTCCGGTAGACCATGACTTCCTGGCTCATGAAATCCCCTTCGACCGTAAGGTCCTCCTGTTCTATGTAGATTATGCGGATCTTCTTTGAAGCCTTCCGGCTCGCTGAAAGCACGACCGGGACATTTCCGCATTCCATGAGCACGCTGCAGACATCGGCATTTCCGACCGAATGAATACGGCAAGGCTCTGAAAAAAAGACATTGAGCAGGATATCGATGTCGTGGATCATCAGGTCCTCGACCACCGAACTCCCGGTGACGCGGGCGGATGCCGGGTTGTGCCGTTTCATCTCCATGTACAGCGGGCAGGTAATGATCTTCTTGATCTCGGCAACGATCGGGTTGAAGCGTTCGATGTGCCCGATCCCGACTGTAATTCCATGCGGGGCGGCTTTCATCAGATCGACAGCTTCGGCTGATGTGGCACAGATCGGCTTCTCGATGAAGACATGCCTGCCGGCAGAGAAGACCTGCCTAGCAACAGCCGCATGGAACGGGGTCGGGACGCAGACGCTCACCAGATCTGAATGCTCGATCAGGTCTTCAACCGAGTGGTATACCTGGGCCCCGTACTGCCTCCCAATATCCTGCACCGCGACAGTATTGATATCAAAGACCCCGAGAGCACCGACATTTTTCAGTTCGGAGAAGACCCGGACATGGTTCTTTCCCATCGTCCCGACACCGATCACACCAACGTCCATTCATTTCATCCGGTTTATGGTTTCACAGATATATGCTAGCTCCCTGCTGTCAAGGGATGGATGGACCGGCAGGGAGAGGACGGTTGATGCAAGCCGGGTTGCAACCGGGCAGGGGTCAGGGTCGCTGGCCGGTGCGTAGAGAGGTTGCCGGTGGATAGGGATTGGGTAATGTACGGCCGTTCCGATCCCTTTTGATTTGAGATAATCGATGAACGCATCGCGTTTATGCGGGAACTCTTCCGTGAGCCTGACAACATACTGGTGGTACACATGGCTCACGCCGTCGGCAACCGCGGGCAGGAGAAGCCCCTTTGCCGAGATGTTTGCGGAATAATAGTCGGCGTTTTTGCGGCGGCGCATATTGAACTTGTCGAGTTTTTTCAGCTGTACAAGGCCAATGGCGGCGGCAATATCGGTCATACGGTAATTGTAGCCGAGACGGACGTGAAGGTACTTTTCGCTCTGCCCGTGGTTGATGATCAGTCGCAGCTGTCCGGCATCCACCTTCCTGCTGGTGGTGACCATCCCCCCCTCCCCGGTGATCATGTTCTTCGTTGCATAGAACGAGAAACAGCCCATGTCCCCCAGCTTACCAACCTTCTCGCCACGGTACAGGGCACCGTGGGCCTGCGCTGCATCCTCGATCAGTTTCAGGCCCTTTACTTCACAGATCTCCCGTATAGCTTGGACATCGAATGGTTGTCCGAATAGGTGCACCCCGATCACCGCTTTGGTTTTGTGGGTGACACGTTCCGCGACCTGATCCGGCCTGATGGAAAACGTCCGCTCGTCCACATCGGCAAAGACGGGCCGTGCGCCGCACATGGAGACCGCCGTTGCCGTGGCGATGAAAGAGAATGCCGGTACGATCACCTCGTCACCGTACCCGATGCCGGCCACAAGAAGCGCGGCATGGAGTGCAGCGGTACCGTTGTTGGTCGCCACAGCATGGGTGGCGCCGCAATACTCTGCAAACTTCCCTTCGAACTCCGTAACCCGTTCACCCTGGACCAGCATGCCCGAGGCAAGAACGTCAGACACGGCTGCGATCTCGTCCGGGCCGATGACCGGTCTCGCAACAGGTATCTGCACGGTCATATCTCACCAAAAATTCCGTAACAATGTCATACATTTGGGTAATGATTGGATAATATCATTCCTGTCAGCGGGAACATTTTCCTCCGTACTTGCGATTTCCCTGCGGTGTGGCCATGCCACATGCCGGAAAAAGATAGGTACTTAGGGCAGGAAGTGCATATACTCGTACAGACGTGCGGGGAGGAGTCGTAACGCATCACATCATATCCATTGGGGATTTTGACCGCGGCGCGATCGACCGGCTGCTGGATCACGCAGATCGAATCGAGAAGAAAAAATATGACAGGGATGCCCTGAATGGGAAGATCCTTGCCGTGCTCTTTTTTGAACCCAGTACGCGGACGCGGATGTCATTTGAGTCCGCAATGGCGCGGCTCGGCGGGACATCGATATCGGTAAGCAGCGTGGAGGCCTGTTCGATGGCAAAGGGTGAGACCCTCGCCGATACAATCCGGGTGGTGAGCGGGTATGCGGACGCGATCGTTATCCGCCACCCCAAGGAGGGGGCGGCCCGGCTTGCCGCAGAGTTTGCAGGAGTACCGGTCATCAATGCCGGTGACGGTGCCGGCCAGCACCCCTCCCAGACACTCCTCGACCTCTACACGATCCGGCAGTCGATGCCGATTGATGAGATTGACGTAGCGCTCGTGGGGGATCTGCGGTACGGCAGGACCGCCCATTCGCTCGCCTCCGCCCTCTCCCTGTACGGTGTCCGGCTCCACACCATCTCTCCTGCCGGTCTTGAACTCCCCTCCTCCCTCGTCTCCGAACTCACGGAAAAAGGTATGGAGATCACCAGTCACGCGGACATCAGCGAGGTGATCGGGGAGGTCGACGTCCTCTATGTCACCCGCATCCAGCGTGAACGCTTCCCGGACTCCACCTCATACTTCAACGTGGCATCGAGCTACCGGATCACGCCCGAACTCCTTGCCGAAGCAAAAGATCACCTGATCATCCTGCACCCGCTGCCCCGGGTGGACGAGATCGACCCTCGTGTCGATGCGCTCCCGCATGCCCGGTACTTCCAGCAATCGCGCAATGGTGTTCCGGTCCGGATGGCGATGCTGCTGGAGGTGATGCAGTGAAGCGTAGTGTAGCGGCGGATGACGTGGCCGGGGAGGACGCAGGGCTCCTCGTGCGCCGGATCCGGAACGGTACCGTGATCGATCACATCGACGGCGGGGAGGCGCTCAACGTCGTCAAGATCCTCGGGATCATCGGCACGACAACGGAATCGCTCTCGATTGCGACCAATGTCCAGAGCAAGTATATGAGCCGGAAGGATATCGTCAAGATCTCGAACCGTGAGCTCTCGAAAGAGGAAGTGGACCGGATCGCGCTCATCTCCCCCCGGGCGACTATCAACATAATCCGGGACTTCGGGGTCTGGGATAAGAAGGGCGTCGAGATCCCGACCCTGATCGAGGGGAGTGTCCGCTGCCCCAACCCCGGCTGCATCACCAATACCAGCGAACCGATCAGGAGCAGATTTGCCGTACTGCCGCAGGGAAAAGGGCTGCGCTGCATGTACTGCGACTCTGTGATCACCAAAGATCTGACCAGTTACATCATCTGATCAGGCGCCCGTGCCCGTCGATCTCGCCGCGCCATATCCTGGTTGAGGAGATCCAGCGCCCGTCCTCGGCCAGTACGCAGGTGATCTGGTGGATGTCCACCTTGGGCCTCTTCTTCCCGCGACGCTGCCTGTTGATTTCGACCGCGACCGGGAGCGTCTCTTCTGAAACGACAATTGCATCAAAATCCGCATCGACCGCAGAACCGAACTGGTCGCTGAGCGGTTCGATCTCCCACCGCGCCGGGTACTTCTTTTCGGCAATAAACTCCTCAACCGCCGTTTTGCGGACCTCGTACGGGCGGATAGGGTGTGTCTTGCGGCTGGCAAAGGCATCCGTGGTAAGACCGATCACGACCTGACCGTCCGGGCCGGCGAGCTCGAACGAGCGGGCAAGCAGGCGCTTGTGGCCATCGTGAAGGGGATCGAAGGTGCCCCCTACCATAACCTTCATACTCTCTGTACGTTAAGTTTTTATGGTATTATGGGTATTCACGGCAAGATCTCCGGAACGCCACTTTTTGTTGCGGAGAACGCCACACTCACCGGAAATGTCACGCTTGGCCGCGATGTCAGCATCTGGTTCGGGACGGTCGTCCGTGCGGACAAGGACCGGATCATGATCGGGGACCGGTCGAACATCCAAGACAACTGTGTCGTCCACACGACCAGAGGGTTCCCGGTCACGCTCGGGTGCGAGGTCTCGGTCGGCCACGGGGCGATCCTTCATGGGTGCACGATAGGTGACAGGGTGCTTGTCGGAATGGGCGCGATTCTCTTGAACGGGGCACGGATCGGAAAGGGCAGCATCATCGGCGCCGGGGCAGTGGTAACGGAGGGTATGGAAATCCCGGAAAATTCCGTCGTGATCGGTGTTCCCGGCAAGGTATTCAAGCTGACGAGCGATGCCCAGCGCGAGCATATCCGGAAAAATGCAGAGTCATATGTCGATCTTGCCGGGGAATATGCGCATGGGTGACGTGGTCGTGATCGGGGCGGGGGTGAGTGGTATCCAGGCTGCTCTCGATATCGCCGGCCACGGGATCGTCGTCCACCTGATCGAGCGGGAGCCCGCGATCGGCGGGCATATGGCGCAGCTCGACAAGACCTTCCCCACCAACGACTGCTCGATGTGCATCCTCTCGCCCAAGATGGCGGAGGTCGCCCGTCACCCGATGATCCGGATCTACACGCTCGCCGAGGTCGAACGGATCGATGGAGATGTCGGTCACTTCCGGGTCACGGTGAAACAGCATCCAAGGTACGTGGATGAGACCGCCTGCAACGGGTGCGGTGACTGCGTGCTGGTCTGCCCGGTCGAAGTATATAACCGGTTCGATGCCGGGGTGGGTGTTCGGAAAGCGATCTACAAGCCGCAACCCCAGAGCGTGCCCGACATCGTGGTCAAGGACCCGGATCACTGCATCGAATGTGGGCTCTGCTACGATGCCTGCGGGCCGGAGGCGATCCTGCATGAAGACCACGAAAAGGAGTTCACGATCTATGCCGCAAGCATCGTGATTACGACCGGCTACTCGGTCTTTGATGCCTGCCGGAAATCGCAGTTCGGGCACCTCATCTTCCCTGACGTGATCACGAGCCTCGAATTGGAGCGGATGATCAATACGAGCGGCCCAACGGGTGGGCATCTCAAAAGGCTGAGCGACGGGGCGGCGCCAAAGAGTGTCCTTTTTATCCAGTGCGTGGGATCGCGGGACATGGCCGTCGGCCGCCCGTACTGCTCCTGCGTCTGCTGCATGCAGGCGATAAAAAATGCGATGCTGATCCGGGAGAAACACCCGGAAATCGAGGTCACCATCTGCTACATGGACATCCGGGCATACGGCAAAGGGTATGAGGAGTATTACGAGCGGGCAAAGAATCTCGGGGTCAAATTTCTCCGCGGCATGCCGTCCGATGTGCTGGCGGACAGAAACGGGATGCTCCTGCAGGTCGAGAACTCCGAGACATCGGAGGTCCTCGTCCTCCACCCGGACCTCGTGGTGCTCTCCATCGGCATGGAACCGGCGGACAAAACCACGGAGCTGGCGGAAAAATTCGGTATCCCGGTGGAAGAGACCGGGTTCATCCAGCCGGTGCATGACGCTATGGATACCGTGGGGACGATCCGCCCGGGCATCTACGTGGCCGGCACGGCCACCGCCCCGCGGGATATCCCGGACAGCGTGGCATCCGGCGGCTCGGCGGCGATGCGGGCATATATCGATGCCACGAGGACGCGATCCGCGTGAACGAAACAGCCACCCTCTGGTGGGACCCGGCGCTGCCCGGTATCCGCTACATCGACCAGACGCTGCTGCCCGGGGAATACGCGGTCGTCGGTTGCCGTAGCGTTGACCGGCTCGCGACGGCCATCCGGCGGCTGGAGATCCGGGGTGCACCGGCGCTGGGTGTTGCCGGGGCGTACGGCGTTGCCCTTGCAGCGGCCACCGGCAGCGGGACAACCTTTGAGGAGTTTGCTTCCGATGTGCGCCGGAATGCCGAACGCCTGCGGGAGACCCGTCCGACTGCCGTGAACCTTGGCTGGGGGATTGACCGGGTGCTTGCAGCGATCGCCGCTGCCGGTGAGATCGATGCGGCGCGGGAAGCGGCCCTGCGGGAGGCCGAAGCCATCTCCCGCGAAGACGAGGCCTGCTGCCACGCGATTGGCGATAACGGAGCCGCCCTTCTTCCCGACCGCTGCACCGTGCTCACGCACTGCAATGCCGGGGCGCTTGCCTGCTCCGCATGGGGGACGGCGCTTGGCGTGGTCCGCTCTGCCGTGGAGGTCGGGAAAAAAGTGAACGTCATTGCCTGCGAGACCCGCCCGCTCCTGCAGGGTGCCCGTCTCACCGCATGGGAGCTCTTCCGGGACGGCATCGATGTAACGGTGATCACGGACTCCACGGCGGCGCACCTGATGCGTTCGGGCGGGATCGACGCGGTCATTGTCGGGGCGGACCGAATCACCCGCGATGCGGTCTTCAACAAGATCGGTACCTATATGCACGCAGTCTGTGCCCGCCATCATGGGATCCCGTTCTACGTTGCCGCACCGCTCTCGACGTTCGATGGAATTCATGGTGAACGAGAAGTGATCATCGAGGAACGGGGCCGCGACGAGCTGGCGGTGATGGGGAACCGGACACTCATTCCTGACGGAGTCCCTGTACGGAATTTCGCATTCGACGCCACCCCGATCGGACTGGTCAGTGCCGTGATCACGGAACGGGGCGTGCTCCGCCCGCCCATCGACTTCGGGTCACTCTTATCTCGTCCGCCCCCCAACTGCCATTGAAAGATGCTTCCTGCCATGGCCTTCGATAGTATTCCCTGGAACGCCATGATGTATCTCATCGGCGAAGTGGCGATCATCATCATACTCGCGATGCTCGTCGTCTCCTTTGTTCTCGTCGTCATTTCTCTCCATTCCATCCGGAAAGGGCGGCTGTATTTCCCCCGGCTGATCATGGCCGGGCTCGTGCTGCTGGAAGGGTCCATGAAAGCATTCTTCCGGCTCCTCGGCCTCGAGGACCGTGAGATGCTCACGTTCTTCATCAAGATCCACAACGCGATGAACACTACCGCATTCAAGCAGATACCGGTTGCTGATCGGGCAATATTCATGCCGCAGTGCCTGCGGTCATCCGACTGCCCCGCCCACCTCACGCCGGAAGGGCTCGCATGCCAGAACTGCGGCCGGTGCACAGTGGGTCAGGCCCGGCTCCTCCTGGAAAAACTGGGGTACCGGATCTTCATCGTCCCCGGCTCATCCTTCATCAAGCGGATGGTAAAAAAATACCGCCCCAAAGCGCTCATCGGGATCGGCTGCCTCACGGAGGTAAAAGAGGGTATAGATTTGGCGGACAAGCTGGGCCTTGTCGCTATGGGCGTAGTGACGCTCAAGGAGGGCTGCGTGGAGACGCTTGTCAGCTGGCAGGATATCTTCGATGTCGCCACGCTCGGGATTGACCCCGCATCAGTTCCCGAGGACCTTCATGTTCTTCCCTATTAGGTTCCCGCTCTTTATCCTGCCATGGACGAAGATAGTGCCGCCGCTTGTCACGTCACCGACCCGTACATTCGGGCGGATGACCACCTTTCCGCCGGCCTTCACCGAATGAACAACCGCATGGTCGAGAAGGGTCACGTCCCCCGAGGCGACCAGCGGCCCTTTGATCCGAGTCCGGCTCCCGATGATCGCGCTCTCGCAGGCCACGTCAAGGGCGACGCTGGAATACGGGCCGAGTTCCAGCCTGCCCGTGACCACCAGCCGCCCCCAGAAGTGCGTGTTTGCCGGCACGATAAAATCCCCTTCGATCCTGACATTGCCTTCATAATAGGAGCCTTTTGGTGCAAAATAGGTGGAGCCCGCACGGATGACCTTTGCCATGACTTCCTCAGAATAGATCGAGCGTGGCCGGCCAATAAAGGTATTCCCCATCCGGCGGTAATCACCGCATTTGCAGCAAAATCGCCGAGAGGGTGAAGACAACAAGGGCTGCAAACATCCCGGCCTTGATGATCGTTGTCGAACGCAAGGCCCGGACACAGGCAGGCGTTGTGCAGCGGACCGCAAGGAGCGTGGCGCCAACGATAATGCAGTCGACCATGGCGATACCGGCAAGATACCATGACCCCCACCAGAGTGAGGGAACGATACTTGCCGCTGCCGCAAGCAGGGCCGATGCACACGCGAGCCCGGCCGTCGGACGTATACCGATCCGGATCGGCAGCGTGTCCGCCCCCCCGGCCCGGTCGCCTTCCACGTCCTCGGCATCCTTTAAAATTTCGCGGGCGAGGATCGCAAGGAAGGTGATGGCGGCGACCGGCAGCATGTGGAAAAGACCCTCACGCCCGGCCAATGCACCGCCGAAGAGGAAGATGCTGGCTGTGAGGTACGAGACCGCGATGTTTCCGACAACCGGTTTGCTCTTGAGGCGTGCCGCGTACGCGACGAGGAGGAGCGAATTGAAGACCGCGGTGGCAATGCAGAGTGGAGGGGTGAAGAGGCTGATAAGGATCCCGGCGAAAAAGAGAGTGGTGGCGTAGGCCCGGGCCCCGGCCCGGCTCACGGCACCCGAGGGAATGGGACGCTCCGGGCGGTTGATCGCGTCGATCGCTGCGTCAAAGTAGTCGTTGATCACGTTGCCGGCAGCAGTGATCAGCACGACAATGGTAAAGAGAAGGAGGACCGCCGGCACGACCGTCCCGGTCGCGATGAGATAGGCGATGATGGCGGCAAGGCCGGCAACGACTGAATTTGCCGGACGGGTAATTGCAAGGAATCCTGCTCGGCTCATTGGTGAACAGGTATCTGACCGGTCTGATATTAACCTGCGTGCCATTCAGGTGGTATCACCGGGGAGCATGGGGTTCCGGGATCGGAAATTCTGCCAGAGCTGCATTCGGCAGAAAGGTTCAGAGAAAAAGGTAATTTTTTTGGGAATTTTTCAGGAAACATCTGAAGGGATTAGGTTCCATGTTGTTGAGAAGTCCACCGGCGACTCACCGTTGCGCGGTTCGGTCGTAAAAAAGACCTCCAGCGTCACACCATTGGCTAGGGCCTGGTAGTCTGTATCCGAACCGACGACCACGTAGTCCCGTGGAGTATCGGATTGTCCCGGCATAAGTACTGCTGTTTCTGCGCCGGACCCTTTATGAGAAACGCCGATACCCCCGAATGAGACCCCATTTGCCCCAAGGATCGTGCTGTACCAGCGCAGCTGGATGGGCGTGGTCCCGTTATTTTTTGCGGTCACAAAGATGTTAACCATATGATTACCGGGTTGCGATGGGGAGACAGTGATCTGATCGATCCAGACAGCGATCGCGTACGTCCCATTCACCAGCGTAACCGTTGCATACCGATCTGCTGCGGGCGTACCGCTCGAACTGGTCGGACCGATCGCCGTACTGCTCGTGCATCCGGCAACCAGGATCAGGCATACCCCAAGCATAGCAAGGATACCAGCAATTCCTTTTTTCACAGATTCACCCCAACTTCACAGGTTACTATAATTTTTGTTTTTTTTCTTTAAAAAAATTTCAGGAAGCCTGCGAACGGGGGAAAAATCACGTTCAGGCAGGCATCGGCATGATTGTGCCGGATCGCACCCTACCTGCTGTGGTATTAACATACGGGCGAGGGGGGATTTGAACCCCCGACCATTAGCTTAGGAGGCTAACGCTCTGTCCGGACTAAGCCACTCGCCCTGCCCGTACCAATTGCCGGGGAATATGTATAAGTTTTGCGCGCTCCCAACAATTCCTGCGAAAATGGAGTTATTCGAGACAACGGAAGGAACAACGGCGTTTTTTGTTCCCGTGCAGGACACCCGGAATCAGTTCCCTCCCGGCACCGCACCGGTCTTTTTCAACCGCCGGATGGAGCTGAACCGGGACGCCACCATCCTCCTCATCTCGGTGCTCCGGCCGTCGGATTATCTCGACGCCATGGGTGCGACCGGTGTGCGGGGACTGCGGGTCGCCGGTGAATGCGGGATCCCGGTCACGATCAACGACCGGGACGCGGAGGCGGTTCTGGTGATAGAAAAGAACGTGGATCATTCCGGGCTTCCGGTCACGGTCACCCATCGTGATGTCAACGCACTGCTCTTTGAGGAATCGTTCGATGCGGTCGACCTCGACCCGTTCGGGACTGTGGCGCCGTTTGTCGCTGCCGGGGTGCGGGGATCGCGCCGGTACCTCTTTGCCACGGCGACTGACACGGCGCCGCTCTGCGGAGCACACTTAAAAGCCGGCGTGCGGAGGTACGGTGCCCGGCCCATGAACACCGGATATCACCGTGAAGTGGGCCTGCGCATCCTCCTCGCATTTGTGGCCCGGGAGACGGCAAGGTACGACCGGGGCATTGAACCACTGTTCTGCTTTGCGAGAGAGCACTTTGCCCGGCTCCATGTCCGGCTCACCCGGGGAGCAAAGGCGGCTGACGAGACGCTCGCCCGTCTCGGGTTCGTGCTCCAGTGCCCGGCATGCCCGTACCGCGAGGAGCAGCATGGCCAGTTTCCCGCACCCGCCACCTGTCCGGCATGTGGGAAATCCCTCCAGCCGATCGGCCCGCTCTGGCTGGGAACGATTTCGCAACCGGAACTGCTCGACCGGATGATCAGCAGTGCGGAGACGATGGTGCTGGGGACAAAAAAAGAACTGGTAACGGTCCTCGAACTCTGCCGGGACGAGCTCCCGACCGCGAGTTTCTACGATTACCACCAGATTGCAAAGCTGCGCAGCGTCTCGCCGCTCCCGATCAAAACCCTAATCGAGCGGTTGCGGGCCAGTGGGTTTGCCGCAAGCCGCACGCACTTCTCCGGCTATGGTGTCAAGACCGATGCGCCGCTTGCCGCAATCTATCACGCGATTGAGTGCCGGGCATGAATTGGCAGCAGGGCAGTGTCTGCGCAGAACCACTCAGCGGTTCTTTCCCGGCAGCATGAAGCAACCCTCACCGGACAATCATGGCAAAGCCTTCCTTTTTTTGATATGCCATGTTTCGCGGTAATGATGCCGGCGTTTAGTGCGCGATGATGATGGTGAGGAGATCGCCGTCAATAAGTCGGTGGGGCAGACCGACCCGCTGGCCCGGGTGTTTCACGGACTTACCCCAGACCCGGGCGTACCGAAACCGGTGCACGAAATCCCGGTGGAGCTTGGTGCAGACCGTCTCGACAGTACCCCCTTTGCGGATGATGAGAGGCTCCTCGAGATCCGCTTCGCCGCTCTGGGGCTTGAGGTAGACGCGGATGAACC
>Ga0326728_10007121_pt1 | contig 29237 bp, 25 predicted proteins | sample MB3enrmetagenome_FD_207602 | JGI IMG/M metagenome (GOLD analysis project Ga0326728, IMG submission 207602) | Lab enriched peat soil microbial communities from McLean, Ithaca, NY, United States - MB31MN | ecosystem: Environmental > Terrestrial > Soil > Wetlands > Peat | place: USA: New York... | reverse complement strand
TGGTGGCCGACATGATCCCGTCCATCGTCGACTGGCCCGTGCCGTAGCGGTTGTCGAAGAGGTGCTTCATCTCGGCGTCGTTGACGTCGATCGCGGGGAAGAGGAGCTTCCCCGCCTTCTCGAGCGCGCGAAGTCGGGTCACCCCGGTCGTCGTCTCTTCGGTCGAGCCCCGGATCTTCCCGCGCTTCCCCCGCGAGGTGTGCACGAGCGCGACCAGGTCGGCGCCGTCGTCGATGATGACGTCCGGGTCGGCGTCGAGGACCGCCTGCACCCCGGCCCGGTACTGGGCGACGGTCTCCCCCTTCTCGGCCCACGTCGGGACCCCCGCTTCGCGCACGGCGGCCACCACGTCATCGTCGGTGGAAAGGGGGTTGCCGGCGGCGAGGCGGACCTCGGCCCCCCCGGCCTTCAGCGTGAGCGCGAGAACGCACGTCTTCGCTTCGACGTGGAGGACGGCAGCGACCGTAAGTCCCGCGAAGGGGCGCTCCGATTCGAACCGGTGCCGGATGCCTTCCAGCACGGGCATGTGCGCGCGTGCCCATTCGATCTTGAGACGACCCCGAGCCACGTCCCCGGTCATGTAGCCCGTCGCAGGAGGGCCCGGAACTGATAAAGGGTAGGGGAAGGGGTTGGCGCGGGGCCGGGACCTCAGCTCCGCTTACGAGGTCACCGCGTTACAGAACGGGCAGACGAGGTACTCGGATGGGATCTCCTTGCCGCAGCTGGGGCAGGCCTTGAGGCCGGCTCCGGGCGGGGGCGCGGTCGGAGTCGTCGTCGCAGCCGCCGCCGGTGGGGCCGCCGCGGCCTCTGCCGGTCCTTCGGCCCATCCCGGGCCGCCCTTCTTCTTGGGGGGTGTCTTGCCGGTGTCGGCCTCGGGCGTCGTCTCCGTGCCGACGGGCGGCGCGGTCATACCGGCGCGCGCCGTCCCCTGGCCCTGCTGGAGGCTCCACTGGCTGAACGGCGTGTACGTCGGCTGGCGCTTCCACCAGTCCCAGAACGCGCCCTCGCTGTAGTTGTCGCCGAGCTCCCGCTTCCCCTCGGCCCGGAACTTCTCGGTGAAGTCGGCGTAGGCCTGTTTCTCAGGGTCGGACGCGGCCTCCCCGGGCGTTCCCAGGAGCTGGGCCGCGCATTCGGGGCAGAACTTCGAGTCGGCGGGGATCGTGGACGCGCAGCGGCTGCACCGGATGAGGTCGCTCTCGAACTCGGCGCCGCACTTCGGACAAACGGTCGCGTCCTCGGGGATCAGGTTGCCGCACTCGCCGCACTCGACGAGCTTGCCGGCCGCCTGGCGCCGGGCGATCAGTAGGAAGGCGACGATGACGATCGCGGCCCCGGCGGCGATCGCGATCCATACCCACAGCGGGAGCCCAAGGAACTTCTGGAGGAAGATGTTCGTGGACGAGCTGGGGGTGGGCGGGACCGTGTACGTCCCCGTCAGCGTGTCGTTCGTCGAGCGGCTGTTGTAGGTGGCTGTGGCCGTGAGCGTGTAGCTCGTGCCGGGCGTGAGGATCGTCTGGAGCTGCTGGGGGGTGTACCAGGGCATGGTGAAGGCCCCCGGGGTGTTCGACGCGATCGCGATCAGGATGGGCGACCCCCCGCCGACGGGGGTCGCGAAGAGCTCGACGGTGGCCGGCTGGGAGCCGTTGTACGAAATGTTCACGGAGGAGGCGTACGGCACGGTCAGGTCGAGGGTCGTCGGGGGCAACGAGAACGAGACAAAGTGGATCAGGGACGGGGCGAACTTCACCGTTACGTTCTGGGCGAGGCTACCGTTGCCGAGCCAGCTGCTGTCCTTGTTGTCGTTCCAAGCGATGGCGAGGGTGAGGTTGTGCACCCACCCCTGCCCGAGTTGCCCCCAGCCATGGAGGCCCGTGACCTTCTCGGTGGAGTTCCAGGAGAGCGTGAACGTCAAGGTCGCGGTCGCCCCCACGAGGTCGAGGGTCGTGTTCTCGTACGAGGCGAGGAGCGCGGACGGCAGGCCCGAGGTATTGTAGAGGAGCCAGGCCGAGACCGCCGTGATCGTCGAGTTGCCGACGACGTCGAGGACCACCTGGACACCGAGGGTCTGGCCGAGCTCGACGGTCGTGTTCGCAACGCCGTTAGCGAGCAGCGTGGCCGACCCGACCGACATCTGCGTCGGGGCGAACGTCACCGGGACATTCTGGCCGACACTGCCGCTGCCCAGCCAGCGGTCGTTCGTGTTGTTGTTCCAGGTCAGGGAAAGGATGAAGTCATGTCCGAACTGGGTGCCGTACCACCCCGTGACGAGCTGCGTCGCCGTCCACGTGAGCGTGACGGTGACGGTCTGGCCGGCGGTCGAGAGGCCGAAGCTCGTGTTCGTATAGGTGTCCAAGAGGGCGCTCGGCAGTCCCGAATCGTTGTAGAAGAGCCACGCCGACACCGCGGTGATCGTGGAGTCGCCGACATCCTGCACCACGACCTGAACGTCGACCGTCTGGCCGAGATAGACGGCCGAGGTCGCCATGCCGTTCGCGAGGACCGTTACCGACTCTAGGTTCACCATCGTCGGCAGGAACGTCACGGAGAGGTTCTCGCTCAGGTTGCCTCCGGCGAGCCGAACGTCGTTGTGGTTCCAATCGAGGACGACGCTGAGGTTGTGCTGGAAGGCAGGCTTGAGGCCGGTGACGTTCACGGTCGCGAACCAGCTCAGCGTGAACGTGACGTTCTGGCCGGGCGTCGTGAGGTCGAGGCTCGTGTTCGAATACGAGGCGAGGAGCGCGCTCGGTAGGGACGAGGTGTTGTAGAGGAGCTGACCCTGGAGCTGGGTGATCGGGGCGGTCCCGACATCCTCCACGACCAGCTTCACGCCGAGCTTCTGACCGAGGTTGAGGGTCGTGCTCGCTACGCCGTTGGCGAGCACCGTGGCCGAGGCGATGGCCACCGCTCCGAAGTAGTCCGAGAACCGCTGGAGCGGCGCAAAGTCCGGTCCCGCGACGGCGGGCGGTGCCACCGCGACGCCCTCGGGGTACGGACTGACCGACCAGTTGAACCAGTGGGGGGCCACGCCGACGGCAGGGACGACGACGCCCAGATGGTACCCACCGAGGAAGAATCCGTCCGGGAGGGTCGCACCGGTGAGGTTCGAGGAGGCGAGAAGGAGAGAGGCCTTCCCCGACACGTTCGACATGCCGTACGTGGCGAGGCCGTGCAGTCCGTCCAGGTACTCGACGTACCCCCAGATCTCGGGGTTCGCCACGGCAAGGTTGTTGAGGGCGTTCGCGCTCTGGTTGTTGGCCTGATTGGTGGTGTAGGCGTAGTAGGCCGAGACCTGAGCGTGCGGAATGGCGAGGAATCCGCCGCGGCCGGTGAGATTGAACTGGGCCCACCGATAGAAGTACGCCTTGCTGGTAAGGTCCGGGAGCACCGCCGAGGTGCTGAAGACGCCAGGGAGAGCGCTCGCCACGGTCACGTTGGCGAGATAGGCCACCGCCCCGCCGGTGAGGAGAAGCTTGTTCGACATCCACGGGAACGGGGGCGCCTGGGAGGTCGCGTTCGCCGGGAGGGCGTTCCAGTTGAGGTCGAACGAGCTGTCGATGCTGTTGAGCGCCGAGCTGGCGCCCGAGACCGACAGGTCGTAGTCGGGAGTAGGAAGGAGCGAGAAGTCCGCGGACGTGTTCACGATGGGGGGTCCCGCGGTGACGACGAAATCGATCGCGATACGAGAGGTGATCTCGCCGGAAAAGTCCCCGGTCCAGTTGAGATAGTTCAGCACGCCGTAGTGCGTGATGTTCTGAAGCAGGTTCGCGGGGAGCGGGAGGTAGAACTCGCCCGAGGATGCGGCGCTGAACGCCAGCCCGGTCGCGACCGTGTAGCGGACCTCATCGTACCAGATGTAGGCGTTCACGCTCGCCCCGGTCCGGTTCGGGTTGTTCCAGAACATGATCAGGTTCCCGGCCTGGAAGTCCGCGCGCGGGTAGAGCCAGTCCTGCGTGAGGTTCGCCGAGTCGGTCGGGGTGCCGAGATGGCTGAAGTTGTTGTCGCCGACTCCGAGGGCGGTCAGGCCGGGGTTGAGCGGGAGCCCGAGGGGCACCGGCTGCGGGTGGCCGTACGTCGCCGTGTTGTCGGCGTAGGTGTCGTTCAGGTAGGAATGGAAGGCGTTCAGCACAGCGCCCCCGGTGACGGAGATGGAGGCCGCGAACTCGGTGTCGCCGAGGATCGTGAGCGGCTCCGAAAGTTGCGCGACCGCGGGGTTGCCGGTGACGCGAGAGCCGTTCAGCGTGAGGTCCCCGGACGCTCCCTCGACGTTCACCCATCCGGGGAACGCGAACGTGGAGTTCCGCGCGGTCATGGCCCCTTCGACCGTGACGTTGAGCTTCGCCCAGGCGTTGATGATCTGCACGTCGGTGGTCAGCGTCGCGTTAGTGAAGTTGACCGTGCCCATGTCGACGAACCGGTCGATGTGGGACAGCCGCTGCATCGGGGTGCCCGTGTCGGAGACGAACTGGACGAACGAGAGCGTGACGTTCCGAACCAGGAGGGTCCCGCCGCTGTCGACGGTGATGTTCCCGCCCTGGTAGTACGTTCGGGAGCCCGGGGTCGGCTGGATCACGAACGTCTCACCGGAGGTGACGACCAGGTCGCCGTGGGTGAACGGAGGCGCGGCGGCCGTCAGCTGGGGCGAACCGGAGGGGGCCGTCGGCCGGGGGGCGCCCGTGAGCGCGCTCAGGCCTCCCAGGATCACCAATACCACGACGAGTACGGAGACCGCGGCCGAGATCGATCCACGAGTGCTGCGCCCGATACTCCCGGCTCGCGCGGGAGCTCGCAAGATGACGCTCACGACCGAAGAAAGGCCGGCATCTGGTATTTAACTGTGCCTTCGCTCGCCGGGGACCCAGCCCTTTTTACCTCGAGACGGGGCCGCTCGAAAGGGTCAGGACGTCGGGCCGAGGACCACCAGTTTTCCGAACAGGTCCTGGGCGTCGAACCGCCGGAACGCGTCGGCCGCCGCCTCGAACGGGGAGGCCGAGTCCACGACCGCGTGCAGCCTACCGGAGGCGAGGTGTCCTAAGACCTCCTCGAACTCTGCACGCGAGGACATCGTGCTCCCGCGCACGGAGGCCTGTCGCCAGAACAGGGTCCGGACGTCGAGCTCCACCTTCGGCCCCGCGCTTGCGCCGATCACGACGACCCGGCCCGCGCGCGCGAGCGAGCGTACCGCCCTCGGGAGCGTGGGGGCGCCCACCGAATCGAGCACCACGTCGACCCCGTTCTTCTCGCTCCACTCCCACAGGGCACGGTCGAGCGGGCGCTCGTCCGAGAACGGGAGGAAGGCATCGGCCCCGAGCGAGAGGACCTTCGCCTCCTTGGCCGGGGAACGCGACACCACCGCGACCCGCGCGCCGAGGAGCTTCGCGACCTGCACGGCCGCGGTGGGTATTCCCCCTCCGGCGCCGACGACCGCCACTCGGTCGCCGGGGCGGACCTCGCCTACGGTCTTCAGCGCCCGCCACGCGGTCAGGAACACGAGCGGTGCCGCGGCACCCTCGACGAACGACATCCGATCGGGAAGGGGGTGGACGTTACGCCGGGGGACGACCGCGTACGTGGTGACCGTCCCCTGGACATGCTCTCCCAGGATCTGGTAGTTCCGGCACAGAGCTTCCGTGCCGGCACGGCAGGCGGGGCAGGTCCCGTCCCACATCCCCGGATTGATGAGGACCTTGGCCCCGGAGGAAAGGCCCTCGACTCCCTCCCCGACCCGGTCGACCGTCCCGGCGCCATCCGAGCCCAGGATGTGCGGCAACGCGACCGTGACGCCGGGGATCCCTTCCAGGGTGAACCGGTCGAGGTGGTTGAACGCGGCCGCCCGAACGCGGACCCGAACCTCGCCCGGACCCGGGTCCGGCTCGGGGACGTCCACGTAGGCCAGTCGTTCGAACCCGCCGTGGGCGGCGAACCCGAAACCTCGCATCGTGGCCTACCGGGGCTGCGCGGCCCGCCAGCGGGTTCCTGAGGCGTCATCCTCGAGTTCGACTCCGGCGGCCCGTAGCTCGTTGCGGATCCGGTCGGCCTCCGCGTAGTCGCCCCGGGCACGCGCCCGGGCGCGGGCGGCGATCGCGACCGGGACGATGGCCGCCCAAGCCCCAGCGGGGCCCGAGGGAGCACGGACGAAGAGTCCGAGGACCTCCTCGCCCCAGCGGTACGGTCCGGCCAGCTCCTCGAGCGCGCTGCCCGAGTACCCCTCGAGCCGTGGCAGCTCCTCGGCCAGACGACGCGTCCAGCCGAAGAGGAGAGCGATCGCCTCGCGGGTGTTGAAGTCTTCCGCGAGCGTCGTGTCGAGGCGCTCGACCATCTGCTCGGCCGCGTCCGCGAGCACGTCGGGGAGCTCGGCACCGGGCCGTTCGGGCCCTCCCTGCTCGAGCAGCTCCGAGAGACGGTCCGAGACGACCGTCAACCGCGCGTACGCCTCGCGCGCCTCCTCGAGGCTCTTCCCCGGTTGGAACGCGAGCGGGCTGCGGTAGTGAGCGTTCAGGTAGTAGAGGCGGAGCGCGCCGGGGCCGACCCGCTCGATCGCCTCGTCGAGCGATGCGACGTTCCCGATCGACTTCGACATCTTCTCCTCCTCCATGAGCAGGAGCCCACCGTGCATCCAGTAGTTCGCGAACGGAGCGGCGCCCGAGGCCGCTTCCGCGAGAGCCACCTCGGCCTCGTGGTGGGGAAAGATGAGGTCGACCGCCGCGCCGTGGAGGTCGCAGCGTTCGCCCAGCAGCCGAAAGATCATCGCCGTGTCCTCGATGTGCCAGCCGGGACGGCCGGGCCCCCAGGGGCTCTCCCAGCTCGGCTCGCCCGGGGTCGTCGCCTTCCAGATCACGAAGTCCTCCGGCGCGCGCTTGCGGGCGTCGAGCTCGAGTCGGGCCCCGGGCTTCAGCGCTTCGAGCTTCTGACCCGATAGCTTTCCGTACTCGGGGAACTGGGCGACGGAGAAGTAGACCGAACCGTCGTCTGCTGCGTAGGCATACCCCTTGTCGACCAGCTGGTGGATCTGCGCGAGGATCTCGGGGACGTAGTCGGTCGCGAACGGGTAATGGTTGACCGAGCGGTTGCCAAGGACATCCATCGATCGCCGGAAGTCGCGGAAGTGACGCTCGGCGAGCGCGAGCGGCTCGACGCCTTCCTCGCTCGCCCGGGCGATGAGGTGGTCGTCGAGGTTGGTGACGTTCTGCACGTAGAAGACGCGGTATCCCCAGCGGCGGAGGGCGCGCGCGACGACGTCGAAGAACGTCATCGTGCGCCCGTGCCCGATGTGGGCCGGGGCGTACGGCGTCAGACCGCAGACGTAGAGGCCGACCCGGGGCGGGTAGAGCGGCGCGAAGACCCGCGTCTCGCGCGTCCGAGAATCGTAGACGGTGAACCGCCGCACGGCTAGATCCCCTTCAGCGCGCGGGTCACGTCCTCGGCGAGGTCCTCGGGGTCCTCGATGCCGCACGAGAGCCGGACGAGGCCGTCCATCACGCCGTGCGCCTCCCGTTCCCGCCGCGGAACGCTCGCGTGCGTCATCGTGGCCGGGTGGTCGACGAGCGACTCCACGCCGCCAAGACTCTCGGCGAGCGTGAACACCGACAGACCCTTCAGGAACCGGAGCGCGGCCCTGCGCCCCCCTTCGAGCTCCACACTCACCATCCCACCGTACCCGCTCATCTGCCGACGGGCGAGGGCGTGCTGGGGGTGGCTCGAAAGGCCGGGGTAGATGACCCGGCGGACGCCACGACCCTCCGAGAGCGCCTCCGCGACCGCGCGAGCGCTCTCGCCATGGGCCCGCATCCGGACCCCCAGGGTATGGATCCCGCGAAGGACGAGGAAGCAGTCGAACGGGCTCGGGACGGCCCCGACGGCGTTCTGGAGCCATACGAAACGTTCCCCGGCCTTCGGGTCTTTGACCACAAGGGCACCGCCGATGATGTCGGAGTGTCCGCCGAGGTACTTCGTGGTGGAGTGGAGGACCACGTCCGCGCCCAGCTCGAGGGGTCGCTGGAGGGCCGGCGTGGCGAACGTGTTGTCCACGACCGCGAGCGCATGCGCCCGTCGGGCTAGGCGCACGGCCCCCGCGATGTCGGCGAGCTTGAGGAGCGGGTTGGTAGGCGTCTCGAGGTAGACGAGGTCGGCGGGCTCGGAGAGCGCCGTGCGGAGCCGCGAGAGGTCGGTCATATCGACGTACTCAACCCGAAGCCCGAACTGACGACGGTGGTGTTCGAACAGCCGCCATGTGCCCCCGTAGACGTCGTCGACGGAGACGATCCGGGAGCCGCTCGGGAACGATTCGAGAAGGGTAGTGAGCGCGCCGAGCCCGGAGGAGAACGCGAGACCGGTGCCTCCGCCCTCGAGATGGGCGAGCGTCGCTTCGAGGACCGCCCGGGTGGGGTTCCCTGACCTTCCGTACACGTACCCCTGGTTGCGGTTCGGGGCCGCTTGGCGGAACGTGCTCGAAAGGTAGATCGGCGTGTTCACAGCGCCGGTGAGCGGGTCGGCGGGCTGTCCGTCGTGCAGTAGTCTCGTGTTAAACCGCATGGGGCTCTCCTTCGTCCGATAGGTACCCGACTAGGTCGTGCCGGGTGAGGACTCCGATCACCGCACCGGTCCCCAGGTCCCGCACGAGGATGGTCCGCTCCTCGCGCAGACTCCGGAGGAGCTCCGCGAGGGGGGCGTCGGCCGCGACCTCCGGGAGGGGTTTGGAAGGGACCTGTCGGACCGACCGGTCCAGAACGGTGTCGTCCGTGAGGCCCCGCCGCAAGAGGTCATCCTCCTCGACCCGTCCGACATTCTTCGTGCCCGAGAGGATAGGGATCTGCGAGATCCCGTGCTTGCGGAGGAGCTTGAGGGCGGCCCGAACCCCGGTGGTCGGCTCGACCGAGACGACCGCCGGTGTGCCGGTCTTGCGGGCCAGCAGGTCACGGGCGGTGGCGGCCACGTTCAGGTATCCCTGCTCGCGCATCCAATCGTCGGAGTAGAACTTCGAGAGGTACCGGTCGCCCGAGTCGGGCAGGATGACGACCACGGCGCTCCCCTCGGGGATCGGCCGCCCAGCGAGCCAGCGCAGTGCGCCGACGACGACCGAGCCGGAGGAGCCCCCCACGAACATCCCTTCTTCCTGGGTCAACCGGCGGGCCATGAGGAACGACTCGTGGTCCCCCACCTCCACGAACTCGTCAAAGTACCGGAAGTCGATCGACTTCGGGACCATGTCCTCCCCGATCCCTTCCACCTGGTAGGGGACCGCCTTCCCGAGCTCGTGGGTCCGGAAGTACGGGCCGAGCACCGAACCCGCCGGGTCGACCGCGACGATCCGAACGGACGGCCGGTGCTCCTTGAAGTACCGACCGATCCCGCTCATCGTACCACCCGTACCGACCGTTCCCACGATCGCCCCCAGCCCCTCTGGGACGTCTTGGGCGATCTCGGGGCCGGTCGTGCGGTAGTGGGCCTCCGGGTTCCCCGCGTTCTCGTACTGGTTCGGATAGAACGCCCCTGGGATCTCCTCCGCGAGACGGCGGGCTACGGAGTAGAGGCTCATCGGGTGGTCGGGGGGCACGCCGGCCGGGGTCACGACGACCCGAGCCCCGTAGGCCCGCAGCATTCGGATCTTCTCCGAGCTCATCTTGTCGGGAATGACGATCACAATCCGATAGCCCCGCACGGCCGCCACCATGGCCAGGCCGACCCCCGTGTTGCCGCTCGTCGCCTCCACGATCGTGCCGCCCGGCTTCAGCCGACCGTCCCGTTCGGCCGCTTCGATCATGGTGGTCCCGATACGGTCCTTGACGGAACCCCCGGGATTCATGTACTCCAGTTTCGCGAGCACCCGGTACGGGAGGCCCTGGGTCACACGGCGGAGCGGGACCAGCGGGGTCCCCCCCACAAGGTCGAGGATGCTCTCCGGCCGAGCTTTCCGGGCGGGCACGAACGCGCGGAACGAGGCTCTCCCATTAACCCTTGCCCGCCCGCCGAGAGTACGCGCGGCGCGACCGGCCGGGGCGCGGAGGACGAAGGACCGTCATCCGCGCGTGGGACCGAATTGGCAACTCAGTGACGCCGGTGGCTAGCGTCTAGTATCCGCTCTCCACGAGAAGCGATGCGGTCCCGGACCCCGGGCCCAACTTGACCCCTGACTCGTTGTCCGGCGTAAACCACGGCGGCCGCACCCAGCCCGGCGGTGGGATGAATATCCCGCTGAGGTTACCCGAGTACGACGTGCCGTTCGGTTCGGTGATCGTGAAATTGAACGTAGGCGACCCCGGAGGGAGGGGGGAGGAGGCCGTCAGGTGGAACACGAAACCCCAGAGTGTGTAGTTGGCATAGGAAGGGGGGATCGGGACCACGGTGTAGCAGTAGGTTCGACCGTTCACCGATTCGTTGGATACCGAGGCAGGATTGCAGTGGGTTATCACGAAGGCACCGGGCCCCACGAACCACACCAGGATGACCAACACCGCTACGGCCGCTGCCGAGAACGTTGCGACCGCCGCACGGGGGCTCACTTGGGGGGCCATGCCCTACGCACCGGAGCGTCCGCCCTCGGAAAGGGCTTCGTCGTATTTGAGAAGTGGACTCGGTCCGCGCCGGCGCGGGCCGGTGGCGGAATGCGCGCAATCGAACTCGACGGGCACGACCCGGGTGCCCCCGTTCGGCACGAGTGCCGCCGGGAAGGATCCCCTCGGCGTACCGACCTCCGTAGGTCGAGCACAAATACCTCAACCCCGTCCTGCGCGGCGTGGCCGAGAGGCTCGGTCCCTCCGAGGGCGTTCGCCGGACCCGGGACCCTGGGGAACCGAGCCGAGGGGGAGAACGGACGCCCCCGGAGGAAGTGGGTGCGTGAGGCGGGGAGCGCCAAACCGCACGATGCCCGGACCGTCCTCGTGGTCGCGGTCGCCCTGGCCGCGCTCACCGCCGTGGTCCCCCCCACCGAAGGGAGTCCGCTCTACCCGCTGCCCCTCGCCTTCGACAGCACGCTCCTCTCGAACCTGTCCGCCCCCGATCTCGCTCCCGGAAGCTCAGGTACCCTCTCCTTCCAGGTCGCCGACCCTCTGTCGTTCGCCCCGATGACCTCCGTGACCCTGACGCTCGAGGTCTACGCGTTCAACGCCTTCCCCGGCAACGCCACCTCCACCGTCTCGAGCGCGGCACCCCCGGTCCTGGTCACTCCGACCCGCTCGGGGACGGCCGTCAATCTCTCTCTCGAGTCCCTTGGGGCCGGAGCCCACGAGGATGGTTCCGTGGGCGTCGCTACCGCGGCGGGGACGCCCGCCGGCATCTTTGCGGTACGAACGGCTCTATCGTTCGTGGCGAACGGGGAAGACTACCGCCTCGAGTCCCGAGGCTGGTTCAGCGCGAGCCTCTGGGCCGCCGCCACCGAGCTTCCGAACGGGAGCGCGACCGTCAACCTCACGGTCCTCGGGGTGTCGGGTATCACGGCGGAAACGGCCATCCAGGTAAGCTCCTCCAACTGGGACTGGGCGCTCGGGCTGATGCTGGGAGCGTCGGTCGTCCTCGTGGGAGCCGGGGCGTGGGTCTACTTCCGCCGCGAAGCGAAGTCGAGCTCCGGGGCCCGGTAGGGGCCGGCGGAGACCCAAGCGCCGACCGCCTTCGGGAGCAGCCGGACCAGGCCGGGTGACTCCTTCAGGAGCTCGCGGACCACGTGGGTCGGGAAGTCGATGTCCCCGAACGCGACGATCGTGGTGGCGAGATGGGCACCCTGAAGGGCTCGGATGATGCGGTCGAGCTCGTCGTCCGAGAGGCGTGTGAAGAGACGGCGAAGATAGAGGGCCCTTCGGAACTCATCTCCGAGCTCGGCCCTCCAGCGCCGGTCGTAATCCGCGAGCGCTACCTCGGAAAGGTCCCCCTTCGAGAGCGCCTCCGACGCGACGTCCGCCGCGATCTCCGCGCACCGCATGCCGGTGAAGATGCCCCCGCCGGAGAGCGGCTTCACCTGGGCCGCGGCGTCGCCGACCAGGAGAACCCGCCGCGCGTGGGTCCGGGGCAATGTGCCGATTGGGATCCCCGAAACAACGTAGCCGGAGGGATTCGGAAGGCGGCGACCGAAGCGACGTTCGAGCGAAACCCGAAGCCGGTCGAAGTACTGTCGCGCGGGCGTCCCGTCCGCGTCCGTGGCGACCCCGACCCGGGCCCCGCCCGAGCCATCGGGGATCCACCAGCCGAAGAGGCCGGGAGCGAGCTTGCGGCCGAGATAGACCTCGACCGTGTCGGGGTCCCCGGGGCTCTCGGAGAACTCGGCCTCGAACGCGGGCAATACCTCGACCGGGCGACGAAGCCGGAACGCCCGGGCCACGGCGCTCGCGACCCCGTCCGCGCCGATGACCAGTCTCGCGCCTACGGTCTCGGGCGACCCGTCCGGTCCGCGCAGCCGGAGGGTGAGTCGGTCCGCGGACTCCGCGTCGACCGAATCGAACCGGGTCGACGTCCGGATCTCCGCTCCCGACCGGGCGGCCCGCCCGGCAAGATGGATGTCGAGCCCCGCGCGGTCGATCACGAACGCCCGCGGGGTCTCGGCCCGGAAGCTGATCGAACCGAGGGACGGGCCGAACACGCTGGCCCCGCGGACAGCGGCCCGCACCATCGCGTCGGAGCCCGCGAGGTCGAGCACCCGTTGCGAGACAAGGCCCGCGCACTGGACCGGGTACCCCACCTTCGGATGCTCCTCGACCACCCGGACCGAGTAGCCGGCCTTTGCGAGCCGGGCCGCCGCGGTCGACCCGGCGGGGCCGGCTCCCACGACGAGGACGTCGATCTCGTCCACGTTCCCTCCAGTCGGCGCCGGCTCTTAACGGAGGGACCGCTCAGTCCGCCCGCCACGGCGTGGGAACGAGGTCGGTCCGCTGGCGGGGTTGCACGGCCGACGCCTCCACCGCGGTGGTTCCGCCCGCACGGAACGCGAGGAGCCCGGTCCACGCGATCATCGCGCCGTTGTCGACGCAGAGCGACTTCGGAGGGGCGAACATCGCCCCGCCCCGGCTCTCGACCATCGCGCGCACCATCTCCCGAAGGCGTCCGTTACACGCGACGCCCCCACCGAGGACAACGTTGTTCCGGCCTCGGTGGGCGAGGGCCCGTTCGGTGATCTCGGTCAGCATCGAGTAGGCCGTCACCTCGACCGAGTAGGCGAGGTCGGGCCGCTTGGCCCCCTTGGCGTGGAGGGCGAGCGCGGCGGTGAGCATCCCGGAGAACGCGACGTCCATCCCATGAACGGAGAACGGCAGGGCCAGAAGCTCGGTCCCCTGACGGGCCTCGGCCTCGATCGCCGGGCCGCCCGGGAACTTTCCTCCGAGCCCGAGCCAGAGCTTGTCGAGGAAGTTCCCCACCCCGATGTCGAGGGTCTCGCCGAGCACCCGGTACCGCCCGCGGGCGTAGGCGATCACCTGGGTGTTCCCGCCGCTCGCGTAGAGCAGGAGCGGGTCGTCGAGCCCGCTGAGGGCGCGGGCGATCTCGACGTGCGCGACGCAATGGTTCACGGGAACGAGCGGCCTGTCCCACGCAAGGGATAGCATCCGGGCCACGGTCGCGCCGGCCCTCAGGCATGGCCCGAGACCGGGTCCCTGGGCGAACGCTACGGCATCGACCTCGCTCGGTCGCACCCCGGCGGCCTCGAGCGCCTTCCCGACGAGGGACGGCAGCACTTCGACATGGTGGTTCGCGGCCTCGCGAGGATGGATCCCGCCCGCGGGAGGCTGGTAGAAGTCGGACGCGAGGCCAAGCACCTCCGCCTTCTCCCCCACGATCCCGACCGAAGCGGTGTGCGCGGTCGATTCGATGCCGAGGATGACCATCGTCCGTCCATCGGCGGGGCGGTTATAACCCCCCGCCCGGCGAGCGAGCCGACGGCTCAGTCCTCGGTCGATTCGAGGCGGAAGCGGACCCGCGAGCCGTGCAGCGCTCCCTGGATCCGGTCCGCGAACGCGAGGGACTCCGAGACGGTCGCCGGCCGCCCCCAATCGTAGACGAAGTCGTATCCCTCCGACTGCGGCCGGAACCCCATGTCCTCAAGGAGGCTCGCGACCTCGGAGTACGCCGCCCCTTCGCTGTCCAGTTGGAGGAGAAGGAACGTCTTGGTCATCGCAGTCCTCGAAGTGGCCCGTCCAGCCCTATGGTTCTCGGCCTTAAAGTCGAGCGGTGGAGAGGATGCGCCCCGGCCCCTCGGTCCCGCGACGGGTCACTCTTCCGGTTCCGGCGGCCGGGACCGGGCGTGGGCGGTCACCCGCACCGCCACCCCCCGGGGCAGGCGCGCCATTTCGCTCGGAGCCAGAACGAGGCGGCCGACGGCGAGGAAGGTGTCGTCCTCGTCGACGAGTAGCGCCGACGCGCCCGGGACGAGGGCCGGGTCCGCCTGCACGACGAACGCGGAGAAGAGACTGCGTCCTTCTCGGACGAACGGAACAGCATCCGGATGGACCACAACGCGCTCTCGACCGTGGCCGAGCAGCGGGTGAAGCCGCGCCGCTCCGCGGAACGTCGGTCGAGGGACTCCGTCGGTGCCGACGACGAACTCCGGCGACCCGTCGCGGACCATCGCCCGGAGCCGACCCGTCCGTCGGGAACGCTCGGCGCGCAGCCCGTCCAGCGCCCGCGGTGCGACGGTGCCTCCGTAGCGCCACTCCAGCAGTCGGGCGACCTGCCGTACGTCCCAGGCCGCTGTCCAATCCCGCTCGAGGTCGAGGTCGCCGCCGGCCGAGGCCGCGACGGTCGAGGCGAACGCCGCCGGGGGCCGGTGATGCGGGCGCGACAGGAACTCCTCAAGGCCGAGGTACGGCCCGACCGGGTAAAGGTCCGCGAGCTCGACCGGGACGGGCCCGAAGGGGGTCAGGCTCTCCCATTCGACGGGTCGGTCCGACCGGTCCGTCGTCGGGAGGTAACGGAGGTATTCTGGCCGAAGCGGGAAGCGTGGGACCCTTCGGCCCTCGGGCTTCCCGACCCGGTACACGTCGACCGCGCGCCGGAACCGGACGCTCGCGGGACGGCTAGCGCTCTCCGAGATCACCTCGCGGAACGCCCGTCGGGACTCGGGCTCGGTCGGCAGGAAGACGTCCGGGTTCGCCATCGCCTCTCGGAGGCCGGCGCGCAGCGCCGGGTGAGCGGTCGTCCGGCGCTCCGCAAGCTCCCACAGCGTGCCGTCCCGGATCGCCTGGCGGACGCGCCCGATCTCCTCGACCGAGACCAGAAGGTTGTGGTAGGCGACCCTTCGCTCGCGCTCGTCCGACGGAAGGGTGGCGACCTCGGTGAGCGGGGTCTCGGCGCACAGGAAGCAATGGCAGGTGTTCTCGCGCAGCTCGTCGAGCGACACCGTTCCCTCAGGGAACATGAGGCTGCCACGGCGCGCGAACTTGTGGTACGCCGACGAGTCGAACAGGTCGACCCCGAACAGAGCGGCAAGGGCGAACGTCATCGGGTGTCCGGTGCCGAACAGGTGGACCGCCCGCGCCGGGGAGAGGCACGGTCGGGTGGCCGCGAGGACCCGGACCAGCTCGGGGAAGCGGTACTGCTCCATCAGCGGCACCACGCCGCCGACGGCGAGCACGTCGCCGACCTCGCTCGCCATCTGGGCGGACCGGGCCCGCAGGTCGGCATGCGACCCGCCCTGCACCGGGACGGCGAGGAGCCCGGGACGGGCAGCCCGGCTGGCCAGCGACCGCTCGGAGGTAACCGTGAGCGCGGCCTCGGTCTCGTCACGGCTGTCCTCCGGCTCTGTGAACACATCGAGGACGGTGGCGATGTCGCTCCCGACCGCGTTCTGGAACGCCAGGATCTCCTCGGGGGCCACCTCGACCGACCCGTAGGCGTGCTGCTGGAAAGCGCCCGAATCGGTCATCACCGGACCGTCGAAACGGATCAGGCGGTGGATCCCCTCCGACTCCGCGACCGCGCGCAGGGGCGGCGTTCGCCAGGTGATGTACGCCGACGTGATCACCGCGCTGACCCCGAGACGGGTCCGCATCTCCTCCGGGGCGACCGGCTGTCGCGCCGGGTCCGGGTGGACCACCGGCAGGAGGGCGGGGGTCTCGATCGGCCCGTGCGGAGTGGTGAACCGCCCGAGGCGGGCGAGCCCATCACGGTCGAGGAGCTCGAAGTCCATCATCGCGGCACCCACCGGCCTCTCCCGTTAAGGATGGCGTGTGCGGGGGCTCGCGCTCGGCCCGTACGAGGCGCGGACCCGCTTCAACAGGTCCACGAGCATCGGCCTCGTCAGTCGCCCCGTGTTCGTGTTCTGAGGGCTCGGATGGTAGGAAGCCCAGAGCATGGGGCGGCTCGGCCCGAGGAAGACGGCGGCGCCGTGGACGAAGGCCGCGGAAGGCCGCTCTCCTCCGTAGACACGCGGGACGACGTCCCGGACCGCGTCCCAGGCGAACCCACCGAGGGCGAGGATCGCCCGGGTCTCGGTGAGCAGGCGTAGCTCGCGTTCCAGGAACGGCGCGCAGTTCCCCCGCTCCTCCGGGGTCGGCCGATTGTCCGGCGGAGCGCATCGGACCGCGGCCGTGAGGTAGAGGTCGCGGTAGTGGAGGCCATCGTTCCGCGCGACGGAGGTCGGTTGGTTCGCGAACCCGGCGTCGTGGAAGGCCCGAACGAGGAACGCCGCCGATCGGTCGCCCGTGAACACCCGACCGGTCCGGTTCGACCCGTGGGCGGCCGGGGCGAGCCCGACCACCACGAGACGGGCGCTCGGGTCTCCGAAGCCGGGGACGGGGCGGCCCCAGTACTCCTCGTTACGGAACTCCCGCTTCCGTTCTTGCGCCACGCGTGCGCGGTACCGGACGAGCCGCGGGCATCGCGCGCAGCCGACCACCTCGCGACGAACCGATTCGAGCGAGTCGGGCACGCTGAGGGGCAGAGGTCGACCCTATTGGAGCTTCCGCCGGGGCCTTGGGGTCGCCACCGGTAGTCACCGAGCGTGACCTAGCCCTATAGAGGGTCCGAGCGTTCCCCCGACCGATGACGGAGACACGCGTGCCCCGAGATGGCAAGGTTCGGCTCGGGGCCCTCGACGGGGACCTGCGGGTCGAGCGGGACTCGGAGATCGACGTCGAAGGCCGGTTGGCGGTCTCGGGACAGGCACGGTTCGACGGGAACGCCGAGGTCCGTGGGGACATGGAGTGCGGCTCGTTCCGCTCGAACGACGGGACCGTACGGGTCCACGGGCACCTCTTCGTGCACGAGGACCTCGAGACGCGCGATGGGGCCGTGGAGGTCGACGGGGAGCTCAAGGCACGGCGGGTCGACGCCGACCGAGGGCTCCTCGTAGGCGGTCCTGCCTCGGCGGAGCGGTTCGACGTCGGAGGCCGGCTCGAAGGAGCCCAGAGCCTGACCGCGAAGAAGGTCTCCGTGGGCGGTCGGTTCCGCCTCGCGGGAAAGCTGACGGCCGAGTCCGTCGAGGCCGGCGGTTCGGTCGACCTCCGCGAGGTGGAGCTCGATACGATCGAGGTCGGCGGGGTCATCCGACTGGCCGGTGGGATCGTCCGCCGCTCGGTCGAGGTCGGAGGCAAGTTCACCTCCGACGCACCGTTCGAATTCGGCGGCCTCGAGGTCGGCGGCATCGCGAACTTCCACGACTCGGCGAAAGGCGGTCGGATCGAAGCCGGCGGGATGATGAACGCGGACCGGGACCTCACGTTCGAGGACCTCGAGGTCGGAGGCTTCGGGGCGATCGGCGGGAACGGGAAGGGCCACAACGTCGAGGTCGGGGGCAAGTTCTCGGTGCGAGGCTCGCTCGAGCTGACGGGCAAGCTCGAGGTGGGCGGGCAGATCTCGGTGGGAGAGGCACTGACGGGCTCGGTCCTGGACGTCGGAGGCAAGATCGACGCCCGGCGCGCCGTCTTCACCGGCGACGCCGAGATCGGCGGCGCGGTCGCTACGCGCGAGGGTCTCAAAGCCTCCCGCGTCTCGCTTCGGCGGAAGTCGCGGGCGACCGGTCCGCTGGTGGGCGGGGTCGTGCACCTCGAAACCAAGGCGACGGCCGAGGACATCTACGGGGAGATGGTGGAACTCGGGGACAAGTCGGAAGCGCGACGCGTGTTCGCGCGACGAGCGGTGGTCGGCGAGGGCGCGAGGGTCGACGAGCTGGTCTATACCGAGGCGGTCGAGATGAGGGAGGGCGCGCGCGTCCGCTCGCCGCCCCAGAAGGTCGCCAATCTGCCGCCGTTCCCGCTCTGATCTCGAGGACGACGTCATGTTGGACGGTGCTCCGGGGACTCCTCGACGAAGAGAGGTGAGCGACCTCTACGCCACCGTGCTCGAGGTGGTCAAGCACTACCATGGAGCGGCCCGCATCACGCGGGTCTCCTACGGCGCGGGGATGCCGGTCGACCGGTTGCGCCACTTCATCGGCCGTCTCCTGTCGCTCGGGCTTCTGAAATCCGAGGAGCTCGACGGCCGTGCGGTCTACGATATCACCGCTCGCGGTCAGGAGTTCCTCGATACCTACTGGAAGATGCGCGGCTACATCGAGGTCTTCGAACAGGCCCCCGACCCAGAAGATCGCAGGGTCCGACGCCGCTGAGCTCCGCGACCGACGGTGGTCGAGACCGCGCCGACCCCTTCGGATGCGAGGCCCGAGCAGGTTCAGCAGTAGCGGGGGATGGAGCGGTCGACCTTGATCGACCAGGCGTCGATCCCGCCGGCAAGGTTCGCGACCTTCGTGAAGCCGAGGCTCTCAAGGAACCCCGCGACCATCATCGACCGGGTCCCACCATGACAGTAGACGATCAGCTCTCGGTCCCGGGGGATCTCGCCGACCTTCGAAGGGATCTCGCCCATCGGGATATGGACGGAGGGGTGGATCGCCGCCATGTCGCGCTCGAACCGCTCGCGCACGTCGAGCAGGAGGACCTTCTCGGGCGACGTCCTCAGCTTGTGGGCGACTTCCGTCGGGTCGAGCTCGGGGACCATTGAGCGCGCGGGGAGCTGCCCGAGGTCATAGAGGTTTCGCTTAGGGAGTTTTGGTTCCCGGGCCCTCCATCCTTAATTCCCGCTGGATGTGAACGGCGCGATGAAGGTCACGGACCCGGTCTGCGGGATGAAGGTCGAGGAGTCGAGCGCGGCGGCTCGGGGGACCTACGGGGGAGTTCCCGTCTTCTTCTGTTCGGAGGCGTGCCGTCGCACCTACGAGCGGACCCACCGGGCTTCCCCCGAGTAGGCCGACCGGGAACTCGCCTCGTCCGACGCTCCGCGAACGTCCATGCCGACCGACCCCGTCTGCGGAATGTTCGTCGAGCCCGGGCTGGACTCTCTCCAGCTCACGCGGGAGGGACGGACCTACTACTTCTGCTCGCAGACCTGCCTGCGCACCTTCGCGGAACCCGAGCACGAACGCTCGCGTCTCCTTCACAGGTTGGCGGTCGCCTGGCCGCTATCGGTGGCCATCGTCCTCCTCACGTACGCGTTCTCGTTCCCGCACACGGCGATCGCGGCGGCGGTGCTGGCGGCCGTGGTCCAGTTCTATCCGGGGTGGAGCTTCTATCGCGGGACGTACGACGCTCTTCGGAACCGGGTCGCCAACATGGACGTCCTCATTGCCGTCGGCACGAGCGCGGCGTTCTTCTACAGCCTCACCGTCGTGCTGCTACCCGGTCGCCTCCCGCCGGCCACGTACTTCGACGCGTCGGCGCTGATCATCACGCTGATCCTGACCGGGAACTACCTCGAGCATCTCACGCGGGTCCGGGCCGGCTCGGCGTTGCGTCGTCTGGACGAGCTTCTGCCCGAGCGCGCCGAGGTAGTGCGCGGGGGGTTGGCCGTTTCGGTCCCGTCAAGCGAGGTCCGACCGGGAGACCGGATGCGTGTCCTCCCCGGGGGGAGGTTCGCGGCGGACGGTGTGGTCCGGTCGGGGCGAACGAGCGTTGACGAATCGCTACTGACGGGAGAGTCGCTTCCGGTCCCCAAAGGTCCTGGTGACCCGGTCCTCGCCGGGGCGATCAACGGTGAGGGCGCGGTCGACGTGGAGGCCACCGGCGTCGGTTCCGACACGTTCGTCGCGCAGGTCGGTCGCCTTCTTACCGACGCGGAGATGTCCCGGGTGCCGTTGCAACGGACCGCCGACCGGATCGCCGCGGTCTTCGTGCCGGTGGTCCTGGCCCTCGCGATCCTCTCCGCGGTCGCCTGGTATACCCTCGGCGGCGCGGGGTTTACGGTCGCGCTCCTCATCTTCGTCACGGTCGCGATCACCGCCTGCCCGTGCGCGTTCGGGATCGCCACGCCCGCCGCGATCGTCGTGGGCACGGGGCGCGCAGCGGAGGCCGGAGTGCTCTTCCGGGGGGAGGATGCGATCGAGCGGGCCGCGCGGGTCGATATCGTCCTCACCGACAAGACCGGCACGCTGACGCGTGGTTCCCCGGTCCTCACCGAGATCCGTTCCGCGAATAGCGTGCCGGTCGAGCGCGCGCTCTCGCTCGCCGCGGCGGTCGAAACGAGCTCGACGCATCCGTACGCTCGAGCCGTGACCGACGAGGCGAAGCGGCGCAGGCTCGCCGTTCCCGTCTCCACCCAGGTGACCGTTGACCCGGGTCGAGGAGTTCGGGGCATGGTCGACAGCGCCGAGATCGAGGTCGTGCGCCCCGAAACCGACGCCGGCTCGTCCGCGGACCTGGGCCCGCTCAGCGCGGACATTCGTCGCCTCACCGCGGAGGGGAGCTCGGTCGCGGTGGTGAAGGAGAACGGAGTCGTCATCGCGGTGATGAGCTTCCGCGACCCGAGCGCAGAGGAGGTTCCCGAGGCGCTGAGGGCGCTCTCGGAAGATCGCGTCGAGGTGGTCATGGTGACCGGTGACCACGCCGCGGCGGCCCAGCGAGTGGCCGGACCGCTTGGGATCCGTGAGGTCCACGCCGAGATGTCCCCGCTCGGGAAGATCGAGTTCCTCCGCCAGTGTCAATCCCAGGGCCGGGTGGTGGCGTACGTCGGCGACGGGATCAACGACGCTCCCGCGCTCGCGGGAGCCGACCTCGGCGTCGCGATCGGCGCCGGCGCCGCGGTGGCCCGCGAGGCCGGCCAAGTAATCCTGGTGCGGTCGGACTTCCGCGGGGTCGCGCTCGCGCTTCGCATCGCGCGGCGCACCGTGAGGAAAGTGCGGGGCAACCTCGCCTGGGCCATCGGATACAATGCGGTCCTCCTACCCATCGCCATGGGAGCCCTCGTTCCGGTGTTCGGGCTGTCGATATACCAGGTGCTCCCGATCGTCGGGGCGCTCGCGATGGGACTCTCCTCCACCACGGTGGTCCTGAACTCCGTATCCCTGCGGTGGGTGAAGCTGGGGCGAAGCGTCGCTCCAGCCCGAGCGCATGCGACGCCGTTGCACTGATGCGGCACCCTTTTTAGCACCCTCAGCACGACCCGGCATCCTAGGGGCACGATGACGCCGAGTCTCGAAGCGGTCGGGTTGACGAAGCGCTTCGGGTCGTTCACGGCCCTCGACCACCTCAACCTGAAGGTAGAGGGGGCGAAGTGCGTCGGGTTCCTCGGGCCGAACGGGGCCGGCAAGACCACGACCCTGAAGATGTTCACCGACCTGATCTTTCCGAGCGAGGGCGAGGCGTTCATCAACGGCATCTCGGTCCAGAAGGACCGCAAGCGCGCGCTCGAGGTGGCCGGCGACCTGATCGAGACGCCGGAGATCTACCCGTCGCTCACGCCGCGCGAGGCGTTCCAGATGAGCGGCGCACTACGCGGAATGCGTCCCGAGGAGGTCGCCTCCCGGACCGCGACCGTCCTCGAGGAGGTCAAGATGACGGAGTGGGCCGACCATAAGGTCGGCAGCTTCTCGAAGGGAATGAAGCAGCGGGTGAACATCGCGGCCTCCCTCCTCGCCGACCCCGAGGTCGTGATCCTCGACGAGCCCAGCACGGGTCTCGACCCTCGCGGGATGGCCGAGGTTCGCACGATCGTCCGGAACCTCAAGAAAGGGCACCGGTTGATCTTCATGAGCAGCCACATCCTCAGCGAGGTCGTCGACGTCTGCGACGAGGTCGCGCTCCTCGACAAGGGAAAGCTGCTGTTCGCCGACAGCTTATCGAACGTGACCCAGCGCCTCGGCGGTGGGGTCCGGGCGGTCGAAGCCGAGTTCGCCACCCCGCTCGACGACACCATCCTGGCTTCGCAGGTCGGGGCGCTCCCCGAGGTCGCAGCCTGGTCACGGGCTACGCCCCAGCGTATCACCTTGCAGGTCAAGGGCGGCCTCGTTGAGCAGGCCCGCCTCCTCGAGAAGCTCGCCGCGATGCAGCTGGGCCTCCTGAGCTTCCGAGAGTCTCGGAGCGCGCTCGAAGAGGTCTACCTTCGCGAGATCTCGACGGGGGACGCATGAGCGCCGCGCCCGCCTTCGCGCCTCCGGGCGCGGCCGCTCCGGTCGGCGACGGCGCCCTCGGAACGATCCCCAGCACCTTCTCCCAGGCGCTGATCCTCTCCCGATACCAGTTCCGCGATTACCTTCGGTCCCGACGTTTCATCCTCATGATGGGGATCGTTCTCGCCGCCGGGGCGATCCTGACCACGGTGGTCGCCTACTATCGGCCGAGCGGGGTCATCGACAACGCCGACGACCTCTACGGAACGCTCTGGGCGGGCGGGGCGGGGGTCGTCATCGTGTTCGCCGGGATCATCTTCGGAGGCGACGCGATCGCCGGCGAGTTCCAGAACAAGACCGGCTACTTCCTGATGGGCCTCCCGATCAAGCGCACCACGGTCTACGCGGGGAAGTACCTCGCCACGCTCGCGGCCTCGATCGTTTCGCTGGTCGTCTACGTGGTCATCGTCACGGGCAACGCCGTCTACTACCTCGGAGCCGGCGCGTTCTCCGGTCCCGGCCCTCTGATCGAGTCGTTCGCCATCACGCTGCTCTATCTGCTCGCCCTCTTGGGATTCGTCTTCCTCTTCAGCTCGCTCTTCAAGACGAGCGCATACGCCGTCCTCGTGGTCGCGGTCCTCTTCTTGTTCGGGTTCAGCATCATCCAGGAGGTCGTGGTCAACCTGGCCCACACCGAGCCCTGGTTCCTGCTTTCGTATGTCAACGCCATCAACGCCTATCCTCTGATCGGCGTTCCGGCGCACGTCTCGACCGTGAGGAACCCGTTCACGCACGCGACCAGCACGGCCTACAACCCCACCTACATCGAGGGGATCCTCGTGATGGCAGGCTACTGGCTGCTGACCACGATCGGCGGCCTGCTCTCCTTCGAGCGGGAAGAGTTCACCTAGAGCCGCGGCGTTGTCGCCCCCGTCACGCCCGGTTCGCCTCGACGCGGACCCGCGGGGTCACGTAGAAGGCCAGTATCGCCCCGGCCGGTAGGGCTGGAGCTACGAGGACCGCCCAGACGATCAAGGGGCTTGAGCTCGCGGCGAGCACCGCTCCACCGAGCACCGGGGCGAACAGGTAGCCCAGCCCCACGATCGCGGAAAAGGCACCGTTGTAGGAACCGATCTCGGAGGCCGGCGCCAGGTTCGAGGGAAGGGTCGTGGACGGGATGGAGCCGAGGTTCTCGCCTACCGTCAGTACGAAGACGACCACGAAGAACATCGGGACCAGCTCGAACGCGAACTGTCCGACGATGCCGAAGAGGAGGAACCCGGCGGCGTAGGCCGCGAGACCCAGGACGAAGAGGGTGGTGTGACGATGGCCGAGGGAGGCCCGGGTCATGGGGGCCTGACCGAAGACGACGACGAGCCCGTTGAGAGCGAGCCCGGCGCCGAGGATCGCGTACGGGATCCCGAGGACCGCGTTGACGTAGAGCGGGAAGATCGTCCCCCACTGCCCCTCGGTCAGCCCGGCGAGCGCCACGGCGCCGCACATCGCGAGGAACGGGCGGTCCCGCGCGAGGATCGCGACACTCTGTCGGATCGACCCGGAACGGACCGGCCGGTCGGTCGCCCTCGACACCGGGGAACCCGCCGACCGCTCGAGGTCGTACGGGGAGGGGTCGAGAAAGAGCGTAAGGAACAGCGTGCTCGCGAGCAGCACGACCCCGGCGACGAGCGCGACATCCACGAACCCGAGGAACCCGATGAGAACCCCGCCGCCGAAGACGCCGAGTGTGAACCCGACGTTCCACCCGATCCGCACCCAGGTGTACCCCATCGTCCGGTCCGAGCCCTGGGTGAAGTCCGCCACGTAGGCCGAGATCGCCGGTCCGGCGATCGTCCCGACGACCTGGACGACCGAGGCGAGCACCAGCACCCCCACGAGGGAGTGCGCCTGCATCGTTCCGGAGAGCGCGAGGATCGAGGCCGCCTCGGCGGTCAGGGCCACGAGGAACACCGGACGTCGACCGATCCGGTCGGTGAGGAGCCCCGCGAACGGCACGAGCAGTATGGGCACGACGCCGGTGAGGGCGACCAGGATGCCGATCTCCGCGTAGTTCACCGCGAGGACGTTCCTCAGGTAGAGGACCAGGAACGGAAGGACTAGGCTCTGACCCGTCGCCCGAACGACCGAGCCAAGGCCCAGCCAGCGGACGTTGCGATCCATCGGCCCTTCCCCCGCCGAACGCCGACCGGGCCGGCACTTTGCAAAACCTTATGGGTCGAACCTCGGTCGAGCGCTCGGGCGATGGCCGACCAGGACCTCTCGGACGACCTCGCCGGTCAGGGCTACCAGCTCGTCGGTAAGCACAGCGCCGTCAAGCTCTGCTACTGGTCCCGCGAATCGCTGGCCCGGGGCCGGGACTGCTACAAGGGTCGGTTCTACGGGATCGAGAGCCATCGATGCCTGCAGATGTCGCCGGCCATCGACTCGTGCAACCTTCACTGCCGTTTCTGCTGGCGGAACCAGGGCTGGGAGAACGACGAGATGATGCCCGAGTTCGACGACCCGGAGGGCCTCTTGGACCGGTCGGTCGAAGCCCAACGGCGGATCCTTTCCGGGTTCAAGGGCGACCCCGATGTGAAGATCGAACGATGGAACGAGGCCCAGACGCCGAAGCACGTCGCGGTCTCCCTGACGGGGGAGCCGACGCTGTACCCGAAGCTGAACCGGTTCCTCGAGCTCTGCCACGAGCGGGGGATCACCACGTTCCTCGTCACGAACGGCACCAACCCCGACGCGCTCCGGGCGCTCGACCCCCTGCCGACGCAGCTCTACGTCTCCGTGACCGCGCCGAACGCCGAGATCTTCCGACGGCTCACCTTGCCCGCCCAGGACGACGCGTGGGAGCGGCTCCTGGAATCGCTCTCGGTCGTTCGAGACCTCCCCACCCGACGGGTGGTGCGTCACACCCTCGTGCGGGGATGGAACCTGGGCTGGGTCGACGCGTACGCCGAGCTCGACCAGATCGCGCGCCCGGACTTCATCGAGCCGAAGGGGTACGTGTTCATGGGGAAGTCGCGCCATCGCCTCGGCCGGGACCAGGAGCCGACCCACGAGCATGTCGTGGAGTTCGCGTCGCGCCTCGCGACGAAGAGCGGCTATCGCGTGTTGGACCAGTCACCGGAGTCGAAGGTCGTCCTGCTCGGACGGACCACCGAAGGGCGCTTTCTGCCCGGCCGGGCGCCGGTCGTCGCGCCGTCCACGGAGGCCGGACCGACCGCAGGCCGGTAGGTCAGACGAGTCGCCAGTTCAGAACTTCCACGAAGACGGCGGCCACGATGCCCATTCCCATGACGAGCATCGGCGGGAGCTTGAGCGCCCGCGTCTCCTCCATGTCGTAGTACTGGATGAGACCCGCGGCGCTCGAGAACCCGCGCTGGCGCTTTTCCGGCATGTCCGTCCTTCGAGCGCCGTGGTGCTATATAACCGCTCGCGACCGCTTCAACGCCGAAGCGAGTACCGTTCGCTGTCGAGGATGGCGTCCTCGAGCGCGTCCTGGAACCGACCGGCGAGACCCGTGCCCAGGGTCGCGGCGCTCCCTCCGAACAATCGCTCGAAGAACGATCGCGGCGGGGTCACGCGCACCGTCTTGCGGGACGAGACCCCGGTGAGCGCGGCGAGCTCCTCGAGCGCCGCCTCGCGGTCCGCGAGCGCGTCGATGAGGCCGAGCTTCAGCGCCTGCGTACCGGTCCAGAACTCCCCCGTGGCGAGCGGAAGGATCTCCTCGACCGTACGCTTCCGCTCCTTGGCCACGAGCTGGACGAACACGTCGTATCCCTCCTGCGTGATTGCCTGCAGCTTCGCCCGCTCGACCTCGGTGAGCGGGCGGTATCCCTGGTAGGCGTCCTTGTGGACGCCCGCGTGGAGCAACTCGACCGAGACCCCGATGCGTCGCAGAAGGTCGCGGACCGCGAAGTGGGCCGAGATGACACCGATCGAGCCGACGTCCGACTCCGGGTAGGCGAAAATCTTCCTCGCGCCGAGGGCGGTCAGGTAGGCGCCCGAGGCGGCGATCGAACCGACCGATGCGTAGACCGGCTTGAGCTCGTTGAGCCGCTTGACGGCGAGGTAGAAGTCCATCGAGGCGATCGCTTCCCCGCCTCCGCTCGAGAGGTCGAGGAGCACACCCTTCACGCGTCGCCGGTACCGGAGCTCCTTGAGGAGCCGGACGTACGGTTCGACGGTCCGCTCCCGGATCGTCCCCCGGAAGGCGACCTGCGCCAGAAGCTCGCGCATGAGACGGCGGGCGAGAGCCGACCCCGGGTAATAACGCCCGCCGCCCGCTCCGGGAATCCTCGTTGGCTCATCGCATGCTCTACTACGGACCGCACGTGGAGGCCGTTCATCGAGCGGAGGAGGGACTCCGAGGTCATTCCACGGACGCACGGCGGGCACGCACCTTCGGTGACCACCGAGCCCGTTCCGTAGCTTCGGGAAACCCTAATTAGGCCGCCCGAGAGAACGCGACCGGGGATCGATGGCGAGTCGCGGGTCCGAGGCCGTTTGGGTCGAAAAGTATCGACCTAGCTCCCTCAAGGAGATGGTGGGCCAAGACGCGATCCTCCCGTTGCTGCGGTCGTACGCCGAGAAACGTTCGATGCCCCACCTCCTGTTCGCGGGACCGCCGGGCAGCGGCAAGACTACGGCCGCTCTTGCCCTATCTCGGGACCTGTTCGGAGCCGAATGGCGGTCCTCGTTCTTGGAACTTAACGCGAGCGACGAGCGCGGGATCGACACGGTCCGAACCACCATCAAGCAGTACGCCCGGACCTCCTCGCTCGGGGAGGTCGGCTTCAAGATCCTCTTCCTGGACGAGGCCGACAACCTGACGTCGGAGGCCCAGGCATCCCTACGTCGCCTGATGGAGCGGTACTCCGGGTCGTGCCGGTTCATTCTCTCGTGCAACTATTCCTCGCGGATCATCGACCCAATCCAGTCGCGGTGCGCGGTGTTCCGGTTCCGCGCCTACTCTCCCGAAGCTGTGCGCACGCAGGTGAAGCGGATCGCGGCCGGTGAGGGAAAGAAGGTCTCCCCGGAGGCTCTCGAGACGATTCTGACGGCGAGCGGCGGGGACATGCGTCGTGCCACGAACCTTCTCCAGCTCGCCGGAACGCACTCCGACAGCATCACGGCCGAGACGATCAAGGAGTACGCCACGATACCGCTCCGACGCGAGGTCGAGGGGATGCTCTCGGCCGCGCTCGCCGGCGAGTTCTCGAAGGCGAGGGATCGCCTGTTCGCTCTCTTCGTCGAGCGGGGGGCCTCCGGGGAGGACATCCTGAAGGCGATCCACAGCTACCTGCCGGACATCCCCGACACGATCTTATCGGCGCGGGAGAAGATCCGGCTCCTCGAATACCTGGGCGAGGTCGACTTTCGGCTCGCGCAGGGGGCTTCCGACCGCATCCAGCTCGAGGCGGTCCTGGCCCACGTTGCGGCGAGTGCGCCCGGGGGAAAGTAGTCCATGGCGGGCCGGCGCATCGTCGCCCTTTCGAGGTCCTCTCAGGAAACACCATGAACGCAACCAGCGGAGCCTCCCAACGCAATGACCGGCACGACCCGCACGCCGTTCACGACACGCGATCCCTCGGGTTCGCGATCCTCTCCGTTTCGGACATCCACACCGAGCAGGACGACCCCTCCGGCCACCTCGCTCGCGACCTGGTCGCTAAGGCGGGACACCGTGTGCTCCACTACGGGCTCGTGGCGAACTCTGTCGCGGACGTGCGCGAGCGGCTCGAGCCTTGGCTTCACGAAGTGGGGGTCGAGGTCGCCGTTACGGTGGGCGGGACCGGCGTGAGCTCCCGGGACCTCACGGTGAACGCGCTCGAGGCGATGGGGGGCCGTAAGCTCGACGGCTTCGGCGAGGTCTACCGGTCGATGAGCTTCCAAGAGGTCGGACCTCTCGCGATCATCAGTCGGGCGGCGCTCTTCGTCCTCCAAGGAAAACCGGTCTTCGCCCTTCCGGGCAGTGAGCGGGCGGTACGTACCGGCCTCGAGAAGCTGGTCCTTCCTGCGGCGGTCCCTCTGGTCGAAGAGCTCGAACGCTGAGCCGAGCGCCCTAGGCCCGCGACCGGACCGCGAGGCCCCCCATCGGGGGAGGGCCCGGGTCGAGCGTCTGAGGCACCATCCCCTGGTTCCGACAGAAGTCGGCCCAGGCGGAGCTCGCCTCGGTGTGGTGCGCGAGCAGGAGGCCCCGGGGAGAGAGCGCCTCCCAAGCCGCCCGCAGCTCGAAACGGGCTCGGGATGCCACAGGGCCATTGTCGTAGAAGAACAGGTCCACGCCGGTCGACTTCGCCAGGATCTCGCGAAGGCGGTCCTCGCTGTTCCCGAGTGCGAGGGTCCACCGTGTCCGCAGGGAGGGCGGAACGAGCTGTCCCACCGTGACCTCCCGCACACCCGACACGCGGCCGGTCGTGGGCCCGGGCCCGAGGGATGTGAGCTCACCTTCGTGGTTCGCGTCGAGCGCCGCGAGGATCCAAGCCGTGGAGTATCCTGGGCGCACACCCGTCTCGACCACGCGCCGAGGGCGGGCCGCGCGGACAACGAGATAGAGGAGGGCGCCCTGCGGGAGTTCCCGGGTGAACGCGGCCCCGGCGCCCCGGTCGAGCAGCCGGTCGGGGAGGTCGGTCTCACGTAGCTCGCGCTGGAACCGCCCGAGGTCGGCCATCGACGCCCCGGTGAGCTCGGCGACCCGCGCGAGGGACGCCTGCCGGAAGAGCAGCATCCGCTGGCGGATCCCCTTGCGGGCCGCCGGCGAGAGGACGGCGGGCCTTACGCGGACCCGGTCCACATAGGGGACCGACTCGCCGGATTGCGAGCCGGGGCTCGTCGAGAGACCCGAACCGTCCTGGGTGCGGGAAAAGGTCACCACGGCGGGAAATGGCCTCCAACGTACAAAGACGCTTCGCCCGGACGGGTCGTGCCCCGGTCC
>Ga0326728_10007120_pt1 | contig 29242 bp, 23 predicted proteins | sample MB3enrmetagenome_FD_207602 | JGI IMG/M metagenome (GOLD analysis project Ga0326728, IMG submission 207602) | Lab enriched peat soil microbial communities from McLean, Ithaca, NY, United States - MB31MN | ecosystem: Environmental > Terrestrial > Soil > Wetlands > Peat | place: USA: New York... | reverse complement strand
TCCATGGAGCGGCTGGCCGACGCCACCCGCCGTACTTTCGGGCCGGTCGATATCATGGTCTACGTGGCCGGAATGAACACTCCGGACCGCTACCTGCGCCGCTTACGGCCGGCTATCTGGGACGAGATGATGGCCATCAACTTGAACGGCGCCTACTATATCACGCAAGCTGTCCTTCCGGCCATGCGCGAAGCGCGCCACGGGCATCTCATCTACGTCTCGTCCATCTCCGGCCACACGCCGGATGCTTCGGGCGTCGCCTACCAGGCCGGCAAACGCGCGTTGATCGGTCTGGCTCATGGCATTCGCATGGAAGAGAAGGAAAACCACATCCGCACCACAGTGGTCTGCCCGGGTCTGATCGATACCGAATTCATCGATAAGCGCCCGGTCAAGCCCACGGCCGAGCAGCGCGCTCAAGCCATGACCTCGGAGAACGTTGCCGAAGCTATCCTGGCCTGCGCCAAGCTGCCGCCCCGCGCCGTCATTACCGAATTGACCGTGGTGCCCCTGGAGCTGTGATGGATCAGCCGCCCCTCTGGCAGCGCTACCGGGACCAGTTCCCGGTCTGCGAACACCTCCTGTACCTCAATCACGCGGCCGTGGCCCCGCTTTCCAGGCGGGCGGCCGAAGCCATGCAACACCTGGCGCAGGACTGCCTGGAATTCGGCAGCCTGCACTACGACCAGTGGCTGGCCGCTTATGAAGGCGTGCGCGTGGCCGCCGCCCGGCTCCTGGGCGCCGGGCGCTCGGAAATCGCCCTGGTCAAGAACACTTCGGAGGGCATTGCCACCGTGGCGCTGGGCCTCGATTGGAAGCCGGGAGACCGCATGGTGGGCTTCCGCGAGGAGTTCCCGGCCAATTACTTTCCCTGGAAGCGCCTGGAAGAGCAAGGCGTCGCCGTCACGTGGCTTTCCGTGACGGATCCCCTGGAACGCATCGAAGAGGCCTGCCGGGGCGCCCGCCTGCTCTCCATCAGCTTTGTGCAGTTCCTCAGCGGATACCGCGCTCCTCTTCCAGCGATTGGTGAGATTTGCCGACGTAACCATTGCATTTTTATGGTAGATGCCATCCAGGGCTTAGGCGCCTTTCCGCTCGATGTTCAGGCTTGCGGCGTGGACGCGCTGGCGGCCGATGGCCACAAGTGGCTGCTGGGACCGGAAGGCTGCGGCATCCTCTACATAAATCAGGAACTTCAGGACCGCGTGACCCCGATCGAATTCGGCTGGACGAACGTTGCAAAATACAACGATTACGGCTCCCGCGATATGGCCCTCCGAGCGGATGCTGGCCGTTATGAGTGTGGAACTCTAAATACTATTGGATGTTTCGGCTTAAGGGCTGCAATCGAGTTTTTGCTTGAAGTCGGGGTAGGAGAAATCGCCCCGGTTATCCAAAATCTCGGCAACCGGATCGCCGAGGGCGTGCGTGCGAAAGACTACCAGCTGCTGGGCGAACGGACAACGGAAAACGGGGCCGGCATCGTGAGCTTCCGAAAGGCCGGCTGGGAAGCGTCCGCCATCGTCCGGAAGCTTCGCGCAGGCGGAATGATTACAGCCCCCCGAAACGGCTGGGTGCGCACATCACCGCACTTCTACATCAGCCCGGACGATATCGACCGGTTTCTCGCTGAATTGCCGTAAGCCGTTCGAATTTCAGCCCTTGATGGCGATGGGCGCCATGTCGCGGCTGGCGATCACCCGGTCGATCATGCCGTATGTCACGGCGCCATCGGGTTCCATGATGTAATCGCGATCCACGTCCTTGGCAATCCGGTCTACCGGCTGCCCGGTGGCATCCGCCAGCATCGTATTGAGGATCTCGCGCATGCGCAGAATCTCTCGGGCGTAAATATCGATATCGGCCGCCTGTCCCGCCAACCCCTGCATGGAAGGCTGGTGGATCATAATGCGGGAATTGGGCAGGCTGAAGCGCTTCCCCTTGGTCCCCTTGGCCAGCAGGACCGCGGCCATGGATGCCGCCTGTCCCACGCAGATGGTCACGATATCCGGCCGTATGAAGGCCATGGTATCGAGAATCGCCAATCCGGCCGTGATCGAGCCGCCGGGCGAGTTGATGTAAATGGAGATGTCTTTTTCGGGGTCTTCGGCCTCGAGAAAAAGAAGCTGGGCAATGATGAGATTGGCGACCTGGTCGTCAATCGGGGTACCCAGGAAGATGATGTTCTCTTTCAGCAACCGCGAATAAATGTCGTACGCGCGCTCCCCCCTGGAAGTCTGTTCGACCACCATGGGGACCAGGACGGATTGTCCCATTGTCCCTCCGATTGAATTGAAATACCCTGAAATACCCGGCTAAGCCCGTTTAGCGGCCACGGCGCGGCGGCTCTTGCGCTGCTTGGTCTGGGCGAGGGCCTTCTTCTTCAGTTCCAGCGCCTTGGCCAGATCCGCGATGGTATTCCGCCCCAAATAATCCATGATACGCGAACGCAGCGCCACCCAGCTATCGTGCATGGAGCACGGCATGTCGTCGTTGCACTCGGCAAGCCCGCTGGCGCACTGCTGATACGGCGCCAGGCCGTCCAGGGCTTCGACAATATCCAGCAGCCGCACATCACCGGCATCCACGCGCAGCGCGAACCCGCCGGTGGGACCCTTGCTGGAGCGAAGTAATCCCTTGCGCGCCAGTTGTTGGAGGATCTTGGCCAGGAAATGAGCCGGGATTTCCTCCTGCTCCGCGATGTTCTTCACCATCGCATATTTGCCTTCCGGCACCTGTGCAAGGTGCACAAAAGCGCGGATCGCGTATTCGGCCGAACGAGAGTAAATCATGTGGCTCCCCCGGAATTAGGAGTAAACTTACACCGTTATCTTAAAATGTTCCCAACCGGCGTGCAAGCCGCCCTCAAGCTGGTTTGTACCATCACAAGCTACTTGGCTGGAAAAGAGAGGGTGGAGCGGCGAGCAGCTCGCACTGGGGCCGAAACACCCTAATCACCTATTTGACGCGGCGCCCTCAGAAAAAGATACAGAGAGGCGTTTCGGGTTTGGGCCGGGATGTGATACCTGATTTAAATCGCCTGCTCCAGGATGCCGCTCAGCTCCTCGGCAGTCAGTACGATGGGATTGGCTTTCATGCTGCTGGCGTGGGCCGCTTTCTCCACCAGGACCGGAATGTCGGCCGGGCCGACCCCGTAGGCGCCGAGCGGAGGAATCTCCAACCGCCGGCAGAGCGCCGCTACCCACTCGAGGCCATCCTCGATAGCTGCTTGCGGCCGGCCCGTCAGCAGGCGGGCGATCTCCTCGTAGCGGCGCAGGGCGGCGGATTCTGGCGCGCGCCGGCGCAGGGCCTCGAAGTTGGCGGCCATGACGTACGGCAGCAAGGCCGCGCATACCGCGCCATGCGGGGCGGGGAACATGCCCCCGATGGGCGCCGCGAAGCCGTGCACCGCTCCCAGACCGGCATTCGCCAGCGACAGGCCGCCCAAGAGACTGGCCCAGGACATATCGGAGCGTGCCTGGCGGTCGGCGCCGTTTTCCGAGACGCGCGGGAGAGCCGTCGAGATGCGGCGGATGCCTTCCACGCAGAAGGCGTCCGTCATGGGGTTGGCGCGAGACGAAACATAGGGCTCGATGAGCTGCGTGAGAGCGTCCAGGCCGGTCGAAGCGGTCACCGGCCGCGGCAGTCCCAAGGTCAGCTCCGGGTCGACCACCGCCAGGCGCGCGAGCATACCGGCGCTGCGCAGGCTGGCCTTGACGCGATGCTCGGGCGATCCCAGAACGGCGTTGCGGGTGACCTCGCTTCCCGTGCCGGCCGTGGTGGGAACTGCGATGTACGGCACTGAAGGTTGAAGGAGAGGCTGACCGCGGCCCACCACCTCCAAATAATCGAGCGGCTCGCCGGGATTGCCTAGCATGGCCGCCAGGGCTTTGCCGGCATCGATGGCACTGCCGCCGCCGATGGAAATCACCACATCACACTTCTCGGCGCGCGCGAATTCCGTGCCGCGACTAACCAGCCCGACAGTTGGTTCGCCGGAAACCGGGAAGGGGACTGGCGAAACTCCGGCGGCGGCGAGAGCGGTTACCAGAGGCTCCGCGAGCTCGGGCGGGGTGCCCGTAACCACCAGCGCGCGTCGGCCGAGGGCGGCGGCGGCGGGGGCCACTTCGGCGAGTGTACCTTCGCCAAAAAGGATGCGGGCGGCGGTGGCGAACTCGAAGCGTGCCATTACCAACCCTGGTCCGGCGGATCGACGTTGATGTAGATGGTGCGCGTGCGCGGCTCGGCCATCATATCCGCCACCGCGGCGGCCCAAGCCTGATAATGCGCCGTCTCGCGGTGCCGTGCGGGCGCCGCGGCGTCGCGATAAACCTCCACGAGGGCGAAGCGCTCGGGATCGTCGGCGACCTGGAGGACATCGAAGCGCGCGATGCCAGCCTCCTTTCGACTGTTAACGGCGTTCTCCATGCAGGCTTGTTGGAAGGCGTCGATGAATTCGGGTTTGACGTGAATGTGAACGTGGACGATGTGCATGAATCAGGGCTCCAAGGCTTCAAGATACGAAGACCGGGGGAAGGTTGTAAAGGCGGGTGGTACGTTGGGGCCGAGTTTTAGTATCCATAACGGATATTATGTTAACTATACGAGGGATCAAAAAACGGCCCGGTCCCCGCTGAACCAGGACCGGGCCTAAGGGAAGAAACGAAATGAAGCCTCTACGAACTCTAATGGTGCCCGCCGTGGCCGCCCGACGCGTGGCCGCCCCCGCCGCCGCCGGACGACCGCGGCGCGCTGTAGTGCCCTCCGCCTCCACTGCTGCTGGGCGCCCGGTATTGCGGCGCGCTCTGGCGGTTGGGCGCGTATTGCGGCTGCGACTGCGGAGTGGACGGCCGCGTCGATCCCGTGCTTCCGAAGCGATTCCATCCCCCTCCACCCGGCGTGGAGGGCTGCGCGGCTCGCGGCGCATACTGGCTGCCGCCCGGCTCGCCGAACCGCTGCCATCCGCCGCTCGTGCCGCTCCGTTGAGGAGCAACCGAACTACCACTGGATTCCGCCGCCCTGGATGGCCGGTCATTCTGCACGGAGCCACGTGTCGCAGCGCTCGCGCCGCCCGCGGGATCGCTGGATCGCCGCCAACCCTGATTCTGCGCTTGGGCGCCCCCTGCGGCCGCGGACGCACGCCCCGCGCCCTGCTCCAAGTTACGCTGCTGTTGCGCGAACGGAATCCGCGCCGCGGGCGCAGCCGTTCCCTGGTGCGAAAAGAACCTCGTGTTCCCGCTCGCGCGCGGCGCCGCGCCTGCCTGCCGGTCCGAGAAGCGCAAGCTGGCATTACTGGGAGCGATCGGCACTTGCCCCCTTACCAGGCCCGCCGAGCGAACCTGATCAGCCGAAACTCGTCCGATACTGTTGAAGTGCCCGCTCCGGAAATCCGCCGCGGCCATCCCCGAAATGCCGCCCGCCACGCGCGCATTCCGGAACGTGCTGGCGATGTTCACGTTGCCGATAGCAACCCCAGGCCGTCCGTAGAAGCCCTGGCCCCACCACGGGTGCAGCACTTCGTATGGCGCCAGCGGAACCCAGCCGATATTGCCGAATCCAAATCCGAATCCAATCCCGACTCCCACTCCGCCGTAGCCGAAGAACCCTACCAGCGCCGGGGACCAGTAATGCCGCATCCCGATTCCGCCCGGATACCAGCACCAGCCCCAAGCCGGCTCATAAAACCATCGGCCATAGTGATAGGGCGCCCAACCCCAGGGATCGTAGCTCACCCATGTCCACCCATACCAATCCAGCCAAACCCAGCGGCCCGCGCGGTATGGAGCCCAGCCCGCCCCGATTCCAACCGTCGGCCGCCACACCGGACCATATGGTGGGACTTCGCTCCATACGCCATACCGGTCGAGGTCCTCGACGCCGTACACCCCCGGTCCCACATGTTGATAGCTGGTCGAACGGGTCAGCGCCGCATCCCGGGTTTCGTTCCAGCGATCCCAATCGTCGAGAGGAATCGCGGCCACGATCTGGAACTCCGGATCGGCAGCCGCGCCGCGAGCCCGCATGGTCTGGCCCGCCCGCACCCACTCGGAACCGCGCGGAGTAAAGACTTCCACGTCGCCCACCCGCGCTGTCAGTTCGGTATCGCCGGCGGCTGTTACCGTAATTCGATAAGTGCCCTGGTTCAATGGCCTTACCGATATACTCGGAGTATTTACTTCAACATTGGCCGAGGAATTCCGCAGCACGCGATAGTTTACCGTGCCGCGCGCCACCTCGATCTGGTAATGGCCGTATTCCAACTGCGCCAAGTGGATTTCCGCGTTGCCGCCCAGGCGCAAAATGTTGGCGGAATCGAATTGCACTTCGGCGCGCGAGTTGGGGCCCGTGGCAATGCGGTCGTCGGCGAGCAGCGGCGCGTTGATCACGCCGGCCACCCAGTCTCCCGTATCGCCGCGGCGAACCGAAACCTCGCCATCCATGATGCTGATACGGGCAACCGCTCGTTTGAGATCGTCGGGATCCTGCGCGCGGGCCGGAACCAGCATACCCGCCGCCAAAAGCACCCCGGCACTCAGAGTCAGCAATCGGTGGTTGTTCATGCGTGCCATAAGCGATCTCTCGAATTCCCACGTTCTATCGCACGGTGACTGCCAAATGGGAACGAACTTCTTTTCTGGAGTTTAGGTGCAGCCAGCGAATTCAACCGGTGGCTGAAAAGCACCATCGGTGGCTGCGTTCGACCAGCGCCTATTCGATCCGGTAGAGATCGACGCCCGCAGCTTCGGCCACCGGCGCAATGCCCCAGAAGTGCACGTACTTCCGCATGTCCCCGGCGATCGAGTTGGAATCGTTAATGAGAAGGTATGCGAAACCACGCGTCTTCAGCGCCAGTGCGGCGGCGCGGCGCAGACCGGGAGGCGGGTCGAAGCCGAGGGTCTCCGGATCGCCTGCCAATGCCCCCCACTCCCCCTGCGCGTTGAATATTTCAACGTGCAGGCGAGCATCACGCGCCGGAACGCACTCGAGCACCACTTCATCGATTTTTTGGGGCTGGCCGAAGTCGACCGCCAGGTACGCGCGCGCTGGCATGGGCTGCCAGGTGGACCACCGGGTGGCGTGGTTGTTGTCGAATGCAAACTGGACGTCCCAGCCGTTAGGCCAGGCGCTCAAACGCCACCCTGGGGCTCGCGGCAGTTCCCCGCCCCCGGAAAGCACGCGCATTTCGGAGACCGTCCAGTTCTTCCCGGCCGAAGCGATCTGGACCACACGGACACCCCGCGCGCTCACCGGAGTAAAGCGAAATCGCTGCTGGATGCTGGGGGGATGCTCGACCGCCGAAAGCAGCGTGTCCTGCGCCCAGTTTCCCAGCGCGGATTCGTAGCCGACAATGATGTCGCGATCCCAATAGGCCGATGGCCGCCCTTCGAAGGAGAAGACTCTTTCATCGGGACGCACGAAGCCTTCGATGGGTACTTTCAACCCGTACTCGGGAATCCGGCTCTGGAGGAATTCCGCCTCGGGCTGCTTGCGCAGCGCCGCGCGCAGCGGAATCGACTGCAGACGCCAGGCATATGGAGCGCAATACTGCGAGAGCACCGTTGGCCAGCACAGCACCAGTTGCAGAATCGCCATCGCGGGCAGCACGCCGCGCCACTCGACTATGGCCAATCCCATGGCCAAAGCCACAAATGGCAACACCGGGATCAGGAAGCGCGGCTCGGTGTTCAGATAAGCCGGAATGGCGAAGAGCGCCGCCGCCGCCAGCAGACGCCGCCCGTGGCGCTGGCGAATCGCGAACAGAGCGAGCGGCGCAAGAAGAAAGATAGGGCCTATCATACCGGGCACGAGCCCGCCCATAACCGTGAGTTGAAACGGGATCTTCCAGGAGTGAATGCCCGCGGGATAGTGCGCCAGGCCGGTGAGGTAGTCCCGCTCGGCGCCGGGATGGAAATAAGGATTGGGAAACCATGCGTTCAGAAAAGGCGCCGCGGGGTTTCCCAACCAAAACCAATTGCGCAGCGCCCAGGGAGCAGCCACCAGCAAAGCCGCCAGCGAGACGTGAAGTATGGGACGCAAACGCCTGGCACGCAGCCCGACAAAACCCACGGCGAACACCATCCCAAACATCGCCGTATACTTGACGCCGTATGCAAATCCATACAGCAAGCCACATATTATCAATAGCCTATAGTCTCTTGTTTCATCCCATACTTGAAGCAGATAAAATCCGGTAAAAAGCAGCGTTGCAACCGCCAAGTCGTTGTATGCCGAAATTCCCGTTATGCCGACTACCGGGCTGGCATACACCAGCAAGGCGGCACACACACCCACTTGAGGGATGCCGAAGCGCCGACCATAGAACACCACGAGGAAGGGCAGAGCCGCCTGAAACGCCATGTGCACCAGGGCGGCGGCGGAGTGGCGGCCGAAAGTGAAGGCCACCAGGAACAGCATCTCCATGCCCTGCGAGAGTGCGCTGTAGAGGGTCCGGTGGTCCCACGCGAACCCATGTAGACGCCAATAACGCGCCACGTTTTCGAGATGGTAGCCGGAGCCATCCGGGCTGACTTCCGGAGCCAGTGCATTAAAGAAGTAAAGGAAGAAAAATGCAGTAAATGCAAGACAAAAGAGGATCTTCCAAGGTGTTGGCAGCCGCTTCACGAGGTCCGGCTGGGGATCTGGCCTCCGCTCGGAGAGCCGCACCCAAACCGCCCAGGCGATCACCGCCAGGCCGGCCCACAAGAAGACCCCCCGGCGCGCCTGATGGACAACACAAAGAAAAAACACGGCCGTGCTCACGCAGGCGGCTCCCGCTGGAAATGCGAACAGGGCGGCTTCCCCGCCCCGAAAACCCACACCCAGGCGGCGCAGCAGCAGCCATCCCGAAGCCAGGCAGATGGCTACCGTAAAGCCCGCGCCGAAGAGGATGTGAATCACCTGGTTCATTTGATGAACCCGGCGCTGCGCAGGAGAAACCCAAGCTGGTTGCCATCCTCCGGCGAAACCCAGCGAGGCTCCGCGGAAAACGTCACATGGATCTCTTTGCCGGTAGCCAGCCAGCTCTCCGGCACGGGCTTGATGAAACGATATTCGCCGGCGTGGTCGCAGCGCATGGCGCCCAGCGGCCGGCCTTCAATAGCGCAGGAAACCGTTACCGGCCCGGTGACCTTGAACGTGGCATCCGCGAGCACGAAGCGCATCTCGAAGCTCAGGCCGGCAGTCTCTTTGAGTCGGAAGCGCAGCTCCGGATCGAGGAAGGTCCAGCGCAAGGCGGCATGCTCGGGGGTAACATCGCGAACCACGAAATCGTCCGAACGGGGATCGCCCATCTCGATGAACGGTCCCAGAGCGGCTGGATCTTCGGCCCCCACCAGCGAGAACTGCGGCGGCGGCGGATAAGAGCCGGCTCGCCACTCGCAGGAAGAAGCCAACGCGCAGACGGCCAAGATCGGGTACAAAACCGGTCGCACGGAACTGCGAGTATAGCAAAGCGGCGTGCTAAGATACTCGCTCTTGACCGGGGTACTCTACGACCTGAATTACGGATTGCGCGGGCTGGCCCGGAATCGTGGTTTCGCCTTCGCCGCCATTCTGTCGCTGGCTCTGGGGATCGGCGCGAATACCACGGTTTTCACGCTGCTGAACGCCATTTTCCTGCGGCCGCTTCCCCTGGTGGAACGGCCCGAGCGGCTCGCCACGGTCTATACGCTCGATGCCCGCAACCCCGGATACCTCTATTGCTCATTTCCCAATTTCACGGATTATCGGGACCACAACCCGGTCTTCTCATCGCTTTTCGCCTATACGGGAGTCAGCCTGAACCTGACGGGCCGCGGCGATCCCGAGATGGCGATGGGACAGATCGTCACCGCGGACTACTTCGCGGCGCTGGGCGTGCGTCCGGTCGTGGGGCGCGGATTCCGCCCGGAAGAGGGCGCGGTCTCAGTCGATTCGCCGGTGGCCGTGATCAGCTACCGGTTGTGGCAGCGGCGATTCGGCGGAGGCGCCTTGGCGGCCGGGCGAAGCATTGAGATCAACGGCCGCCCGTACACGATCATCGGAGTGGCGCCGGCCGGGTTCGAGGGTCTGGACACGCTCACGGCCACGGATGTATGGCTGCCCATATCGATGTACCCGGACGTGTACCCTAATCCCCGTGCAGTGACGCAGCGGCGCGCCCTGCTGTTCAAGGTAGTGGGACGGCTGAAGCCCGGCGTGAGCCTGCCTGAGGCCGAGGCCGGCATGCAGGTCCTGGCCCAGGATCTGGAACGGCAATATCCGCGCGACAACCAGGGACGGCGCGTCAAACTGATCTCGGTCGCGGTGGCGGCCATCCCTCCGGGCAACCGCGAGATCATCTCACACGCCGGGCTGGTGCTGTCGATCGTCTCTGGGCTGGTGCTGCTGATCGCCTGCGGCAACGTGGCCAGCCTCCTGCTGGCTCGCGCGGCCACGCGAAACAAGGAGATCACCCTGCGGCTGGCTCTGGGCGCCAGCCGGGCGCGCCTGGTGCGGCAACTATTGGTGGAGAGCACGTTGTTGGGCCTGGCCGGCGGCGCGGCGGGGCTGGCCCTGGCGCGCTGGGCCCGAGACTTGCTGTGGTCCCTGCGTCCGCCCATGTTCTCCTTCGCCGCGGTACATCTGAGCCTGGATGGCCGCGTGCTAGCCTTCAACCTGGGCATTTCGCTGGCCACCGGGATACTCTTCGGACTGGCTCCCGCCCTGCGCGCCACGCGCGGCGATCTGGCCGCCGATCTCAAGGAACGCGCCGGTCCGGGCCCGGCTGGGAACTGGCGCCCACGCCGGGTGCTGGTGACCATCCAGGTGGCGCTCTCGGTGGTGGCCCTGGTGGGCGCCAGCCTTTTTCTCCGCAGCCTGCAAAAAGCCTATGGCATCGATCCCGGCTTCGATGCGGCCCACGTGGGCGTGGTGGTCTTCAACGTCGCCGAACACGGCTACAGCGAGGAGCGCGGGCGCGATTTCCAGCGGCGCGCACTGGAGCAGGCCTCCCGCGTGCCCGGGGTGGTCTCGGCGAGCCTGGCTCTGGATTGGCCTTTCCACGTCTCATTCGCGCGGACCGTGTTGCTCGAAGGCCAGGAGAACAGCGCTAATGGCGAAGGGCGGCGCGCGCTGCTGAGCGTGGCTTGGCCCGGGTATCTCCGCACCGTTGGCATACCGCTTTTGCGCGGCCGGGATTTGAGTCTGCTGGATGGCCGGACGGCTCCGCGCGTGGCAATCGTCAACGAAGTCGCGGCCGTCAACTTCTGGCCCGGTCAGGACCCCATCGGCAAACGCATACGCTTCTCGGGCGAAGACGCGCCCGTGGAGGTGGTGGGGATTGCGCGCAACGCCAATTACGTAGAAATCGGCGAGCGCCCGCAACCCATGGTGTACACTTCCCTGATGCAGTATTACTATGCGACCTCGGTGGTTCACATCCGGACGGCGGGCGACCCCGCGCCGGCGCTGGCCGCAGTGCGCCGCGAGGTGCAGGCGCTCGACCGGAGCCTGCTACTGCAATCGCAGAGCACGCGTGACATTATGCGTGAGGCTCTCTGGGCACAGCGGCTCGCGGCGGACCTGCTGGCGGTCTTCGGAGCCCTGGCCCTGACGCTGGCCGCTATCGGAATGTACGGCGTGATTTCGTATTCGGTGAACCAGCGCAGGCGGGAATTCGGCGTGCGCATGGCACTGGGAGCCACCGCGGGAGAAGTGGAGGCGCTGGTGCTGCGCGAGGGCATCCGGCTGGTGACCTTCGGAGTAATCGTGGGCGTGATGGTGGCGCTGGCGGCCTCGCGCGCGGTCGGGAGCTTGCTGTTCGCTGTCGCGCCGCGCGACGCCCTTACGTTTCTGATGGTCCCGGCAATCCTGGCGCTGGTTGGGGTGATCGCATGTTGGATCCCCGCGCACCGGGCCACGCGGGTGGATCCGGCTCAGGCACTGCGGGAGGAGTAAAGTCCGGGCGGGCGGCCGCAGCGCGGCCAGCCACTCCTTACAATGAAGGCATGAAGAAACGTGTCTTCCTGTTACTGGCCGCCGCGGCCGGGTTGGCAACATTGACGGCGTGCGGGGAAGCGCCCAGGCCCGCTGCGCCTTCCAAGAAGCCGGCGGAGGCTCCCCAGCAGCCGCCTCAGCCGGCGGGGCCCGTGGACGCGCAGACCGCCTTCTACGAAATGTATAAGCCGGCGCGCACATGGGCACCGGATCTCCAGCCCCTCAGCCTAATCGCCGGCGAGGTGAAGGGTATCGAGAACAGCGGCGGCAGAGCGGGCATGTGGACCGCCGTGTTCGTCTCGCCCAGCCGCCACGAGGCGCGCACGTTCGTCTATGCGGTGGCCGACCAGGGCAGCACCGTTCACCAGGGCGTTACGGCCGGCGCGGCCGAGACCTGGACGGGCGCCACGCCCAAGAGCCGTCCGTTCCAGATCGCCGATTTTACGGTAAACTCCGAGGCCGCGTATAAGACCGCGTCCGGAAAGGCCGCCGCCTGGCTGAAGGGGCATCCGGGCAGGAAGGTTTCGATGTCCCTGGTGAACTCGACGCGCTTTCCGTCGCCCGCCTGGTACGTGATGTGGGGGACCGCCAAATCGGGATACCTCGTTTTTGTGAATGCCACCAGCGGGCAGATTATGACCGGGCGGTAGGCGCCGCGGGCCGCTCACGCTATGATCGGATTTGGTCCTGGTTCAGAACGTCTCGAAGCTCTATCGTTTGTACCGGCGGCCGGCGGACCGGCTCTATGAGCTGCTGCCTGGCGCGCGGCCGCGCCACACCGATTTCTGGGCTCTGCGCGACATCGGGCTCACGGTGGAGAAAGGCGAGACGCTGGGGCTGGTCGGTCCCAACGGCTGCGGCAAGAGCACGCTGCTGCAGATCGTCAGCGGCATCCTGCAACCAACCACCGGGCGCGTGGTCACGCGCGGACGCATCGCGGCGCTGCTGGAGCTGGGAGCCGGATTCAATCCCGAATTCACGGGCCGCGAAAACGTCTTCCTGAACGGCGAGATTATGGGGCTGAGCCGCGCCGCAATCGAGAAGGCCATGCCCTCGATCGAAGCCTTCGCGGAGATCGGCGAGTTCATCGCGCGGCCGGTGAAGGAATACTCGAGCGGCATGTATGTGCGGCTGGCCTTCTCGACGGCCATTCATGTGGATCCCGAGATCCTCATTGTGGATGAGGCTTTGGCGGTGGGCGACGCGGTGTTCGCCAACCGCTGCGTGCGCAAATTCCAGGAGCTGAGGGAGCGCAAGATCACGGTGCTGTTCGTCTCCCACGACCTGGGGCTGGTGAAACAGCTCTCCGACCGCGCCATACTGCTGCTGAACGGCCGCATCGAGGCGCAGGGCGAGCCCAAGGACGTGATCAACCGGTACATCGGCCTGGTGCTGGAACGGCAGGCTCCCAAGGGCCCCAAGGGCGAGCGCGTGCGCTCGAGTTTCCGGCACGGCGACGGCACCTGCGAAATCCTGAGCGTCCAGCTTCTCAACGCGCGCGGCGAGGAGGCCCACACGGTGGCGAGCGGCGAACCGCTGACGGTGCGGGTGCGCTCGCGTTTTCACAAGGTCAAGTCGGACCCCATGGTGGGCATCCTGATTCGCACGCGCATCGGCATGGACGTCTACGGCACCAACACGAGCCTGGAGAACGTGCCACTGGGCGATTTCGAAGCCGGCGACGAGCTGGAAGTGGATTTCCGCATCGAATCGTGGCTCACCCCGCAAACCTACACCTTGACGGTGGCGTCGCAGAACGCCGATGGCACCAGCCACGACTGGCTGGACGACGCTATCGCCTTCGACGTGGTGGATACGCGGGTGGCCGCGGGGGTGGCCAATCTGAGGGCCAAGGTGGAATGGCGCGTCTCACGGTGAAGGTGCATCCGCGGGCCCGGCGGTCAGCGCTCAACGGCCGGCTGGGCGAGGCTTGGAAGCTGGATTTGGCCGCGCCTCCGGTGGAGGGCAAAGCCAACGCGGAGTGCATTCGGTACCTCGCCGAATTGGCGGGCGTGGCGCGTTCGTGCGTGCGCATTGTGACGGGCGCCACCAGCCGCACGAAAGTGGTGGAAATCGAAGGGATCGATCAGGAGAGCCTGGAACGGCTGATGCCGCCCGCCGGGCCGATTTCCGGGTAGACTGTAGAGGCAATATGGAACGCGAACCGATCCAGCGCGAAATCCGCGCCCAGGGCCTCGATGGCTGGCTCTTCTTCGATCATCATCTGCGCGACCCGCTGGGGTATCGCGTGCTCGGAATCGAGCCGCCGCGCACGCCCACGCGTCGCTGGTATTACATGATCCCGGCTGAGGGCGAGCCGCTTGGCCTGGTGCATCGCATTGAACCCGGCATGCTGGGCGCGCTGCCGGGCGAGCGCATCCTGTACTCGAGTTGGACCGAGCAGGTGGCGGGGTTGCGCCGCCTCACTTCGGGAATGCGCCGCGTGGCCATGCAGTATTCGCCGCAGTGCGCCATCCCCTATGTCTCGATGGTGGATGGCGGCACGCTCGAGCTGGTCCGCGGACTGGGAATCGATGTGGCCAGCTCGGCGGAGCTGATCCAGACCTTCGAGGCGCGCTGGACGCCCGCGATGCTGGAATCCCATCTGGAGGCCGGGCGGCGGGTGGACGGCATCCGCGCGGAGGCCTTCGCGCTGATCCGCGAGCGCACGCGCAACGGCGCGCCGCTCCAGGAAATCGAGGTTAAGCGCTTGGTCCTCGACCGCTTTGCCAGATCGGGGATGATCTGCGACGACGGCCCCATCGTGGGGGTAAATGCCAACTCCGCCAACCCGCACTACGAACCGACCGAGGAGATCAGCTCGCCGATTCGCCGCGGGGATTGGGTGTTGCTGGATATGTGGGCCAAGCTCGACCGGCCGGGATCCGCCTATTACGACATCACCTGGACGGGCTTTTGCGGCGAGGCTCCCAGCGACGAGATGCGCAACGTCTTCGCGGTGGTGACGGGCGGGCGGGACACCGGGATCAGGCGCGTCACCGAAGCCGTGGCTAATGGCCACCCGCTACGCGGTTTCGAGGTGGACGACGCGGTGCGCGGCTACATCGACAGCCGCGGCTTCGGCTCTTGGTTCACGCACCGCACCGGCCATTCGATCGGACAGGACGTGCACGGCAGCAGCGCTAATATGGACAACCTGGAAACGCACGACGAGCGCCGAATCGTGCCGTGGACGTGCTTCTCGATCGAGCCGGGCGTGTACCTGCCGGAGTTCGGAGTGCGCGCGGAGATCGATATGTTCGTTGGGGAGGGAGAAGCGCGGGTGACCGGAGAGATCCAGCGGGAGATCGTGCTGCTGTGATAAAGGTGCTCTATCTATCAGGCCAAAGCCTGTTTGGTTTCTGACTTAACGGAAGAACGCCCATTGTGTTAAGAGCAACCCAAACTGCCGCTGTATAATTTTTACTGGCAGGACAAGGCAACGCAGGAACACACCGGACCCGGGCTCCTTTTCAATGGCGAGCTGTGCCTTTGCGCTTTGGCGGCATCCGCGGGCGTGCTGCTGGCCTTCTTCCCTTTCCAGATGGTGGTCATCTCGGCCTTTGGGGACTACCTGCATTGGAACTCGGCCGTGCAGGCGACCTATGGCGCCATCGAGCTTTACTTACCGGGCGACATGATCGATGCCATCCGGACGCACGTGCCGCCCGGCGGCATGGTGCAGCGCGCATCGCTGCTGTCCTTACTAGCTCTGGCCGTCCCGGTCTTCTATTCCCTGCAAACCGGTCTGAACCGGGCCCTGGGCTTGAAGCCGCTTCGGGGGCGTCTCGTCAACCTGCTCCTGATGCTCGGGCTGGCTGGTGTGCTGAGCGGGCTTGCGTTCGCGTCGTTCGTGCTCACCGCCCTGGCTCGCGAAGGCAGGGGTGTGCGAGCCTTCCTCCTGGATCCCGCGGCTCTCCTGTGTACCATCGCGGGGCTGACTCTGCTCTACCGCTTTCTCGCGGCGCGGGCGACGCTGCGCCAGGCGGTTGGCTTGGCTATCCCGGTGGGCCTGGCGCTGGAAGCGGCCAAATTGGCGGTCGTCGATGTGGCACCGCTACTCCGCACGCCGCTCCATGTAGCGCTTGGCCCTTTCTACGACGCGCTGGCGATTCTGCCGGGGAGCTTTGTGGCCATCCTGGCGGTGCTGACGGGGGCGAATCTGGAACCCGCACTGGCAGCCCGGCGGCGGCTCGCGGTGGGGCTGCCGGCGGCGCTGCTGGCGATCGCACTGGCTCTGGTCTATCTTCCCAGCCGCTCCGCTACCGTGCGCCCCAGTCCGCATCCCGTGCCGGACACGCCTCCTCAGACGCGGACTTTCGAGCCGCGGAGCTTCTCGACGGTATTCTCCGGCGCCGTGGCTCCCGTGCTGCGCGTCAACCCGGGAGACACCATCCGCACCACCACTTTGGATTACCGCGGCTTCGATGCCGGACACGTCCAGCGGTCTCAGCCGTTCAATCCCCAAACCGGCCCCGTTTACATCGAAGGCACTCTTCCGGGCGACACGCTGGTGGTGCGCCTCGCGCGCGTCCGGCTCAACCGCGATTCGGCGGAGAGCGGAACGCAGATCATTCCCCGGGCCGTGACCGACGAGTACTTCGACGCGGCCACGAACAAGAGCGGACTGACGGGCGAGTGGACCTTGGACCGGAGCGGCGGGTTCGCCCGGCTGGCCAGCCCCACTCCGGCGCTGCGGAGCTTTCGCGCCGGATTGCAGCCCATGCTGGGGTGCATCGGGGTGGCGCCGCCGCGGGGCCAGAGCTTTCGCACCGATTCGCTGGGGTCCTGGGGCGGTAACTTGGATTACCGCGAGATCCGGGAAGGCACGACGGTTTACCTGCCGGTGTATCAACCGGGCGCACTGCTCTTCGTGGGCGACGGCCATGCGCTCGAAGGCGATGGCGAGTTGAATCTGATGGCGCTCGAAACTTCGCTGGATCTCGAGCTGGTGGTTAACGTGATTCCCGGGCAGCGGATAGAAGACCCGCGCGCGGAGAACGACGGTTACCTGATGGTCATGGGTATCGACGAGACGCTCGATCGCGCCGTGCGGCGCGCTGTCACCGGGCTGGCCCGTTGGATCGAAGCCGATTACCACCTGGCGCCGGAGGAAGCGGCCGCCATCATCGGGTCGTCGGTGCATTTCGACGTGGCGGAGATTGCCGATCCGCAAGTCAACATCGTGGCGAAACTGAACAAGGCGGCGCTGGCGGCGTTGCGCTAAGTTCCACTCAGGCGAAAAGCTGCTGGGCCTTATGCAGGCGGGCGGCCACCTGCACTCCGTAGGGGCAGTGCACGATGCAGGCGGCGCACGAGCTGCAACGGATCCGGGCAAGCTCCGCCGGCAGGGCTTTGAAGTGCTCGCGTGCCATGGCGAACTGGCCGTAGCTCTCGGCGTACATGAGGAAGCGCAGCACGTCCGCCACAGGGAGGCCCTGGGAACACTGGCCATCGCACTGGCCGCACATCCGGCAATAATAAGGCTTGATTTCTTCCAGCCTGCGGGCCAGCAGCTTGCTGTCGGCGGCATTGAACGGGGCAGCCATGGCCGAGAGATTCTCCTCGAGCTGCTCGTTATCCATGATGCTCGGAATCGCCGCGTCGATGTGGGGGTTCCTCAGCGCCCACTTCAGGGCCGCCAGCGGCGCTCCATCGCGCTTCAATTTCTCCAGCTTTTCCGGGTCCACCTTATAGGAAGCCGTCGTGGGTTGCACGCCGCCGGCCATTACCTTCATCGCGATCAAACCCAGGTTGGCCTTATGGATCGCCGCGAGCAGCGGCTCGACAGCCGGATCCATGGTGTAGTTATAGCTCACCAGGAAGAGGTCGAAGTGATTCAGCTTGAGCATGGCCGGGATCATCTCGGCGTGCCCGACATGGAAGCTGATACCGGCGAAGCGGATCTTCCCGTCGCGCTTGGCGATCCGCTGAGCCTCGAGCAGTTCGTCGTTCACCATGTCCGGCGTGCTGCGGGCATGGAGGTGCCAGACGTCCAGGTAATCGGTCTGCAACTCCCTCAAGCTGGTCTCCAGATCCGCGAAGGCCGACTTCTGGTCTTTGGCCTGCGTCTTGGTGCTGATGAAGACTCTGTTCCGATACTTTTTGAGAGCCGACCCCACCATGCGTTCGTTGTTTCCGCCCTGGTAAATCCGGGCGGTATCGAAGTAGTTGATCCCGTTGTCGACGGCCCGCTCGATCACGCTCTGATCGGAAGTGACCAGGCAACCGAAGGAGACGCGAGTGACCTTCATGCCCGTCTTCCCCAGGGTTCCATAGGTCAACTTGGGGGAGGATTGAGGCGCGCGGCCCTGCGCGGAAGGCGCCTGAGCGGGCGAGTCGGTATCCGAGGGCACGGAAGCCAGTGCCGGAAGTGCAAGGCTGGTTCCTAAGAAGCTGCGGCGAGACGAGTTCACTGGAGGTTCCCCCTTGGGAATAAGGATCTAGGACCTGAATTTCGTTTTCAGGAATTACCTTTCGTCCAGTATACACCCGAAAACCTGCGGCACCACCGGAAGGCCACAGCACTATGGAAGAACCACCTATCCAGGCATGATGACCGCGCCGTTGGCCCGCCGGGCGATCAGTCTGCCACCCTTGAGCAACACGTAGTTATTGTCGCGCCACAGGCTGCGTTTGCACGCGTAGCTGGCACACCAGACGATAAAGCCGTGCAGGTCCCTTAGCGGATAGAGCAACACTGCCCATCGCGCGACCGGGTCGCGGGCGGCCCACCAGCCGACAATCCAACACTCCGCCACCCGGTTCAGCAGCGAGGCAGCGAACATAGCGATACCCAGCGACGCGTAGCCCAAGAGGGACGCGGCGACCAGGGCCAGAATGCCATACGGGACCGCGAAGGTCAATCCCGAGCCAAGGTGGCCTTTGGGGCGCGAGTAACGAGTTCCCATTGCCCAGCGTAGCTGCCGCTCCCACATTCTCCTGAATGTCATGGGCGGGGACACGTGATCGACCACATGGCTGGAGAGCACGACCCGGAAGCCGGCCTTATGAATGAAATTGCCGAGCACGAAATCATTGGAAAGGTACTCGCGGATCGCGGCAAAGCCGCCGATTCGAGCCAGGGAATCCTTGCGGAGCGCGATGGTCGGTCCGAGTCCGAATTTGATGCCTTCCAAAAGATTGGCGATCAAGACCCCGGCGGTAAATTCGACGGACATTCCGATGGCATCGAGAGCGGCCCAGGGTCCCCCGGCGCTCTTGCCGCGAAAAATGCAGGTCACGGCCCCAACCTGGAGATCGAGCAACGGAGGAACCACGTCACGCAAGTAATCCGGTCCAACTTCAACGTCGCTGTCGCTCGTGACCAGAATGTCATGCGCCGCGACTTCCGTCATGCGATGGAAGCAGTAGTTTTGCGCATTCGGCCAGGGCGGCGGCCCGGTCACGAGGACTTGGCTGGGGATGTGGGGATAGCGCGCGCAAATCTCCCGGATCACGGGCAGCGCGGGGTCGTCCGGCTCGTCCGCCGCGAACAGGATTTCATATTCGGTATAGTTCTGGCGAAAGAAGCTCTCGATGTTCTCTTTCAGGCGCGCCTCATTGCCATGGACAGGTTTCAAAACGGAGACCGCTGGCAGGTCCGCCGACGATTTCTCAGCGGTTTGCCGATCCCGATGGGCGCGGCGCCGGAATTGGACCACTCCGCAAGCAGCAAGAAAAAGAACTACCGTCGAAGCAATGGTCCCGGCTACGGCCACAGCTAACACAACGTATGCAATCAACACGCGTGCGCTCCTTGAAACTGAAGGCGGCGGAAAGCAGGGAAGGGCGTTATTCGCAGCTTGTCAGACGCGATGGGCAAATCCACCAAGCTTGCGGTAATTATACTATCTGACCGAAGGTGAAGACACTGGCCAAATTGAGTCATCTAAAATGCCATCCATACGCCCGGAAGCATTGTTTCTCAGGGGTCCCGAGTAATAGTCGCGAGCGCCGGGCTGGAGCAGGCCCGCGGCTATTCGCTTGGCTCGCGATTCGTGAAGATGAGTTTTCCCCCGCTGCGCGCCAGCGGGAAGGATCTCAGGCCGCGCAGTTCTTTGGGCTCTTCCTGGTCCGTCCACAGGAACACTTCCCGTGGGCCGTTCCACAATACCGCCAGCGATTCCGGTGTCTCGAAGAGATGCGGCGCATCGGGGAATTTCGCGCCGTACCACAGGTTCCCGCTCGGCACGTGCAGGATGTGCACCTGGATGCCGGTATAAAAATTAAGCGTGGAGGCCTCGTGGTACTCGCCATCGATCACGATCAGATCGCCCGGCCGAAACCGCTTTTGAATCGCCTGCGCGAGATTGTAAGAAGAGAGAATCGGCGAAAACGTGCTGAAGGAGCAATGTACACAGGCCAGCAGCACGGCCATCATGGCGGCGAGCGCAACGTTGCCCGCCAAAGGGCGTCCGCGCCGCCGCAGAATCCAGTTTAATCCGGTGCCGAGAAACAGCCCGAGGGACACCCCCAGAAGCGGACCGCGAAACACACCCAGCGCCCGCGGCGTCAGATCGAGGACATGACCGAGCGATAAGTCGTAGTCCTGCGGATTTTTCTTGAGCAGGTCCGCCAGGTCCGCCCCGGGAGCGGCGCCCCGGGAAACAAACAGAAGATATGTCCCGGCGGCAAACGCCAGCACGCCGAAAGCGAACAGGGCGGTCGAAGATATCCTTCCCGCCCGGCGATCCGACTCGCGCGCCGCCGTTCCGGATTCGCGCGCCAGCCATCCGCCAACCAGAAGCGCCAGGCCCGGCAGGGCGGGAATTGTGTAATACTCCTGCCGCGTCGAGAAACTGAAGAAGCCCACGATGACGAGCGCCCACGCGAAGAAGAGCAGATTGGCGCGCTGCCGCCGATCCAGCTCAGTCCGTGGCCTGCTCCGAAGTTCCCGCCATCGCGCAGGCACGCTGCGGAGAGCTTGCGGCAGGAAGGCGCTCCAGGGCAAAAGCCACGCCGGCAGGAGTCCCCAGAAGATGGCGAGCGGAACGGTGTCGTACCCCGGAGGCACGCGTTTGCCCAGGAAGCGCATCAGATGTTCATTGATGAAGTAGAACCATAGAAACCCGCGCGCCTGACCCTGCGCCGGATTGCGCAACGCCGCCAGGATATGCCACGGTGCGGCGATCGCTAAAAACACCAGCGCGCTCGAGACCAGACGCAACTTCAGCAAGTGCCGCAAATTCCCCGTCAGGAGAAGGTACAGCCCGATCGCTCCGACCGGAAATACCAGTCCAATCAGGCCTTTCGTGAGCACATTTAGTGCGCACGTCGCGGCGAATCCCCAGCAGACGAACCGCGAGGGGCGTTCTTGTTCGAGCGACCGCCAAAAAAAGTAGTAGCCGAGCGTAAGCCACAGCGCGACCAGCACCTCGGGAATCTGAAAGCGCGTGAAAATGTAGAGGCCGAGCGAGGTGGCCAGTGCGGCCCCCGCGTACAGGCCGCCCGCCTCTCCATAAACGTGCCGGCCCAACCGGTAGGTCGCCAGAACCAGCGCCAGCACGCCGAGCATGAGGGGCAAGCGCGTGCTCCAGGTGCCGATGCCAAAGATACTGTAGCTGGTTGCCAGGCTCCAATACATCAGCGGAGCTTTTTCCAGATAGCGGAAGCCGTCGGTGTACAGCGTCACCCAGTCGTGCCGCTGCAGCATTTCGCGCGCCGCCTCGGCGTGTACGGTATCGACGTCGTCGAGCAAGGCGGGCCACGAGAGGCCGGCCATGTAGATGACCGCCCACAGGCCAATCAACGCCAGCACGGAAACCCGCCAGTCCGAAAGGAAGCGGTTCGGACGGCTTTTTGCGGGAGCAATCTCATTCTCAACGGTGGGCGGTATTAGATTGGGGCTGGGGCCTGAATCCATAGCACTTAGCCTGGAGGATGACAGGATCGGTTACATGTACATGCCGCCGTTGACCGCCAGCACGTGGCCGGTGATGTAGGAGGCTTCGTCGCTGGCCAGGAACTTCACGGCATTGGCGACGTCATCGGGCTGGCCCATGCGCCCCAGCGGAACGCCGGCCAGCATCCTGCGTTTGAGTTCCTCGGGAAGGCCGCGGGTCATATCCGTGTCGATATAACCGGGCGCCACTGCGTTCACGGTAATGCCGCGGCTTCCCAACTCCTGGGCCAAGGCCTTGGTGAGTCCGATCAGCCCGGCTTTGGAGGCGGCGTAGTTGACCTGACCGGGGCTGCCGGCTTGCCCCACGACCGAGGCCATGTTGATGATGCGGCCCCAGCGGTTGCGCATCATCCCCGGCATGGCCTGCTGAGCCGCCAGGAAGGCGCCTTGCAGGTTGAGTTTCAGCACCAGTTCCCAATCGGCGAGTTTCATGCGCACGGCCAGGCCGTCGCGGGCGATTCCGGCGTTGTTCACCAGCACGTCCACGCGGCCCTTTTCGCCCAGGATACTGGCGAAGCCTTCCTTGACGGATTCGGGCGAAGTGACATCCAGGTTCAGCGTGACCGCCTCACCTCCGGCGGCGCGAATTTCCCCCGCCACGCTCTCATTGTTTTCCACTTCGGGGGAGGCGACCACGATGAAGTGCTCGCGGCAGAGCTTCAGGGCTATGGCACGCCCGATGCCGCGGCTGGCGCCCGTAACGAATGCAACTCGATTGGCCATTCTTACTCCTCGGGACTGGGTATGATGAAACTTCGATCATAACGTATGGCTTACCGCGACTTGAGCGAGTTCATCGCCGCCCTGGAAGAAAAGGGCGAGCTGAAGCGCATTCCGTTCGAAGTGGACCCCGTTCTGGAGATCACGGAATTCGCCGACCGAGCGGTCAAGAGCGGCGGTCCCGCGCTGCTGTTCGAGAAGCCCAAAGGCAGCGCGATCCCGGTGTTCATCAATGGATTCGCTTCCGCGCGCAAGATGGAGATCGCGCTCGAGGTCGCTTCGGTGGAGGAGATCGCCGGGCGGATCGTAGAAATCCTCGAGACGCGCATGCCCGAGGGGCTGATCGGGAAGATCAAAATGCTGCCGCGGCTCGCGGAAATGGGATCCTTTTTCCCGCGTACGTTGTCTCAAGCGCCTTGCCAGGAGATCGTGAGCGGCGAGGAGTTCTCGCTGTTCGACCTGCCGGTTTTGCAATGCTGGCCCGAGGATGCCGGCCGCTTCATCACCTTGCCGCTGGTTTTTTCGCGCAACCCCGATACCGGCAGGCGCAACTGCGGCATGTACCGCATGCAGATTTTCGACGGCCGCACCGCCGGCATGCACTGGCAGACCCACAAGCAGGGCGCCGAGCACTATCGCCGCAGCCGCCACCACGGCCGCGCGCGCATGGACGTGGCCGTGGCCATCGGCGCGGACCCGGCCACCATGTACTCGGCCATTCTGCCGCTGCCGCCCGATCTCGATGAGATGATGATCGCCGGATTTTTGCGCCAGAGCCCCGTGGAGATGATCCGCTGCCGGAGCTGCGACCTGGAGGTGCCCGCCAACGCCGAGATCGTCCTGGAAGGCTACGTGGAAGTGGGCGAGACGCGCACCGAAGGGCCATTCGGCGACCATACCGGTTACTATTCGCTGGCCGGCGAATATCCGGTTTTCCACCTGACCTGCGCCACGCACCGGGTGCGGCCCATCTACGCCGCCACCATAGTGGGACCGCCGCCCATGGAAGATTTCTATATGGGAAAAGCCGTCGAGCGGATTTTTCTGCCGTTGATGCGCCTGCAACTGCCCGAGGTGCGCGATATCGCCATGCCGGCCGAGGGCGTGTTCCACAACCTGATGCTGGTTTCGATTCGCAAGTCCTATCCGGGGCACGCGCGCAAAGTGATGCACGCTATCTGGGGATTGGGGCAGGCCATGTTCACCAAGTGCATCGTGGTGGTGGATGAAGACGTGGACGTGCAGAACGTGCGCGAAGTGGCCTGGAAGGCGCTCAACCATATCGATCCGGAGCGCGACATTCAGTTCACGCTAGGGCCGGTGGATTCGCTCGATCATGCCAGCCGCCTGCAGGATTACGGCTCGAAGATGGGCATCGACGCCACGCGCAAATGGCCGGGCGAGGGCTTCACGCGGCCGTGGCCGGGCGAGATCAAAATGAGCGAAGAGGTCAAGCGGCGCGTGGACGCGCTATGGAAACGGGCGGGCCTCTAGCCATGCGCACCGGCCTCGTGGGGCCGCTCGTGTGGGCGGCGCTGGCGGCTGGCGCCGCGCTGGGATGGCAGGCGCTCACGGTGCGCTACAACTACGGCGGCGATTGGTCGGCGCTGTTCTACACCGGCCAATCCACGGCTGTGCCGCCCCAGATCGCGCAGGAAGACGTCTACCGCGTCAACGACGCCACCGGTTACGACGGCCAGTATTACCACATGATTGCGCACGATCCGCTGCTGCGCGGCGAGACGATGCGATTCCTCGATAATCCGCGCCTGCGCTGGCGGCGCATCCTGCTGCCCGCGCTGGCATACGGAGCGGCCGGAGGCGAGAGCGACCGCGTGGATTCGGCCTACAGCGCGGTCGTGCTGGGCTTTGTTTTCCTGGGGGCGCTCTGGACGGCGCGCTGGGCTGTGGCGTGGGGCCGGCACCCCGCGTGGGGGCTGATGTTTCTGGCGATTCCGGCAGTGGCGGTCTCGCTCGACCGCTACACCATCGACGTGGCGCTGGCGGCACTGGCTGTGGGGTTCGTCGCAGAGGGCGGGGCAGGCTTTAGCTTGGCCATCCTCGTTTTAGCGCCGCTGGCGCGCGAGACCGGGGTGATTCTGATCGCCGCCTACGCTTTGGACGCAGCGCTGCGCAAGGAATGGCGGCGCGTGGCCCTGGCCGGCGCGTCTTCTCTGCCCTGGATTTTTTGGCTCTTATATGTGGCGCGGCGAACGCCCGCGGATGCGACCGTCTTCGCTTCGTGGGTGCCATTTTACGGCCTGATCGGACGCACCCTGCACCCCATCCAGGATTCGGTAGCGACACCTTGGCTGCTGCGCGCGGCGATTCTGGAGTACGTGGGCATCCTGGGCATGTGGGTTGCCGTGGCGCTGGCAGCGGCGCTGCTCTGGAAAGGCAAACGCGACCTGACGGCCCTGGCGGCGGCCCTGTTCGCGGCGGTGTTCATCGCGTTTCTGGGACAGCCGCAGGCGTGGTCGGGAGTTTATTCATTCGGCAGGACGATGTCGCCGTTACTCATCTGGCTGGCACTGGCGGGCGTGGCGTCGGGCCGGTGGGTGTTTCTGACCCCACTGGCGATGACGATGCCGCGCATCCTGTTTCAGTTGAGCCCGCAGTGGCGCGGGATCTGGCACGGATTGATGCGGTGAGGGCTCGCTACTCCGCCTGTGCCGCGCGCACGGTCTTCTCGACCGGCTCCAGGGGCGCGATCTCCACGCCCAGGGGCGCGGTCTTCAGGTCCGCGAATTTGCGCGCGCTCACCATCACGCGGCTCTCCAGCGATCCCACCGCGCCGTTGTAGGCCTCCACGGCGCGCTCCAGGCTTTTGCCGACCTTGTTCCAGTGGTCGCCCATGTCGGAGAGCCTCTTAAAGAGCTCCTTGCCCAGCGCGCTGATGGCGGCGGCGTTCTCCGCCAGGCTCTCCTGCCGCCAGCCGTAAGCCACCGCGCGCAGGAGCGCGATCAGCGTCGTGGGCGTGGCCAGGATGACGTTCTGCTCCACGCCCGATTCGATCAGCGAGGGGTCGCTCTCCAGGGCCGCGCTGAAGAAGCACTCGCCCGGCAGGAACATCACGGCGAACTCGGGGGCGCGGTCGAATTGCTCCCAATATGATTTGCGGCCCAGCGCAGTCATGTGGGCGCGGACCTGGCGGGCATGATCGGCCAGGCGCGCGCGGCGGGCCGGCTCATCGGATGCTTCGATGGCCTGGAGGTATCCATCCAGCGGGGTCTTGGCATCCACGACGATGATTTTGCCGGCGGGCAGGCGCACCAGCAGGTCCGGCCGCAGGCGGCCATCCTGGGGGCCGACGGTCGATTGCGCCAGGAAATCGCAATGGTCGAGCATGCCGGCCATCTCCACCACGCGCCGCAACTGGATCTCACCCCAGTGGCCGCGCACGGCCGGAGTTCGCAGCGCGGTGACCAGCTTGCCGGTTTCGCCGCGGAGCTGGGCCTGCGTTTCGATGAGATTGCGGACCTGCTCGGAAATTGCCGCGTAGGCCCCGGCGCGGGCAGTCTCCAGTTCCCGAATCCGGGAATCCACCTTCTCGAGCGACGCGCGCACGGGCGTCACCATCTCCGCTATGGCCTGGCGGCGGAGATCCAGGTCGCCGCGCGCGGCCTCCTGGGTCTGCGCCAGGGTTCCGCGAGCCAGGTCGAGAAACGCCTGGTTATTGCGCGCCAGGGCGTCGGCGGAAAGGGCCTTAAACGCCGATTCGGCCTCGTTGCGGCGCCAGCGCAGGACCATCCAGGCCAGAACGAACCCGGCGATAAAACAGACCAGAGGGAGAATGTTCTGCATGAGGCTATTATCGCTTCTCCACAGCTGCCGTGCGGCCTCACCGGTAGGGGCCGAGGCGCGGAGGTCGGAGATCGGGTTCCAGGAGGAGCGGCGTGCGGCCGGGGTAGTAGCGCAAAAGTCGCTCGTTCTCGTCGGGACCGAGGTCGCGGGCCCACACAACGCGCTCAGAATCGATATCGGCGGCGTTGTAAACCCATTCGTCCTGGAAAATGTGGCGCTGGGTGTAGCGAACGAAGACCAGCAGCCGGCCGGGGAGGGCCGCCAATTGGCGGTTGACGAGGATGCGCCGCTCGGGGTTTGAGTGGTTGATGGTGTTCCAGGTCTCGTACTGGCGGGCGGCGCGCGAGATCTCGGGATTTTCCGCCGCGTGCAGGGTGTACCAGAATCCGAAGTGGAGAACGCAGAGGAAGACGATGACACGGGCGGCCTGGGCGCCCGTCGGCCAGCCGGAGACCTTGATGCGAGCCAGGCGCTCGAGTCCGGCGACGGCGGCCAGGATGAAAAGACAGGCGACCGCGGCAATGTAGTGGAACTGGAAGGCGGGGAAGAAATTGGCGCCGAGGGCGAACAGGGCCAGCGTGGCCAGCACCCAGGCGTAGCGGTATTCGCGCGCGGCGGGAAGAAACAGCAGCAGGGCGATATACAGGGGCGGCAGGAAGAAGAAGCGATAGAAGCGCACGCGGTATTCCAGGCGCAGCAGGTAGGTGCTCAGAGTATCGGTGCCGGGGCCGTGAAAACTAAGCTGCATTTTGTAATCGAGGGCCTGCTCGGGCGTGAGGGGGCGGTGGGGAATCACGTTGGGCTGGAACGTGAAGGCCGAGGGAACGCCGTACTGATATTGGCTGAGCGCTTCGGGCAAGGTGGTCCAACTGCCGGTGACCTGGCGGTTTTGCAGCAGGGTCAGGGCGAGTGCCGGCAAAATTACGAGCGCCACGACCCCCGCGGCGCGAGCCAGGCCCGCGGCTTCGGCGCGTCGGCGCAGCGCCGGAAGGAAGAAGAGCAGGACCGCAATCGCGAGGAAGATGGATTCGAACTGGCGGGTGAGCAGGTGAAGGCCAAGACCGAGGCCGAGGAAGATACGGTCGCGCTGGCGCCCCGCGGGAAGCCGCGGCAGCGCGCCAAAGACCAGGCAGCCGGCCGCGGCGGGAAGCGCGCCGCCCCAGTAATTGTTCATCCACTGGTTGAGCGGACCGAACTCGATGACGGCCAGCCCGCCGCCCAGGAGTGACCAGCCGGGCGTGGTCCAGCCGCGCAGCATCCAATAGCAGAGCGAGCAAAAGGCGGCGGTGGCCATGATCACGCCGGCCCAGGGCGTCCCGAAGATGGCGCGGCCGAGGGCCAGCACGAGGCCCTGCCCGATGGGATAGATGGAACTATAGGTGGGTTCCTGGAGAACGAAGAAGGTCTCGAAGAAGCGGTGCATGCGATGCGCGGGGTTGGCCAGGCGCAGGTGGCGGAGGGTATCGGCTACCAGCAGGTGGCCGAATTCGTCGTAGACATCCGGCGCCGGCACCGGATGGTTGGCGAGGAGCGCGAGCCGCAGGATAACGGGCAGGGCGGCCAGCAGGAGCATCGACCAGGCGGTGCGCGCGGCGAAACGGCGGGCATAAGGCTCGATCCACGGATGCCAGGCGAGGGTGGCGGCCAGCAGGAAGGCGGCCACCAGTAGTTCGATAATATCGGCGCCGGTGAACCCCAGAGGATTATCCAGAGGCGGCATGAAATTCTCATTCTGGCAGGAACGGGAGGCGGCCGGTGTAGTTGGAAACGCGGGCCGGGGGGTCTTTGAGATGAGACAGGCTCGGCCCGCTGTTCCATCAGCTCGTGCCAGCCTCTTTGTACGGGAGGCAGACGGCGTTGCGGGCGAGGTCCCGGCTTCGGAGGACGCTCCCTATTGCACGCGGTGCGAGTGGGACCAGACCATCGTGAACATAGGCGGCCCCGAGATCCGGCGCTACTTCCGGACGGCGGATGCGGCCTTCTTCGACCGCCGAAGTTTGCGGGTGCTTTCGGATTGGTGACCGCCGCGGCTGGTGAGGCGGCGGCCGTAACTGATAAGATTGAAGGTGCACCTCCCCGAAGTGAAATCCATGAAATTCGGCGTCATTGTGTTTCCAGGCAGCAACTGCGATCACGACGCCTTCTACGCGGTTTCCGAAAACCTCGGTCAGAAGGCGGAGTTCATCTGGCACGATTCCGAGACGCTCGGCGATGTGGATGCCGTGATTCTGCCGGGCGGCTTCTCCTATGGCGACTATCTGCGATGCGGCGCCATCGCCAAGTTCTCGCCGGTGATGGCGGCGGTCCGCAAGTTCGCGGCCGCGGGAGGGCCGGTGCTGGGCATCTGCAACGGCTTCCAGATTCTCGTCGAAGCGGGGCTGCTGCCGGGCGCGCTGATCCGCAACCGGGGGCTGAAGTTCATCTGCCGCGAGGTGCGGCTGCGGACCGAAACCACGAATTCACCCTTCACATCGGCGGCGCACGTGGGGCAGGTGCTGCGCCTGTTCATCGCCCACGGCGAGGGCTGCTACTACGCCGATGAAAAGACGCTGGACGAGCTGGAGGCCGAGGACCGCGTGACCTTTCGGTACCTGGATAACCCCAACGGCTCGCTGCGCGACATCGCCGGAATTCTGAGCCGCGAGCGCAACGTGATGGGGATGATGCCGCATCCCGAGCGGGCGTCCGACCCGCTCATGGGTTCGAGCGACGGCCTGACGGTGTTCCGCTCGCTGCTCGGCGCGGGGGTGCGGGCATGACGACCGGCACGGCGATGACACCGGAGCTGATCGCGCAGCACCAGTTGACGCCGGCGGAATACGCCAAAATCGTCGCGATCCTGGGGCGCGAGCCGAGCTA
>Ga0326728_10007119_pt1 | contig 29244 bp, 24 predicted proteins | sample MB3enrmetagenome_FD_207602 | JGI IMG/M metagenome (GOLD analysis project Ga0326728, IMG submission 207602) | Lab enriched peat soil microbial communities from McLean, Ithaca, NY, United States - MB31MN | ecosystem: Environmental > Terrestrial > Soil > Wetlands > Peat | place: USA: New York... | reverse complement strand
CGGTCGAGGATGGCCAGCTCGAGCACAATATGCGCCTGGCCCAGGCCGCCGCCGCCGAGGCCGGACGGCAGCACGTCGACCTCCTCAACCTGCCGGAGGCCGCGGACTGGGGCTGGCTCTATCAACAGGCGCGGCGCGATGCCCTGCCCATCCCCGGCAGGTACACCGATGTCCTGGCCGAACTGGCCCGGCGCCACCACCTGTGGGTGTCAGCCGGCTGCCTCGAAAAGGACGGCGACCAGGTCTATAACTCCGCCGTGATCCTGGATCGCACTGGCCGGATCGTGCTCAAACACCGGAAAATCGACACGCTGCCTTGGCTGACCAAACACCTTTATGATGCCGGCAATGCCGAGGACATCAAAGTCGTGGATACCGAATTTGGCCGCCTCGGGTTGACGATCTGCGCGGACAACTTCAAGCCCCAGCACCCGCAACGGGTGGCCGAGCAGGGCGCCTGGTTGCTGGTCGCCCCGCACGGCTTCGCGGCCCAGGAGAGCAAGCTCGAACAGAACTCCAAAGATTTCCAAAAGCACGTCCGCAACGTGGCCGCCAACACCGGCCTGTGGGTCATCGCCACGGATACGGTCCTGGGGACCGTCCAAGGCGGGGCCTGGAAAGGCTGGCTGCACTCCGGCTGCTCGATGGTCGCGCGCCCGGACGGGACGTGTGCCGTCCTCGCCAAATTCAAGCAGCCGGACCTGGTCGTTTTCGATATTCCGCCGGCGCCGTGAGATGCCGTTGCGCCGTAGTCACTTGTCACTCGTCGCCCAGGCCGAGCATCTGGCGCAATCGCCGGCGGGCGGCGTCGAGCAGCGACGGGGGCTGGGGCCATTGCTCGAGAATCATCGAGCCGGAGAAACTGCGGGCGCGCAATCGCCGCAGCAGCGCGCGGATGCCGGAGTCGTCGGTGGCGGAAGGTCCGGTAAAGAGGGGCAGGTGGCTGTCGGCATCGCCCCAGTTCTCGTGCAGGTGGAGGTGGAGGATGGGAAGGGCCGGCGCGAGCCGATCCACGAAGCCCAGGTAATGGTTTTGGGTGGCCGGGCAGAGGTTGGCATGGCCGACATCCAGGCACATGCCGACCCGGGAGGCGGCCAGGGAACCCACCCCGCGGAGGCGCTCGAACAGGGCATTGAACAACTCGGGGGTATGGGCGGGGGTGTTCTCGATGGTCACCGTCACGCCCGCTTCCGATGCCTGCCCTAACAGGGGCGCTATCGCCTCGACGAACGCGGGGACTCCCGCGTCCTCGTAGAGATGAATGTTGAGGAGGACCGCCCCGAGGTCCCGCGCCAGTTCGAGGTCCTCGAGCAGCCAGCCCAGGCCCTCGGGGAGCAGCGGATTGGCATGACCGCGGGCGTGAACCGACACACGCATCCCGGCCGCGCGCGCGGTTTCCCGGACCTGCGCCCGCACCGGCCCTTCCAGGTCCGCGGTGTCCCAACCCACTCCGTCACGCTTGTCCGGGAACCACTCGAAGGCGTCGAACCCGTGGGCCAGGGCGTAATCGAAGGGCTCGGTGATCGTGGCGGCGGCGAACGCGGTCTGGTTGCCGATGTAGATCATCGCCAGGGCGCCCTGATATAGTTGTAAATGTTCACGTAGTCCTGGCCGGGGTGGTTCCAGGACCAATCGTAGCGCATCCCGTTGGCCATCAGTTCCCGGAAATAATGCGGATAGCAGTACCAGAGCCCGATGGCCCGGTGCAGGGCCGACTCGAGGCCCCGCCAGTTGTAGTCGTTAAACACATACCCATTGCGCTCATGGTAGGGCCTGTGCGCGTAGTCGGCGTCGAAGACGGTGTCGGCCAGACCGCCGGTGTTGCGCACCACGGGCAGTGTGCCGTATTTCTGGCCGATGAGCTGCGCCAGGCCGCACGGCTCATACTCGCTGGGCACCAGGAGCAGGTCGGCGCCGGCGTAAATCAAGTGGGCCAGCTCCTCGTCGTAACCGATTTCCAGGTGGCAATCCGGATGGTCGTTGAACCGGCGCTTGAGGCGCCAAAAGGCCTCATTGACGTGGCCGTGAGGGCTGGAGCCGAGCAGGACAAACTGGCAGCCGTGCTCCAAGCAGTAGGGCACGGCCTCGAAGATGAGGTGAACCCCTTTCTGGTAGTCCAGCCGGCCGACAAAGGCGGCCAGGGGCTTGAAGTCCTGCCGCAGCCACAGCCGTTCGCGGAGCGCCTGCTTATTGGCGTATTTGTCCGGCAACGTACCGATCCCGTAGCGGCGTGGGATGTGCGGGTCCACTTCGGGGTTCCACCCGTTATAATCGATGCCGTTGAGGACCCCGCCGAATTTCTGATGATGGACGTTGAGGATGCGTTGGAGCCCCATGCCCAGGGGGGTGAAGCGAATTTCGCCCGCGTAGGTGGGCGAGACGGTAGTGACGAAATTCGCATAAACCACCCCGCCTTTCATGAGGTTGACGCAGGCCGGATGGCGGTCGTCCAGGAGCCGATCCGGCCGCATCAGGGCGGCGGGATTCAAGCCCACCTGGCGCAGGATGTGCTCCCCCTGGCGGCCCTGGTGGGCCACGTTGTGGAGGGTGTAGCAGGCGTGCGGATGAGTCATCCCCAGGGCCTGATACATCTCGTAGAGCAGCACCGGCGCCAGCCCGGTCTGCCAGTCATGGCAGTGGATCACCTCCGGGCGCTTGTTCGCCTTGAGCATGAACTCGAGGGCGGCGCGGCAGAAGAAGGCGAACCGCTCGCCGTCCTGCTCGCAATAAAACCGGCGGCGGTTGAAGAAATTCTGCGGCGAGTGGGCGTCGATGAAAAAGCACTTCACCCCATCCATGAAGCCGAAATAGACATCGCAATGTATCCACTGGTCATAATAGGGAACCCACAGGTCGGCGTAGGCCTTGACCAGGCCGAAAATGCGGTCGTACCTCATGCAGTCATACTTGGGCAGAATGACCTCGACGGCGTGGCCGCGGACGGCCAATTCCCGCGACAAGCCGGAGACCACGTCGCCCAGGCCGCCCACCTTGGCCGCCGGGGCGCACTCTGGGGCTATCATGATGATGAACATACCCACGCAACGACGGCCTCGCCTGCGCTCAAGCGCCGGGCCGCTGCCAGGCTCTGCTCGCGGGGCGAGCACACCCCCGCAGCCCCGGCGCCGTGGAGCCACTTCCAGGGCGCCCGTTCGGTCTCGGCCCTCGCTGGCGTTCCGGCGCCCCGCGCGCCGGGCGGCTCACTGCTTCTTGGCGTTCTGGATTTCCTTCTGGATTTCCTCAGGCGTCATGATCTTGGGCTTCTCGCCTTTCTTGATCTGTTCGGCCGAGGGCACCTTGATGATGTCGCTGGTCATCGTGGTGGTTGGCCCTGGGGCGGCGAGGTTGAGGGTGTTGGTGGTGATGACGCCGGCAGGGCCGGCGCCGCGCGGGGCGGCCGGCGGCACGATGCTATTGAGCTCCATCTCGTAAATCACGGCGGACCCGGCTTCGACATTCCGGGCGATGGGATAATCCCCGCGGGTCAGGGCGGCGGGAAGGAAGATCTGCCATTTCGAGCCGACCTTCATCATCTCCCAGGCCTCGCTCCAGCCCCGGAACGGCACCCGGCCCACGGTCATCCTCATGGGCTTGCCGGTGCGTTTGGAGGAGTCCTCGAATTCCTTGCCGTCAATGGTGGTGCCCCGATACGTGACTTCGACCACGTCGTTGCTCTTGGGGATGGGGCCGGTGCCCTCGGTGATGATCTTATACTGCATTTCCGCCGTCTTGCCCCCGGGCAGGGTCACGGTATGGGTCTTGACCCCTTCCTTCTTCGCGTTCTCAGCCAGAAAGGCCTCGCCCAGTTTGCCGTTCTTCTCGGCCGTGGCCACCCGCTCCTGGTCCTGTTTGGCCCGGGCTGCCATCTGCCAGGCGCGGATGCCCTGCTGCATCTGCTCATCGGTCATCCTCATGGGCTTGCCGTCCATGGCATCTCTGAGCGCCTGAGTCAGCACGTCCTCGTCCAGGTCAATGAGGCCGCCCTTGACGTCCCGCCCGATGCGCATCCCGATGCTGTAGCTCATCTGCTCCTTCTGGTCCTTGAACCCCGGCGGCAGCGGCGCCGGCGGCTGCGCCGCGGGGCCGAGAGGCGCCGGCCGCACGACCGCCTTGTTGGTGTTCTCAGCCGCGGCCGCCGCCTGCATTAGCCCGGCCCCGACTCCCATAATTAAAATCAATGCTCGTGTCTTCTTCATAGTTCGTTGCAATGTGATCGTTCTTTCATCAGCATGTGCGCTCGGTTTACACGAAAACTCTCAAAAGTCCAGCGGGAAGTTTGGGAAAAAGCGCCGGGCCGGAGCCGACGCTCACTCCGCCTTCCGGCGCAGCAGATCGAGGGCTTGCTGCGAGGTGACTTGCTTGAAGGTCTCCCGGTCGTAAGGATTGAAATAGCGCTCGACGAGGGTTGGGGAGGGGCCGGCCAGAGCCACGAAGGCGGTGCCGACGGGCTTGTCAGCGGTGCCGCCGGCAGGACCGGCAATGCCGGTGACCGCGAGGGCATAATCCGCGCCGGTCTGACGGCGAGCGCCCTCGGCCATCTGGCGAGCGACGGGCTCGCTCACGGCGCCGTGCCCGGCGAGGGTTTCCGGGAGGACGCCGAGGAAATGGCGCTTGGCCTCGTTGCTGTAAGTGACCCATCCCGCCAGCAGCACGGCCGAGGCGCCGGGCACGTTGGTCAGGCGGTGGGCGATGCAGCCGCCGGTACACGACTCGGCCACAGCCAACGTCTTGCCCCGCGAGGCGAGCCGGCGAACGACGACCGCCTCCAACTCCTCTTCGCCCGTCCCGTAAAGGCTGTCGCCGAGCAGCGCGGTGACAATTCGTTCGGCCTGGTCCACGCATTCTTGGGCGCGGGCGCCTGCGGCGGCCAGCCGGACATCCACCGCCCCGGGTCGGGCGCAGTAGCCCAGGTCCAGCCCGGCCTTAACCAAATCCCGGAGCGGACCGGCCACCGCTTCCTCGACCAGCGATTCCCCGATGCCGGTGGTCCTGAGTGTGCGGCAAACGAAGCCGGCAGGGGGCGGCAAAACGCGGGCCAGCAGCGGCGCCACCACCTCGTTGAACATGGGCCGTAATTCCCGGCCCGGCCCCGGCAGCAGGATGAGCCAGCTTGGATGGCCGGTTCGGCGGAAGGGATTGGGGGCGAGCTCGAGCGCCAGGCCCGGGGCGGTGCCGTGGGCGTTGGGCAGAACGAGCGCCCCTTCGGGCACCATGGCCTGCAAGCGCGCACGCTGGGGCACGGGGCGTCCGCGCCGCTGGAAGAGCGCCTCGATGCCGGCGCGCACGGCCGGGTCCTCGCGCAATGACCGCCCCAGCAACCGCGCCAGGCTCTCGCGCGTGAGATCGGCGGCGGTCGGGCCCAGGCCTCCCGTGGTCACGACCAGGTCGGCCCGAGCCAGCGCCTCGCGCGCGGCCTGCTCGATTTCCCGAGCGCTGTCGGCCACGGCCACTTGCCGCGCGACCACGTATCCCATATCGGCCAGGCGGCGGCAGAGCCACTGCTGGTGCGTGTTGAGCACCCGTCCGAGCATCAGTTCGGTGCCGGTGTTGATCAGTTCGACATTCATGGCGGACAGACTGGACCACGGGACCACGGGACCGCAAGACTGCGTGGCGAGGGTGAATTCTCGGTCCCCAGGGCGCCTCACCGTCCGGAGAAAGCTCTCCTTTTCGCGAAGAATTTCGAGCACGGATTTCACTGCTTGACAAACCTCACCCATCGGGAACTACAGGCACTGCTCCCAGCTCTTGGGGTCACGCCGTAAGTCCATTACCGAAACAATCAGAATCTCGTCGCTTCTGATCTGGTAGAATAGCCCGAACGGAAAGCGGTGCGTCCGACAGCGCCTCGTTCTGGGGGACATGGGCGCCCAAGCTTCGGGATTGCACCGTATGCGCACGACCGCCGCCTCGACTTCATCCAGGAATCTCGCGCCCAGACCGTTCTCGGCGGCCTCGTAGAAGGCAGCCGCTTCCCGAAGCTCTGTTTCTGCCGAGGAAGTGAATCGGGCGTTCACTCCCGCAAACCCTTGCGCAGGTCGGAGAAAACGCCGCCCGCATCCCGGGCCGTCAGCTTGCCGGCCTCGAAGGCCTCAATTCGACGCTCCGACTCCACAGCCCAGGCGGCCTCGCGCGAGGCGGCTTCCGGTGAAGCGAGAGAATCCCAAAGCACGTCGATCAGCTTCACCCTGTCCCCCGCCGGCAAGCTCAGAAGCTCAGCCCGAATTGTCGCAACGCTCATGAGGCTTAAGTACCCTGGCCAACCCGAGGTGTCAAGGCGCGGAGCAATCGTGTCCGTCAGTCCGCCGCATCCGGACGCTGCCCCCGGAGCGCCGGGCTTTAGGCGGCTTTACGCGCACGTGGACCCCTGCCGTGCCGATGTCGAAAACTGGCTTTTCCCCTGAGAATGGCATACGAGTTGGCGGACAGCCAGACGGCTGAAATCAGCGGCGATGGAACGGCCCTCCGGGCAGAGGGGTTGAACAACGAAGCTGGGCGGCAAAAGCACAAGGCAGGTTGCTGCCTTTTTTTATTTCTGCCGCCCTGGTTCACCGAGTACCTGTGGTAACATCAAATCCCATCGGCTCGAGTTGGCGGCCATCGGGCAGGCGCCAGGGGGCCGGCCCGAAATTGACGGTGACGATCTGCCCGTTGGCAAAGGCGGTCTGCTGGACGGAGCGGTCGCGTGTGAGAAACCGGTGGTCGGTCATCTCGGCATCAGCGGCCTGGCGCACGTAAGGGCAGGTGTTCTTGTAGCTCTGGACAAAGCGGGCCTGGTCCCGCGTCCACAGCTTGCGGTCAAACATGAACATGGGGGGCGTGCCGTAGAGGACGTTGAATAGATCGCGCTTGTCCCAGAGGGCCGGCAGCTTATTGTTGTAGTCGCCCCAGTACCATTGGGCGACCACGCAATCATGGAAGACCAGTTCCCATAGGGGAAGGCGGTAAACGTGGCCGAGCTGGTACTTGGCGACCACCTCGGGCACGTTGGTCCAGAGCACGTTCATGCGCCGGCCCGCGTCGGGGACGCGGTAAGGTCCGAGGCTGAGCATGCCCTCGAAATAGTGGACGAACGGGACGGCAGCGTCGTGGCCCGTTTCGGAGCCGCTGACCAGGTTGAGGTCTTGGGACATGTAGCGGAGCAGCTCCACCTTCGACTGCTTGCTCTGGGTGCGGGTCATGGGGTGGCGGGAATCGTAGCACTCGTTCCAGGGAGAGGCGGTGGTCGTGTCGATGAAGCGGCACTGGTAGGGATGCGCGGCCAAATCGGCGGGGACGCGGGCGCGGGCGTAGTCCGGGGCGCGGCGGTCGCAAAGCACGCCGCAATGAATCATCGAGCCGTCGCGCGCCTCGACGCCCCAGCCTTGAATCCATTGGCCGGCGGGGTCCCGGATGAGGTCGTTGGGCCAGGCGGCGGTGGTCCAATCGGGATGGATGCCGCGGAGTTTGGGGAACTGGGCGGGGTCCATGACATCCTGGTAGATGTCGTAGCGGCTGGTGAGCACGCCCAGGTCGTTGAGGGCGCGAAGGTTTTCGGGGGATTGCTGGTTGCTCCAGAGGATGCGCTGGATGCCGGCGGCCTGCATTTCTTTGACGAGGCCGACCGCATCGCGGTCCCAGCACCAGACATTCACGGCGCCCAGCAGGAGGTCGACGTTGGGGTTGGAGCGGCGTTTTTCCTCGAGGGTCTTGAGCAGACCCGCCTGGCGCGCCCAGGCGCGATAGCGTTTGGCAATGGCGACGTGGCCGCCGCGGTCGAAGAACACATAACGCAGCTTGCGGGTGTAGCCGAAGTTCTGTTTCTGGGCGTCCCACTCCGGCGCGATGACCAGGCGTCCATCCAGCCGGCGCATCCGGATGGCGGCGTCATCCGGGGTTTCAAAAATCCCCATTTGTCCGCCCTGGCCGTCGGTCACGCCCCAGAAGGCCATGCAGATGCCGTGGCCGCCGTAGGTGATGAGCCGGTGCAGCGGCACGCCCTGGTCCTCGACCGGATACGAGATTCCCTCGTTCATGGGCACCACGAGATAATCGCCCGGGGCGGTCTCGAAGGGGAAAGGGAAACGCAGGGCGGAGCGCATCGGCCCTTGGGCGGTCAACTCGAGAACGAACTCGGGCCGATCGGCGGCCAAAGCGAGGCGGCACTCGAGCTCGAGGCCGGAAGGCGCGTCGGCGAGGCTCATCCTGATCTGGCCGTCTTGGGCCGAGGCGTCATGGAGCGCGAGGCCCGGGGCTGGCGGCTTTTGGGTCCAGTTCCGGCCGGTGCGTTGGTCGCGGGCGCTCAGCGCCGCGTTGGAGGTGGTCAACGTCACCGTCAGCCATTGGTTGCTGAGGGTCAGGGCGGGGGGAAGGTCCGAATTGGCCCCCCAGACTGGGGCGCTCCCAAGAAGCGCCAGGAGGAGATGGGTGATCTTCATGCCGGCAGGCTACCGAGGTCCGGAGCCAAAGTCCCGCCCAAACGCGGCGCGCGCACGACGGAATCCTTCTCTGCCGCCTTCAGGCGGCGTTCCCCGCCTGAGCGGAACGCCGCCTTCAGGCGGCAGGATGGGCGCTCGAGGAGATCCGTCGTGCGCCCAAATGCGGCCGCAGACCAGATGCCTGCTTGCCAAAAGCGGCGGTTTCGCACATTATTGGGCCGTATGAAAAACCGAATTGGGGCCATCTTCTTACTCCTCGTATGCGTTTGCCTGGGCGGCGTGTTGGTGCACGTCTGGATGAAGGCGGCGCAGGAACAACGCGTGCGCGCCGACGAGATCAACACGCTTTCCAATAAGTGGGTCACGGCCAAGACCAAACTCGATGACGAGGCGCAGCGAAGCGCCAACTTCGAGAAGGACCTGGCGGAGACAAAAAAGGCGCTGGCGGAGCTGACCAACTCCTTCGCGCAGGTTGCGGCCAATCTCTCGCAGGCGAGCAGCGACCTGGCCAAAACCGAGGCCGCGCTCAAGGCCAAGGAGGAAGACCTCAAGAAACGCGACGCGAAGATCACCGAGTTGGAGGGCCAGAACGTGTCGCTGGACAAGCGCGCCCTCGAGCTGGGCTCCTCGATCACCAACCTGACGGTGCAAATCGAAGACACCAGGAGAAAGCTGGCGCAGTCCGAAGGAGACAAAGCCATTCTCGAGAGCAATCTCAAACGCCTGATCGCGGAGAAGGCCGAATTGGAACGACAGTTCAACGACATCACGGTGGTGCGGGCGCAGGTGGCCAAGCTGCGACAGGAACTGACCATCGCGCGGCGGCACGACTGGATTCGGCTCGGGCTCTTCGCCAGCGGCGAACAAAAAGGCGCCCAAAAACTGGTCGAGGGCGTCACCCCGCTCTCGGTGATGGCCAGGACCCCCAAGCCCAATTACGACCTCAACGTGGAGGTCAGTTCCGACGGCTCGGTGAGGGTCGTTCCACCACCCGGCACCAACCGGCCTCCGGCCGTGGAATCGCCTCCCAAATGACCGGCGGGTCCAGGCGCGGGGGCGCGCGCGGCGCGACCCGCGCGTGAGCGCGAGCGGGCGGAGCGGCTTCCCCGGCCTTTGCCGCCTGCGCGAGCCAAGGATTCGAGATAGCGGCCATGCCCACATACGAGTATATCTGCCAGAAATGCGGCCACACTTTCGAGCAGGTGCAATCCATCACCGCCCGGGCGCTGACGGTGTGCCCGCAGGAATTGTGCCCGCAGACGCCCTGGGGCAAGGGGCCGGTCAAGCGGGTCATCAGCGGCGGGGCCGGGCTCATCTTCAAAGGCAGCGGCTTCTACGCCACCGATTATCGCAGCGAGCGGTACAAAGCGGACGCGAAGAAGGACGCCGCCCCGGCGCCCGCCTCAGCGGGTGCGAGCAAACCGGCTGCGGAAGCCAAGCCCGCAGCCAAGGCGGAGAACAAGGCGTAATGGCCGCAAACTGAGCGAGACTTATGCGCTGGACGGCAGCCATGACGGGGACCGGGGCGATGGTGCTTTGGTGGGGCCTGGTCGCCGCTTGCGCCCAGGACCAGTTCCTGGGGCCGGCGATGCTCCGGGCCAGCAGCGGCTCCGGGCAGTTCCTGGTTCAAGCGGTCAGCCCGGAAGAACCGGCGCGCATCCTGGCCACCAACCAGAGCTTGATCCACCTCGAGCCGACCCTGCTGACGGTTTCCGCCGAGCGGATCAAACAGGAACTCTGGCGCGCGCTGGATGCGAACCAAGCCTGGCAGGGGAAGGTCTTCGTGACGCTTTACCCGGCCACGAGCGCCGACGATGGGGCGGTGATCAGTTCGGAGCGATTCAACGACGGCTGGCACTATCGGGTGCTGTTGCCCAACGTGGTTCAGCGCACGCGCTACGTGCGGGCCATGACCGAGGTGCTGTTGCTGGAAATGGCCAATCGTTCGGCCGGGCCGCGCTCGGCGGAGATACCGACTTGGCTGGTCGAGGGCCTGGCGCGGCAGCTCCTGGCCTCCAAGGAGGCGGAGATCATCCTTCCGCCGCCCGCGACCCCTGGGGCCTCGTCCGCGCGGCTCATCCAGACCCCGGCCGGTCCGGTGTTGTCCGGCCTGGCCTTGACCTCGGTGCTGGCCGACGGCCGGTGGGAAGACCCGCTCAACCTGGCCTACAAAGAACTGACCAGCTACCCGCCGCTGAGCTTCCAGGACCTGAGCTGGCCGACGGACGGCCAGTTGGCGGACGAGGCGGGCGAACTCTACCGCAGCAGCGCCCAGTTGTTTGTCAACAATCTCCTGCGCCTGGAGGACGGCCGCGCCTGCCTCCGCGCTTTCCTGGCCGAGTTGCCCCGCCACTACAATTGGCAGTTCGCCTTTCTGCTCGCCTTCCAGGGCCATTTCCAGCGTCCGCTCGACATCGAGAAATGGTGGGCCTTGCAGGTGGCCGCCTTCACCGGCCACGACCTGGCCCAAACCTGGCCCCAGGCCAAGAGCTGGGAAGAACTGGATCAAACCCTCCGCTTCGGCATCCAGGTCCGCACCCGCGCCGACGAGCTGCCTTTGCACGCCGAAGCGTCTCTCCAGAACATCGTGCGCGACTGGGACCGTGTGCCGCAGACCCTGGCCCTGCAGACCAAGCTGCGGGAACTCGAGCTGGTCCGCTCGCACGTCTCCCACGACCTCTTCTTCCTCGTAGGCGATTACCGCCAGGTCATTGCCAATTACCTGGCCAACCGGGACCAGAGCGGCTTCCCGCTGGGCCTGCGCAAAAACGCGGCGCAACGGCGCGCCGCGGCCGTGGCCCTCATGCAGTTGAATGCCCTGGATGCCCAGCGCCTGGCGCTGCGCCCCGTCCCGAGCCCGGCCTCGGCCTCGACTCAAACTCAACCTCCGCATTTTTGACCGATTTTATAACTGTTTGGTCTCGAACGAGTTATGATTGAAAAATCGGGCTCATTCCATTTCGCTGGCTTGACACCCGGGCGATCAAACCTATAGTGCGCTGGCAATTAAAGACCAAAAATGCAGACCACTACAACGACCGCATCGGGGAGTAGCGACGAGCCACCATCGCGTCGCCTACTCGCTTCGTTAAAGGAATTCCACACGGCCGGGCGAGGGTTTTGGAGCCAGGTTCCGGAGTCGGATTGGGAGGATTGGCATTGGCAACTCAAACATCGGATCACCAGCCTGGCGCAATTGCAACGGCTGATGCCGACGCTGGCGTCGGAGGAGGTTGCCGGCGCGATGCTCGCCAATCAGAAACTGGCGCTGGGGATCACGCCTTATTTTTTCAACCTCATTGACCCGGGGGACGAAGATTGCCCGATCCGGCGGCAAGTGATTCCCCGGCTGGAGGAAACCCTGGCCGCTCCCTGGGAGATGAGCGACCCGTGCGGCGAGGACGCCCATTCCCCCGTGCCGGGACTGGTGCACCGCTACCCGGACCGGGTGCTGTTTTTGGTGACGGACCGGTGCGCGGCGTATTGCCGCTATTGCACCCGCTCGCGCCTGGTCAGCAACGCCTCCGGCTACGATTTCCATCCGGAGTTCGACCGGCAGATGGATTACATCCGCCGGCATCCGGCGATCCGCGACGTGCTGCTGAGCGGAGGCGACCCCCTGCTGCTGGGCGACGAGCGGCTCGACTTTCTGCTGGGCCAATTGCGCTCCATTGCCCACGTCGAGTTTCTCCGCATCGGCACGCGCATTCCGATTTTCCTGCCGCAGCGCATCACGCCGGAACTCTGCGCCACGCTGGCGCGATACCACCCGCTGTTCGTGAGCATCCACTCCAATCATCCCCGCGAGTTGACCACCGAAGCGCGCGCGGCCTTGGGTCGCCTGGCCGATGCGGGGATTCCCCTGGGGAACCAATCGGTGCTGCTGCGCAAGGTCAACGACGACCCGCTGGTCATGAAGGCGCACGTCCAGAAGCTCCTGATCTGCCGGGTCAAGCCGTACTACCTCTACCAGTGCGATCTGATCTCGGGCTCGGCGCACTTGCGGGCGAGCGTGCGCAAGGGCCTCGAGATCATCGACGAGTTGCGCGGCCACACCAGCGGCTATGCCGTGCCGCAATACGTCATCGACGCCCCCAACGGCGGCGGCAAGGTGCCCATCAATCCGGATTACATCCTCAGCCGGAATGCGGACCGGGTGGTCATCCGCAATTATGAAGGCGCCGTCTTCGAGTACCCAGAGGCCCGGGACGGCACGCCGCTCAGCCCGCCGCCGAGGCGGATCGAGGAGCCGGAATTGGTGTGAGCGCGCCTGCTCAACCGTCACTGCTCGAAAAACGGGAAGAGCTTCTTGAGCTGTTCTTGGTCCGGGTGGCGGCCGTATTCGCAGATTTCAAAGGCCTCGGCGCATTGGATGGCGGCGGCCTTGTCCGGGCCGTAGAACTCGGCCAGTTTGGAGCGGAACCGGCGGGCCAGGTCCTGGGCGCGCTTCTCGAAGCCGGCGCGGATCTGGCGGTGGCGCTCTTGTTGTTGGGCGGGGTCGGTGGGGATTAACTCGGGGTAGCCATTGGCGCCGCCTTCGTAGAACTGGGACTCGAGGGCGTCCAAGGCATCGAGCTTCTTTTGGATGACCGAATCGATGGCGATGGCGATGTCAGGCTGAAAGGGATTGGGTTTTTGGAAGGAGTCCGGGTTGTAGAGGAAGACGGGATTGTGCTTGAGGTAGGGCACATCCGGGCAAAAGAAGGGGACGGTAACCATGTAGGCGGAGTCCTGGACCAGGACGCCGGTGTAGCGGTGGTCCGGATGATAGTCGTTGGGGCGTGGGGCGATGACGACATCGGCTTTCCACTCGCGGATGAGGCGGGTGATGAGGCGGCGGTTTTCGAGGGTGGGGAGCAACTCGCCGTCGTGGATATCCAGGACCTCGGAAGTGACGCCGAGGATCTTGTCCGCCAGCGCGGCCTCGGCTTTGCGGCGGAGGGCCAGGGGGCCGCCGGCCTCGCGCCAGTGGCCGATGTCGCCGTTGGTAACGGAGACGAGTTTGACATGGTGGCCCTGGGCGGCCCACATAGCGGCGACGCCGCCGACCTGGATTTCGCAGTCATCGGGGTGGGCGCCGAAGCAGATGATGCGCAGCTTGCCGTCGTCCGGCGGGGCGGGGGCGGCGGCGCTCAGGAGCAGCGTGCTGGCGGTCAACAGGGGAAGGAATGGTCTTTTCATAAATGGCATTGGTTGCGGCGGCCAGTGTAGCGCCGACGGGCGGCGCGAGTAAAGGCAATCGCCCGCCGGTCAGCTCACCAGGACAGCGCCCTGGCTGGCGTTGCTCACGAGCTTTCGGTAGCGGGCCAGCCAGCCGGTCAATTCCCGTTTGAGGGGCTGCCAGGCGGCGCGGCGCCGGGCCAGTTCGCCCTCCGGGACGAGGATATCGATTCGGCGATTGGGGAAATCGATGCGCAGACGGTCGCCGTTTTGAAGCAGGCCGATGGGCCCGCCTTGGGCGGCCTCGGGCGATACGTGGCCGATGCAGGCCCCGGAGGTGCCGCCGCTGAAGCGGCCATCGGTGATGAGGGCGACCTTGTCGCCCAGGCCCAGGCCGACGATGTAGCTGGTGGGCGAGAGCATCTCCTGCATGCCGGGGCCGCCGCGAGGGCCCTCGTTGCGAATGATGGCGACGTCACCGGGCTTGACCTGGCCGGCGAGGATGCCTTGGCAGGCCTCTTCCTGGCTCTCGAAGATGGTGCAGGGGCCCTCGAAGACGAAGCCGGGACCGCAATTGGCCTTGAAGGCGTCGCTGATGCCGGCGGTTTTGAGGACGCTGCCCTCGGGGGCAAGCTGGCCGCCGAGAATGGCCAGGCCGCCATCGGGCGAATAAGCGGTTTCCTTGGTCCGGATGCAGTCCTGGGCGTCGAAAAGGAATGCGGGGTCGTAGGGCATGAGGCCGCTGGGCAGGGTTTCGGCAATCTGGGCGGCCCGGCGATCGAGGTAGGCCTTGCTGATCTGCCATTGGCGGAAGCGGGAGACGCGGACCAGACAGGCGATGGTTTTCTCGCCGCTCTTGGAGTACTGCCAGAGGACCAGCACGGGGATTTGCTTGAGGCTGCCCAACTCGGCGCGGACCATGCCGCCCCACTCGGCGAACTTCTGCCTCAGGCCGGCCTCGATGGCGGCGGCGCCTTGCCAGGCGGTGTTCGGGTCCACCTGGACTTCGGCATCGTCGCGGAACAAGGCGGCGCCGGTGGGGGCATCGGCGACGTTCAGGGCGGCGGCCAGGCGCCAGAGGGTGATGGCGCGCGGGTCGGCCGGGAAAAAGAGCATCGGTTTGGGGGCCAGGTTGCCGCTTGGGGCGCGGGCGACGGGGCCGAGTTTGTCATTGGGGTCCAGGACCAGGGCCGAGCAACCGGAGAGGCGGGCGGTCTTGGCCCAGGCGGTGCAGAGCGGCGAGCGCACGTCCCACTCGTCGATGTTCTCGCCGAGGGTCTTGCCGGTGACCGTTTTGCAGGCGAGGTTGAGGGCGCCGAGGCGCTTGAGTTCGCCCAGGATGGTGTGGATGCCGCCGGCGCGCTGCACGTCCTGGACATGGTAGTTCGAGGAGGGGGACACTTTGCACAGGCAGGGGACGCGGCGGGAGATGGCATCGATGCGGCTGATGTCGTAAGCGATGCCGGCCTCGCGGGCGATGGCAAGGGTGTGGAGGACGGTGTTGGTCGAGCCGCCCATGGCCACGTCCAGGGTGATGGCGTTGTCGAAGGCCTCGAGCGCGGCGATGTCGCGCGGCTTCAAGTCGATCTCGATGAGCTTGACGATGGCCCGGGCCGCCCGCTCATAGAGCGCCTCACGCTCCTTGGAGACGGCCAGGATGGTGCCATTGCCGGGCAAGGCCATGCCCAGGGCTTCGCAGAGGCAATTCATCGAGTTGGCCGTGAACATCCCCGAGCAGGAACCGCAGGTGGGGCAGGCGCTGGCCTCGAGCTGCTCGAGTTGCTCGGCCGTAATCTTGCCGCTTTGCAGTTCGGCCACGCCTTTGAAAACGGAAATCAGGTCCGATGTCTCGGCCGCCGGCCGCAGATGGGCCGGCAGGTCGCCCGGGGCTTGCCGGGCGATGCCGGCGGCCATGGGGCCGCCGCTGACGAACACGGCCGGGATGTTCACCCGCATGGCGGCCATGAGCATGCCGGGCACGATCTTGTCACAGTTGGGGATGCAGACCATGCCGTCGAAGCAATGCGCGCGGATCATGGACTCGACCGAGTCGGCGATCAACTCGCGCGAGGGCAGCGAGTACTTCATGCCGTCGTGGCCCATGGCGATGCCGTCATCGATGCCGATGGTGTTGAAAATCAGCGGCACCGCGCCGGCCTCGCGCACCAGCCGTTTCAGCAGCAGGCCCACCTCGTTGAGGTGGGCGTGGCCGGGGATGCAATCGGTGTAGGAATTGACGATGGCCACAAAAGGCTTGTCCCAGTCCGCTTCGGACTCGATGGCGCCGGTGGCGCGCAACAGCGAACGGTGCGGCGCGCGTTCAGGGCCTTTCTTTATGGTATCAGAGCGCATAATTGCCCCCAACGTAGTGCCGCCCGCCCCCAATGGCGATAAGTTTTTTGCTGGCGGGCAGCGGCGAGACCGCCTCGCGGCGGCCTTTTCCCGGTGACAAGCGCCGGGTTTTGTGCGCACATTCGCCGGGATCAAACAATATGAAGAAGAGCGCAACGCGGCCGGGCGGTGGCCTGGATGCCCGGAAGAGTGGGGTGGGGAAAGGGCCCCGGGATTGCGGACCGCGAGCGCGGTCGGCGCCGGTCTGGCAGAGCGGGCGTTTTGCCGGCGGTCCGGCGGCGGACATGGCGCGGTTCACGGAGTCGGTGTCGTTTGACTGGCGGCTGTGGAGGCAGGACATCCGGGGTTCGATCGCGCACGCGACGATGCTCGAGCAGGCGGGGCTGCTGACGCGGCGGGAGCGGGCGGCCATCGTGAGGGGTTTGGCAGAGATCGGGCGGGAGATCGCGGCGGGCCGATTCCTGTGGCGGGCGGAGTTGGAGGACGTCCACATGAACCTCGAGGCGGAATTGACGCGGCGGGTGCCGGCCGGCGCCAAGCTGCACACGGGGCGTTCGCGCAACGACCAGGTGGCGGTGGACCTGCGGCTGTGGCTGCGGGAGGAGACGGCGGCGTTGCTCGAGGAGGTGCGCTCGGCGCAACGCGCGCTGGTGGAGTTCGGGGCGCGGGAGGCAGCCGTGATCATCCCCGGTTACACGCATTTGCAGCGGGCGCAGCCCGTGTACCTGGCGCACCATTTGCTGGCCTACGTCGAGATGCTCGAACGCGACCGTCAACGGCTGGCGCAAGGCCTGGGGCGGATCAATGTCTGCCCCCTGGGGAGCGGGGCGCTGGCCGGCTCGACGCTGCCGCTGGACCGTGAGTTGGTGGCCCGGCTGCTGGGGTTTGTGGATGCCCGCGGCCGGCCATGCGTGGCGCAAAACTCGATGGACGCCGTGAGCGACCGGGATTTCGCGGTCGAGTTCTGCGCCAGCGCGGCGCTGCTGGCGGCGCACCTCTCGCGCCTGGCGGAAGACCTGGTGCTTTGGGCCAGCAGCGAATTCAATTTCATTCGCATCGCCGACGCCTATACCAGCGGCTCCTCACTGATGCCGCAGAAGAGGAACCCCGACGTGGCCGAGTTGGCGCGGGCAAAGACGGGGCGGGTGACGGGCAACCTGGTCGGGCTGCTGACGATGCTCAAGGGCCTGCCGCTGAGCTACAACCGCGATTTGCAGGAGGACAAGGAGCGGCTCTTCGACACCGTGGACACGGTGCGGGCCACAGTGCGGCTGTGCGCGGCGATGCTCGAACACACGGCGGTCAACCGCCAGGCCTGCCGGGCGGCAGCCCAGGACCCGGCCTTGCTGGCCACCGACCTGGCGGATTACCTGGTCGGCAAAGGTCTGCCTTTCCGAGAGGCGCACCATGCCGTGGGGGCCGTGGTGGCTGTGGCCGAGGGATTGGGCAAACCGCTGGACCAACTGAGTCTGGCGGAGCTGCAAGCGGTCGAGCCGCGGTTTGCCGCGGACGCGCTGGAGACTTTCGACCTCGAGCGAGCCATGGCGCGGCGAAAGCTCACCGGGGCGCCGGGGACCGGCCAGGTCCGGAAACAGTTGCGACGCTGGCGCACAAGGCTGCGATAGCGGCGGTTGCGGAATCCGCCGCCAAGGAGCCGGGGGAGCGGAAAAGATGGTCCGCCCCGCGCTGCCGGCGGGGCCTGTTGTGCGGAGTTTGCCCGCCCCCAGCCGCAGGCCCCAAAAAGCGCCAAGGCCCGGTGAGGGACCGGGCCCTGGAGATGAAGAACGGGCAAAGGGGTCAGTAACGGTCCCGACTGCGCTCGCGGTCACGCCCGCCGCCGCGTCCGGAGAATCCGCCACGCCGGCCACCGCCCGGGGGACGCTCCTCGCGAGGCCGGGCGACATTGACGGTCAGGGCGCGGCCATCCATCTCCTTGCCATTGAGGGCATCGATTGCTTTCTGCGCCTCCTCTGGCGAACCCATCGTGACGAAGGCGAAGCCGCGCGGCCTTCCGGTGACCCGGTCCATCATCAGGTTGGCTTCGACCACGGTGCCGTGGGCGGCGAACGCATCCTGCAAGTCGTTTTCCGTGGTCTTGAAGGAGAGATTCCCCACAAACAATTTCTCACTCATGTACTTATTAACACGTCCTGGAATCGACGCCTGTCTTCTCTCGACTGTTCCCGGATGTCGGGTTTCAAATCATCATTGAACCTGGTTCACCTGAGGATTCACCATGTCGTGAGACTGACAATGCCATCTATCGGACGGCTCAAGAGTGGCAGTTTTCGCGCGAGAAGCAAGCCTAAATTGGCGGTTTGGCAGGTAGGACTTTACCCCACAGGTCAGCCGCGCCGAGGCGCCGGGGCCTCGCCGGTCTGAGCGCAGGCGCCCGCGGGGAAGAGCCGGCACGGCGCCAGGCCCATCTTCGCCAGCCGAAACCGGAGCGCCGTCCACAGACAGCCCAGACCGTAACGAAGGCTGCGCCACAGGTTGATGGAGGAGGCCTCGGGGAAGTACTTCGTCGGGCAGCTCACCTCGGCAATGGTAAAACCGTGCCAGAGGACCTGGGCCAGCATCTGGTTGTCAAAAACGAAATCATCGGAATTGCCGGCCAGGCGCAGGCGCTGGAGAATCTCCCTCGAGAAGGCGCGGTAGCCCGTGTGATACTCCGAGAGTTTCGCCCCCAGCAGGAGGTTCTCGACCAGGGTGAGGCAGCGGTTGGAGACGTATTTCCATAGGGGCATGCCTCCTTTGAGGGCGTAGCCGCCCAGGATGCGGCTGCCCAGCACGCAGGGGTGCAGCCCGTTGGCAATGATGGCAACCATCGCCGGGATGAGCTTGGGGGTGTACTGGTAATCGGCGTGAATCATGATGACGATGTCCGCGCCGGCCTCCAGGGCCAGCCGGTAGCACGTCTTTTGGTTTGCGCCATAGCCTCGATTGACCTCGTGGACGTGCACCTGCACCCCTTCCAGCCCCCGCGCCACCGCCACCGTCTCATCCTGGCTCCGATCATCCACCAGGATGATCGCGTCCACCACCTGCTGTTCGCGCACCTCGGCGTAGGTCTGGCGAACCGTCCCCGCCGCGTTGTAGGCCGGCATCACCACCACCACCTTTTTGTCATGATACATGCCGGCGGCAGCATAACCAAACGCGCCGTCGCGGCGCAATGGGCGGGCTGCCGCCTGCCGGGTGGAAAGCGCCGGCGGATGGGCGGACTCCAAGACGCTGGCACGCCGTCCCGGGCGCCGCCGGGGCTGGCACGCGGCTCGCTTCGCTCGCCCGCCGGACGAGGCGGGGGCCGTATCCGGGATCACCCGCTGCCCGGGGACCCACGCTGTGCCCCCTCTGAAATCTGAAATCTCAAATCTCAAATCGAGCCTCCCGTTACGCGGGGCGAGCGCGTTTCCGTCTGTCGCGTTTCCTTCTTGCAACCCAGTCTCAATTACGATAGTCTGCGCCCGGTGAAGCAAGATGCTCAATCGTCGTTGGTAATCCTCGAAGGCCAGTGCGCCGGGCCCGAGGTCTGTCCCCTGAGCCTGGTGCAGGCCGGGGCCGAGGTGCGTATCAAGCGGCTGGCGACCGCGCCGGACATCACGCAACGGTTGCGCGAGTTGGGCTTCCGTGAGGAGCAGCGGATCAAATTGCTGGCGCGGCAATCGAGCTTCATCTGCCAGGTGTGCAACGCGCGGCTGGGCATCAGCCAGAAGCTGGCGGACTCGATTCTCGTCCAGAAGGTTGCCGGCCAGCGCAAGTAAACCCCCCTGGTTTTGGAGCTTATGCCCGCTGTTCAACCGTTGACGTCGGTAGCCATCGGGACGACCGCGATGGTGGCGGAGATTAAACTGCCGCCGGAAAGCCGGCCGCGGCTGATGGAAATGGGGCTTTTGGTGGGGACGCCGGTGGAGTTGGTGCGTTTTGCCCCGCTGGGCGACCCAGTGGAGATCAAGGTGCGCGGTTACAACCTGACCTTGCGCAAACACGAGGCGGAGCAAATCCTCGTGCGGCCGGCCGCCTGAGGGCCGCCTTACAAGTCAGCGGCAGCCAGATGAGTTCCGGAGAGTCCAATGGCCCAAGGGCTTGCGCGGCGCCGGTCCAAGCGACGGCGCCAGGCCCGACCGCTTTGAGTGAAGCGTCCGGGCGGCGGCGGGCGGCCGGGGCCGGGGGGGCTGGGGCGCCGGCCTATATCTTGGTGACAGGCAATCCCAACTGCGGGAAGAGCACATTGTTCAACGCGCTGACCGGTCTGCGGGCCAAGGTGGGCAATTACGCGGGGGTGACGGTCGAGCGCAAGGAGGGTCGATTGCTGCGCGCGCCGCCGCAACTGAACGCGCGGGTGCTGGACCTGCCGGGCAGCTACAGTCTGAGCCCGCAGTCTCTGGACGAGCAGATTGCGCGGGACGCGCTGCTGCACCGGCTGGCGGAATTGCCGGCCCCCTCGCTGGTCGTGGTGGTGGTCGACGCCTCGAACCTGCAGCGCAACCTCTATTATGCCTCGCAGGTGATCGAGCTGGGGTATCCGACGCTCCTGGCGCTGAACATGATCGATGTCGCGCGGGAGAACGGCCATGAGATCTGCGCCGAGAAACTGGCCGCTTCCCTCGGGGTGCCGGTGCTGCCGATAATCGCCAGCAAAGGCCAGGGAGTCGGGGAGTTGCGCCAGGCGATGCTCGCCGCCCTGGACGGGACCCAGCGGCCCAAGCCGCGGCGGTTCCCCGAGCTGCCCGCGCCGCTGCAAAAGGAGGCCAGCTTCATCGGCAGGCTGTTGGCCGAGGCCTTCCCCGAGCGGGGGGCCCAGGCGGAGGCCGAGGCGCTGCTGGTCCTATGCACCGAGAAGGCGCTGGCCTCGAGCCCTGGGCACTACCCTCGGAGTGTCGTCGAGGCGGTGGCGGCCGCGCGCCAGGACCTCGAGGCGGCCGGAGTTGACTGGCGGGCGGCGCCCATCGAGGCGCGTTACGCCGCGGTCTCGGCCATCCAGCGGGCGGCGACGGTGGAATTGACGCCGCCGGGCGAGACGCTGAGCGACAAGCTGGATCGCGTGCTGACGCACCGGCTGTGGGGCACGCTCATCTTGATCGGCCTGATGACCTTGATGTTCCAGAGCATCTTCACTTTCGCCCGCATTCCGATGGACGCTCTCCAACAGGCGGTGGATTGGCTGGGAGGCGAAGTGGGGCGGCTCATCCCGCCCGGCGACCTGAACAGCCTGCTGGTGGACGGGGTCATCGCGGGGGTGGGGGCGGTAATCGTCTTCCTGCCGCAGATCCTGCTCTTGTTCCTGTTCATCGGGTTTTTGGAGGACACCGGCTACATGGCGCGAGCGGCGTTTCTGATGGACCGGCTGATGAGCAAGGTGGGTCTGCACGGCAAGAGTTTCATTCCCATGCTCAGCTCGTTCGCCTGCGCCATACCGGGCATCATGGCGACGCGGACCATCGAGAGCCCCAAGGACCGCCTGGTGACGATCATGGTCTCGCCGCTGATGAGTTGCTCGGCGCGGCTGCCCGTTTACACCGTCCTTATCGGGGCCTGCATCCCCAACCGCACGGTGCTCGGGTTCCTCAAACTGACTGGCCTGACGATGCTGGCCATGTACCTGCTGGGCATCGTGGTGGCCTTGCTGATGGCCTGGCTGTTCAAGAAGACGCTCCTGCGGGGCGAGCCGCCGCTGCTCATCCTGGAACTGCCCCCGTACAAGCGGCCCGGCCTGCGGGTGGTGCTGCGCCACATGTGGGAACGGTCCAAAATCTTCCTCCGGCGGGCGGGTACCGTGATCCTGGGCATCAACATCCTGCTGTGGTTCCTGGCTGCGTACCCCCGCGGCAGCCAGATCGAACGGGAGTTTGCCCTCAAACGCGCCGCCCTGAGCGGGGCCGCGGTCTCCAATCCCCCTGCGAGCCGGCCGGCCCAACCGGGCCGGCCGACGCCCGGCAGCGGGGATTTGGCGCGGCGGCTGGCGGCCCTGGACCGGGAAGAGGCCGGCGCCAGGCTGCGCCAGAGCTTCGCCGGACGGCTGGGGCGCCTGATCGAACCGGTTATCGCTCCCCTGGGTTTCGATTGGAAGATTGGGATCGGCATCGTTTCGTCATTTGCGGCCCGGGAGGTTTTCGTCAGCACCCTTTCCACAGTCTATAATTTTGGCAGGATCGATACCAGCGCCTCGTCCAACCTGAGCGGCCTGGCCAAGACCCTCCAGGCCCAGAAACGGCCCGACGGCGCGCCGGTCTATACGACGCTCACGGGGCTGACGTTGATGGTCTTTTACGTCTTCGCCTTGCAGTGCGCCAGCACGGTGGCCATCGTGCGCCGCGAAACCAATTCCTGGAAGTGGCCGGTCTTCCAATGGCTCTATATGGGAACCTTGGCCTGGGTCCTGGCCGCTTTGACCTTCCAAACCGGGCACCTGCTGGGGTGGCGTTGAACTGCGGGGAGGGGGGCCCGACCCCTTGGCCGTGACGATTCAGAACAGGCAACCACGGATTGCAGGCGGTGCCGCAGCGGAACGCCGCCTTCAGGCGGCAGTGGCCCCTCGCACCGGGCTGCCCTGCCGGGCACTCCAACACTTCTGGCCCCGCGCCGGGGCGCTGCCGCCTGAAGGCGGCGTTCCCGGCCTGTGCCGGTACTGGCCGGATGCCCTGGCGGGGAAAAACGGGGCAAAAAAACTCTTGCAAAGCCGGGCGGGATGCTCTATATAGCAGCAGATAGGCGATACGAACATGCGGAACCGGCCAACATTCCGTTCGGCTCGGTCCATGGCGGCTCGGGGCTTTACGCTCCTCGAGCTCATGGCCGTGATCGCGACTATCGCCACGCTGGCGGCGTTGCTGCTGCCCGCCCTGTCCCGAGCCAAAGGCAGAGCGCAACAGTCCACCTGCCTGTCGAACTTGCGCCAACTGGGCTTCGCTTGGACGATGTACAAGGACGACAATGGGGACCTCCTGGCGCAGTCGTACCCGATCACCAATGCCATGGCCTGGGTGCAGGGCAACATGACCAATGCGGCCGAGGCGGTGAACGTGGGCCTAATCCGGGCCGGGGTGCTCTACCCTTACAGCCAGGATGTCCAGACTTACCACTGCCCAACGGACCCGGGCGTGACCATCGCCGGGACGAGGGTGCAGTCGGTGCGCAGCTATTCGATGAACTCCTACATGGGCGCCCGGCCGGCAAATGCGCCGGCCAACGTCAACGCCTCCCTGGGTTACGTGCCCTTCTTCGCTCGGACCAGCGACTTGCCCGACCCTTCGACGCTGTTCGTGCTGATCGACGAGGACGAACGCAGCATCTCGACCGGCGCCTTCGAGGCCGACCCAACGGCGCGGGTTTGGTTCAGCTTCCCGGCCGTCTCGGGCTGGCGGCACAGCTACAGTTCCTCGATACTCTATGCCGACGGGCATGTCACGGTGTGGCGTTTCCAGGACCCGCGCACGGCCACGGTGACGACCTTCGGCACGGACCAGGCGAACAACGTGGACCTGGCGACGCTCGCCGAGGCCACGACTGTTCCCACCCATGCGGCCAGCTCGACTGGGCCTAACTAGTGTCTGATTGCAAAAGCAAGCGGCACATCCGCCGGCCCTTTGGGCGGCTGGCTTTGTTGCTCGCTCGTCACAGCCCGTTGCGGGGATGCTCCTCGCTCGCGCCGCGCCAGCCGCGCCAATGGCCTGTCGGCTGTATCACTTGTTTTTGCAATCAGACACTAGGCCGTCGCAGGTCCACTTCCCTGCCCTTCCAGGAGGCGATGCCGATATCGTCGAGGCAACCGAGCCGGTAGCGGTATGACCAGCCATAGAAGGGATTGTTGGTAGGCCAGAAGGAAATCAGGTCCAGGCCGGCGGCCTTGGCCAGCTCAATGGCCTTGCGGATGGCGGGGCGGCGATCGTTCCAATTGAACAGGAGATATTTCCACTCGAGCAGGGGCAGCGAACGGCCGCGGGCGTTGCGGTAATGGACCAGCGCTTGCATGTTGGCGTAAGCCTTGTCGAAGCTCCCGCCGCGCTCGTACTTTTTGAGCATTCGATTATCCACGCCGGCGACCGAGAACAGGATGTGGCTGGCGTAGAGGGCGGCCTCGCGTCTGGCATCGTTGTTCAGGACGATGCCGTTGGTGGAGATGACAATGCGGCAGTCGGGGTTTTTTTGCCGGAGCAACGGGAGCTCCCGGCCGATGTTGGGCGAGAGAAACGGCTCGCCCAGGTTCAGGTAGAAGAGCTGCTCGAGGCGGAGGGCTTGCACCAGGTCTGCCATGCGGGAGAGCTGGTCCAGGTCCATCTGCGCGACCGTCCTGGTGCGGGCGGCGGAGCCGCGGTCGCAGCCCAGGCAGTCGATATTGCAGCGGACCGTGTTTTCGAGCAGCATGCCGCGGTAAGGCAGGCGCGGCGCGGGGCCGGCGAACATCGGGGGACCCTGGTGGACGGCGGATTTGGGCACGCGGAGCAAGTCCCCGCAGCGGGTGCAGGCCTTCAAAGGCAACCTGCCCTGGGCCAATTCGCGGCGGAGCCGCTGGGCGGCGGCCCCGGAAAACACTTCCTCGAAGGAATCCCGGTTCAGGTCGCCGATGTGGCCGGAGCCGTCGTAATCCTGGCAGTTGCAGGAGACGGTCAAATCGCAGTTGATGGTGAGATTGTATTCGGATTCGCCGGCCAGGGAGCGGCAATAGAAGCGCTGCCCCCGGAGGCGCGCGGACCACTGCATCCGGTATTTGAGCAGCTTCCGAAGGAAGTCACTGACGAGCCAATTCCATCGCCTGCGCCGGGGCTGGGAGGCGGGTTTCGTCGGTGGTGCCTGGTGCGCCGAGGACATCAGCCAATATATTCACATCTTGTCCGGCAAAGGTCAATTGGCGGTTATTGAATTCGCGTCCGGCCCCGGCCGGCGGTGACTTCGCCAATCAGCCAGGCCGCTTGTCCCTGGGCGCGGGAGAACTTGAGGACGGCCTGGGCTTTTTCCGCGGCGACGATGAGGGTCATGCCGATGCCCATGTTGAATACCTGGTACATCTCGGGTTCGGGGACGCGGCCGCGGGCGCGGATGAGGCCGAAGATGGGCGGCACCTCCCAGCTTCCCTTGCGGATGACGACGTCGCAATTGGCGGGGAGGACGCGGGGAATATTGTCAACGAAGCCGCCGCCGGTGATGTGCGCCAGGCCCTTGATCACCGGGGGCGCGGCTGGGGATGAAGGGGCGGGGGGATTGAATTTGTCCAGCAGTTTGCGGAGGAGCATTCCATAACTGACGTGCACCTTGAGCAACTCCTCGCCAATCGTGTTGCCCAGTTCGGGCACACGGCTGCCGGGCTTGAGCTTGAGTTGCTCGAAGAAAACCTTGCGGGCCAGCGAGTAGCCGTTGGTGTGCAAACCGCTCGAGGCCAGACCCACCACCGCGTCGCCCGGCACAATGGCCTTGCCGTCCACGATGCGCGACTTCTCGACGACGCCGACGACGGTGCCGCTGAGGTCATATTCGCCCGGTTGGTAGAAGCCCGGCATCTGGGCGGTCTCACCGCCGATCAGCGCGCAATGGTTCTGAGCGCAGGCCAGGGCGAAGCCCCCGAGGATGGCCCGAAAGACGCGCGGCTCGAGCTTGCCGGTGCCCAGGTAATCCAGGAAGAACAGCGGCTCGGCGCCAAGCACCGCGATATCGTTGACGCAGTGATTGACCAGGTCCTGGCCAATCGTGTCATGGCGGTCCATCGCGAAGGCCACTTTGAGCTTGGTGCCGACCCCATCGACGCTGGCGACCAGCACCGGCTGACGGTAGCGGCGGGTATTCAAGGCGAAGAGGCCGCCAAAGCCGCCCACCTTGCCGAGGACTTCGGGCCGATGAGTGGCGGCCAGCAGTTGCGGCAAGGCCGCCTTGACCTTGTTGCCCAAATCAATGTCCACGCCCGCCCGCGCGTATGCCTTTGGTCTCATAATCGCAAACCTGGTCCTGGTGCTTTAATCTTGATGTCAGTCCTTCATTCCGGCGACGCGCCACAAATGGGGCATACGAGGGCCGCGGGTCAACTCCGAAGTGGCCCCGGAAATTTCTTATTGCGCGCGGCGGATTGTCTGGTAGGATGAGGCCTTGCGAACCCGTCCACCGCCCTCGATGGGCCGAAGCGGCCTGAGGCGCTGGGTTGCGGGCCGGGGGCCGTGATTGCGGTGCACGAAGCAGCGTATGCGGATACTCGTTCAGCAGAGAGACTCAGGCCTGTACCTGAAGGACCTCAATGTCTGGGTGCGCAAGAGCCTCGAGGCGGCCGATTTCGTTAATTCCACCGCGGCCCTCGACTTCTGCGCGCGGCAAAAGCTGGCCGACGTTCAATTGGTCCTCAAGTTCGAGGGCGAAGAATACGAGATCGTGTTGCCCTGCCAGCCCGACGCGCCCACCCCCGCCGGGCGGCCGAGGGTTTCGGCTTGATTCAGACGCAGACCTTGTTCTCGCAATTGGCGCAGACGGAGGTATCCATGCGCTGGCGCATCCAGGTTTGGCCCAGCGCGGCGAGGGTTTCGGCTTTTAGAATCTGCTCGGCCATGGGGAAGACGATGCGTTCCTCCTTGTCGAAGTGCTCCCGAGAGCGGCGGACGGCGGCGAGGAACAGGGCGCGGGCTTCCGGGAGGCGTTTGGCCTTGCGGATGCGGCGGAGGTTGTCGTCCATTTCCTCGTGCTCTGCCACGAAGGCGTCCCGCTGGCCCAGTTGCTCGAAGCAGTGCTCGAGGGGGCCGAGGAACAACTCGTCTTCGGTGTTGGAGTGGGCCTTGAGCATGGATTCCAGCATGGCGGCCAGGGACTTGAGTTCGGCCAGGGTCTTGAGCTTGGGGGTCGTGGTCTCGATATGATCGAGCATGTTGTGAAAAACCAAGTGCTCGGCGAGCAAGGCTTCGGTAATCTTCATGGCAGCAACGGGTTGGTGTCTTCGCCCCCCCAGTTGTAGCGCCCCGCCCTGGGAAAAGCCAGTTAATTCACGTTTGGTAGGCCTCCATGCCGGCGCAGGAACAGACCAGGTTGCGGTCGCCGAACACGTTATCGATGCGGGCGGCGGCGGGCCAGAATTTGTGCTCGCGCAGCCCTTTGGCGGGGAAGCAGGCCTGCTCGCGAGAATAGGGATGGGGCCAGGGTTCGGCCACGAGCATGTCGGCGGTGTGCGGGGCGTTTTTGAGCGGGTTGTTGCGGGCGTCGGCCTGGCCGGATTCGATGGCCTGGGCCTCGGCGTGGATGCCGATCAGGGCATCGCAAAAACGGTCCAGTTCGTCCTTGGACTCGCTCTCGGTGGGCTCGACCATCATGGTGCCCGGCACGGGCCAGGAGATGGTCGGGGCGTGGAACCCGTAGTCCATGAGGCGCTTGGCCACGTCTTCGACGGTCACCCTTTTGAACTGGCGCAGGTCCAGGATGCACTCGTGGGCGACGCGGCCAAGGCGGCCGCGGTAGAGGACGGGGAAGTAGTTGCGGAGGCGCTGGGCAATGTAGTTGGCGTTGAGGATGGCGAACTTGGTGGCCTCGGTCAGGCCGGCGCCGCCCATGGCGGCGATATAGACCCAGGAAATGGGGAGAATGCCGGCGCTGCCCCAGGGGGCGGACGCGACGGCCCCCTGGCCCTTTTGGGCCGCCGGACCGAGCGCCGCATGGCCGGGAAGGTAAGGGGCGAGGTGCGCGGCCACGGCGATGGGTCCCATGCCCGGGCCGCCGCCGCCGTGGGGGATGCAAAAGGTCTTGTGGAGGTTGAGCTGGCAAACGTCAGCCCCGATGTCGGCTGGCCGGCAAAGGCCGACTTGGGCGTTCAGGTTGGCGCCGTCCATATAGACCTGTCCGCCATGGGCGTGGACGATGCGGCAAATCTCGCCGATAGTTTCCTCGAAGACGCCGTGGGTGGATGGATAGGTGATCATCAAGGCGGCCAGGTCCTGGCGGTGGGCCTGGGCCTTGGAGCGGAGGTCGGCGAGGTCAATGTTGCCCTCGTCGTCGCAGGCCACGGCCACGACCTTGAGGCCGGCCATGACCGCGCTGGCGGGGTTGGTGCCGTGGGCCGAAACCGGGATGAGGCAGACCAGGCGGCCGGCCTCGCCCCGGGCGGCGTGATAAGCGCGAATGGCCAGCAGGCCCGCGTACTCGCCCTGGGAACCGGCATTGGGCTGAAGGGAAACCTCCGCAAAGCCGGTGATCTCGGCCAGCCACTCCTCCAATTGGCGGAACAGGAGCCGGTAACCGCGCGCCTGGGCCGGCGGGGCAAAGGGGTGGAGGCGGCTGAACTCGGGCCAGGCAATCGGCAGCATCTCCGCCGCGGCGTTGAGTTTCATCGTACACGAGCCCAGGGGGATCATCGAGGTGGCGAGGGATAAATCCTTGGACTCGAGCCGCTTGAGGTAACGGAGCATCTCGGTCTCCGAATGATAGCGGTTGAAGACGGGCTGGGTGAGGTACGGGGCGGTGCGGGCGAGGGGAGCTGGGTAGCCGGCCTCAAGGCCTCCGGCCAGGTCCCGCGCGTTGAAGCCGGGCAGCCGGTCATGGTTGAAGACCCGCCAGATGTCGTCGAGGTCCCTTTCGGTCGTCGTCTCATCGAGCGAGATGCCCAAGGTGTGAGCGTCGATGGGCCGGAAATTCATGCGGCGGCCCTCGGCGAGCCTGAGAACGGTCTCGGCATTCTGAGTGCCCAACCCAATGCGCAAGGTGTCGAAGAACTGGGCCGGGCCGACTTCGCAGCCCAGGCGCGCTAGCCCGCGGGCCAGCAGGGCGGTGAGCCGATGGACGTGGAGGGCGATGCGCTTCAAACCGGCCGGTCCATGGTAGCAGGCGTACATCGAGGCGAGGTTGGCCAGCAGGGCCTGGGCGGTGCAGATGTTGCTGGTGGCCTTTTCGCGGCGGATGTGTTGTTCGCGGGTTTGCAGGGCCAGCCGCAAGGCGGGACGGCCGCGGGCGTCTTTGGACACCCCGACAATGCGGCCCGGCATCTGGCGCTTGAAGGCCTCGCGGGTGGCGAAATAGGCCGCGTGCGGGCCGCCATAGCCCAGAGGGACCCCGAACCGCTGGGCGCTGCCCAGGGCGATGTCGGCGCCGAATTCCCCCGGGGGGCGAAGCAGCGTGAGGCTGAGCAAATCCGCCGCCACGGCCAACAAGGCGCCGGCGGCGTGGACCCGCTCCGCCAGGGGCGAGTAATCCTCGATTTCGCCCCAAGTGTCCGGATACTGCACCAGGGCGCCGAAAACCTGGGGCGTGAATTCGAAGCGGCGATGGTCCCCGACAATGACCTCGACCCCCGAGGCGCGGGCGCGCGTCTTGACCACCTCGATGGTTTGGGGGTGGCAGGCCGAGGAAACGAAGAACGTGC
>Ga0326728_10007118_pt1 | contig 29245 bp, 25 predicted proteins | sample MB3enrmetagenome_FD_207602 | JGI IMG/M metagenome (GOLD analysis project Ga0326728, IMG submission 207602) | Lab enriched peat soil microbial communities from McLean, Ithaca, NY, United States - MB31MN | ecosystem: Environmental > Terrestrial > Soil > Wetlands > Peat | place: USA: New York... | reverse complement strand
GCCTGCCGCTCATCGGACGCGCCGACTGGAATGACTGCCTGAATCTGAACTGCTTCTCGGACACTCCCGGCCAGAGCTTCCAGACCACCACCAACAAGGAAGGCAAGGTGGCCGAATCGGTCTTCATCGCCGGCTTGTTTGTGCTCGCCGGCCGCGAGCTTGCCGCCATCGCCAGCCGCCGCGGCCTCGCCGCCGAGGCAGCATCCTACCTCGACGAGGCCGCCAAAATGGAGCAGGTCATCCTCAAGCACGGCTGGGACGGCGAGTGGTTCCTGAGGGCCTACGACGACTTCGGCGCCAAAATCGGCTCCAAGGAATGCGCAGAAGGTAAGATTTTCATCGAGTCCAACGGCTTTTGTGTACTGGCCGGCATTGGTCTAAACGACGGTAAGGCAGCCAGCGCCATGGCCGCCACCGGCAAGCATCTTGCTACCAAGCACGGCATCGTGTTGCAGCAGCCGCCTTACTCAAAGTACTACCTGAACCTCGGCGAAATCTCCTCTTACCCGCCGGGATACAAGGAGAACGCCGGCATTTTCTGCCACAACAATCCCTGGGTGATGATTGGGGAGGTGCAGTTGGGCCACGGCGATCTGGCTCACGACTACTACAGCCGCATCAACCCCTCGGCACGCGAAGAAATCAGCGATCTGCACCGCTGCGAACCGTATGTCTACGCGCAGATGATCGCGGGCAATGACGCGCCCACCCACGGCGAGGCCAAGAACTCCTGGCTCACCGGCACCGCGGCCTGGAACTACTACGCCATCGCGCAGTGGATTCTGGGCGTGCGCGCTACGCTTGACGGCCTGGAGATTGCTCCGGTGATTCCCAGGAACTGGCCGGGCTTCACCGCCACGCGCACATTCCGCGGAGTGACCTACAACATCACTATCGAGCGGAAAGGCGAGGGCAATTCGATCGCTCTCATGGTGGACGGCGTCCCCATCGAGGGGAATATCGTGCCTCCGCCCGCAAACGGACGAAAGACAGTTTCGATCAAAGGGATTCTTACTTAGGAGCTGCCCGTCGCGCCCTGCATTTCAACAAGGAGGTAACAACCTTGTACCAGGCAAGAGAACAACGTTATGATGCCATGCAGTATCGCCGATGCGGGCGTAGCGGCATCAGCCTGCCCGCCATCTCCCTCGGCCTGTGGCATAACTTTGGTGGAGTCGATGTCTTTGATAACAGCCGCGCCATGGTGCGCCGGGCCTTCGACCTGGGCATCACCCACTTCGATTTGGCCAACAATTACGGACCTCCGCCGGGCAGCGCCGAATCCAACTTCGGCGAGATTCTGCGCCTCGATTTTGCGGCTTATCGCGACGAGCTAATCATCAGTACCAAGGCCGGCTGGGGCATGTGGCCCGGCCCATATGGCGACTGGGGATCGCGCAAGTACCTGCTGGCCAGCCTGGATCAGAGCCTGAAGCGCATGAACCTCGAGTACGTTGACATCTTCTACTCCCACCGTCCTGACCCGGAAACGCCTTTCGAGGAGACCATGGGGGCTCTCGATCAGGCGGTGCGCTCCGGCAAAGCGCTCTATGCCGGCATCTCCAGTTACAATGCGGACCAGACAAAGACAGCGGTGAAGATTCTCTGCGAGTTGGGCACGCCCTGTCTCATCCATCAGCCGAAGTATTCGATCTTCGACCGCTGGATTGAAAATGGGCTGCTGGATGTGCTGGGCAGCGAGGGCGTGGGCGCCATCGCCTTTTGCCCGCTGGCGCAGGGGTTGCTGACCGACCGTTACCTGCGAGGCATCCCAAACGGCTCGCGCGCATCCAAGCCGCACGGTTTCCTCAAGAAGGACGACATCGACGAACGCCGCTTGGCGCAGGTGCGCGCGCTCAATAATGTGGCCGCCGGGCGTGGGCAGACACTGGCGCAGATGGCTCTGGCCTGGGTACTGCGCGACATCCGCATAAGTTCAGCATTGATCGGTGCCAGCTGCGTGGAGCAGATTGAACAAAATGTCGCTGCGCTTGCAAACCTCAGCTTCACGGCGGAAGAACTTGCCGGCATCGATGCGATTCTAAGTCAGCCCGGCAGATCAGCCGCTGCACATTGAACCTCAACCCGTATCCCGCATTTCAGGAGGCGCCCTCGTGCAAGGCCTGCGGCAAAAGGTGGAAACGGAGCTGCTTTCCGACATCCTGCCCTTCTGGATCAACAACACGATCGACGAACAATATGGTGGCTTCCGTGGCCGGGTCGCCAATGACCTGACCACAGACCCGCACGCTCCCAAGGGGCTGATACTCAACGCGCGCATTCTGTGGACTTTTTCGAAGGCCTTCAACTTCTATCGCAACCCGGCCTATCTGGCCACCGCACAGCGCGCCTACGAATACATTGCGCAATATTACTGGGACCGGGAGTTTGGCGGCGTCTATTGGATGCTCGATTTTGAGGGCCGCCCTATCGACGCCAAGAAACGTATCTACGGGCAGGCATTCACCGTCTACGCGCTGGCCGAGTATTTGCACGCCAGCGGCAATTCCGAGGCGCTCGCTATGGCCTTGCGCCTGGTGGAGCAGATCGAATCCGCAAGCCACGATAACCTGCACAGCGGTTACTTTGAAACCTATGAGCGCGACTGGAAACTAGCCGCGGACCAGCGCCTGAGCGATGTGGATCTGGACGAAAAGAAGTCCATGAATACGCACCTCCATCTTTTAGAGGCCTACGCCGCGCTGCTGCGCTTCCACAAGGATGAGACCGTTCGCCTGCGGCTCGGTGAACTGATCAAAATATTTCTCGACCACATCATCGATTCCACGACACATCATCTCATCCTGTTTTTCGACGAGGAGTGGCGCTTGCGATCCACGAAGATATCCTTTGGCCACGACATCGAGGGAAGCTGGCTGCTCTGCGAAGCCGCAACGATTCTTGGCGATCAGTCACTTCTGGCGCGTGTGCGCGATGCAGCGGTGAAGATGGCGCAGGCCGTTATCGAACAAGGAATCGACAGCGACGGCGGTCTGCTTTACGAAGCCCAACCGGCGGGCATCACCGACGCGAACAAGCATTGGTGGCCGCAATCCGAGGCCGTGGTCGGCTTCCTTAACGCCTACCAGCTAACCGGCCAGCGGCGATTCATGGAAGCTGCGGAAAGAAGCTGGGCGTTCATCGAGAAATACATCCTCGATCGCGAGCATGGCGAATGGTTCTCTATGGTGTCGCAGTCCGGCGTGCCTGCCATGGAAGCCTGCAAAGTCGATACATGGAAGTGCCCTTACCACAACAGCCGCGCCTGCTTCGAGGTGATGGAACGGTTAGATGCCGGGCAAGCTTCTCAAGCCGAAACTATCCAGCAGGCCTGCTGAGCACCCCAGAATGGGACCAGAGAACGATCATGACGGAAGCGGAATTCAAGAAGCGCATTCAAGGGCTCTTCAAGCAGCAGGAGAAACTGATTGCCCGCAGCAACCGCAAGTTGCCCGGCAGTAATGGCATCTTCGATCGTTACCAGTATTCCGTTCTTACGGCGGCGCACGCGCCCATCCCCTGGCGCTATGACCTCAACCGGAAATCCAATCCCTTCCTGCTGGAGCGCATGGGCGTCAATGCCGTCTTCAACGCCGGAGCAATTCTGAACGAGGGGAAGTTTCTGCTGGTGGCGCGTGTGGAAGGAGCGGACCGCAAATCGTTTTTCGCTGTTGCCGAGAGCCCGAATGGAATTGATAACTTTCGTTTCTGGGAGTACCCTATTCTGCTGCCGGAGACCGGCGAGCCGGATATCAATGTGTATGATATGCGCGTGATGAAGCACGAAGACGGCTGGATCTATGGCCTCTTCTGCACCGAACGCAAGGACCTGAAAGCGCCGGCCTGGGACACCTCATCCGCGGTTGCGCAGTGCGGCATTGCCCGCACCCGAGACCTGAAGAACTGGGAGCGATTGCCCGACCTCCAATCCAAATCTCCGCAGCAGCGCAACGTCGTTCTCCACCCCGAGTTCGTCGATGGTAAATACGCTTTCTATACCCGCCCGCAGGACGATTTCATCCAGGCGGGGAAGGGCGGCGGCATTGGCTGGGGATTGGCTCCGAACATCGAGCGTGCCGTCATCGACGAGGAAATCATCCTCGACAACCGTGAATATCACACCATTAAAGAAATAAAGAACGGCCTCGGTCCCGCGCCCATCAAGACATCGCGGGGATGGCTGCACCTGGCGCATGGCGTGCGCAACACCGTTGCCGGTCTGCGCTACGTGCTCTACCTCTTCCTTGCCGAACTGGAACGGCCGTGGGTCATCACGCACAAGCCTGCTGGCTACTTTGTCGCGCCCGTAGGCGAAGAGCGCGTTGGCGATGTCTCGAATGTTGTTTTCAGTTGTGGATGGACTGAACGCAAGAACGGCGATGTGTTCATTTACTATGCATCGTCGGACACACGGATGCATGTGGCCACCAGCACCGTTCCCCGTCTTTTGGACTACGTGATGAACACGCCGGCCGATCCGCTACGCACCGGCGCCTGCGTGGAACAGCGCTATGCTCTCATCGAGAAAAACCGCGCCGTGCTGAAAGATTTGAAGTCGCCCGGCGTTTGGCGAGCCGGCAAGAATGCATCCCGGCCCGCATAACTCAGAAGGTGTATATGGCCAAACTAAAAAGACCAGGGATCGAACCGGCGCCGGGGCAACCCATCAGCCTGCGCACACTGGGCGAGTATCTCAACCTGTCGCCAGCCACCATCTCGTTGGTGCTGAATGACGCTCCCGGCGTGCGCTCGATTCCGCAGGAGACCCGGAACCGGGTAAAGGAGGCGGCAGCCAGATTTAATTACCGGCCCAGTTTTTATGCGCGGTCGCTACGCAAGCGGCAGTCCTTTTCGGTGGGCGTGTTGGTGCCGGAATTGAGCGACAGCTACGCCACGCAGGTGTTGGCCGGAGTCGAAGCGTACCTTATCGAGGAAGGGTACTTCTACATGATCGCAAGCCACCAGCGCAAGCCTGACCTGATTGAGGAATACTCAAGCCTGCTGATGGACCGCTCTGTGGAAGGATTTATCCTGATCGATACGGTGCTGACGCACGGAATGAAACTGCCCGTCGTGTCCGTGGCCGGACATCGCAAGATCGAAGGCGTCACTGATGTCGTGCTGGATCAGCGGCGGGCTGCAGAGTTGACCTTAAGGCATCTTTTTCAATTGGGGCACCGCAAAGTTGCTTTCATGCGCGGAGATAGCCACAGCTCCGATGCCGACGACCGCTGGGAGTGTCTGATGGCTGAGGCGAGAGAGCTAAAGCTTGAGGTTCCGCCCGCGTTGACCATCCAATTGAGATCACTCGTCTCCACGCCGGAACTGGGCTATGGCCCAGCGAGCGAGTTGCTGGCGGGCGGCGTTCCGTTCACCGCCCTGGTCTGCTTTGACGATCTGGCCGCTATCGGTGCGATCCGTGCCTTTATGGACCATGGTCTGCGCGTTCCCGAAGACGTTTCCGTGATTGGCTTCGACGACATCCAGAGCGCCTCGTACCACAACCCCAGCCTGACGACCATTCGCCAGCCGCTTAAGCAAATGGGCCTGACGGCTGCGCATATCCTGCTGCAACGGATTCGCGGGGAGGAAGCAATTCCGAATGCGGTATCGATTCTGCCGGAATTGGTGATTCGCGAGTCGACCTGTCCGCCTAGTCCCCAGAGCACCCGTTGGAAGCGGAGTTGAAGGCTGCCTCGCTCAATCTCGAAGTGCAACAAATCCATTTGGAATGATATTGCTTGGGACAGCATTACACGCAGTTGAAGCCAGATCAAATGTCCAAACGGTTGGTGGCGGCGACGCGGCCATACCAGTAGCCTGAGTCCTTAATGGTGCGCTTCTGGGTGGCGAAGTCAACATAGGTCAGACCATACCGCCGCGTATAGCCACTGCCCCATTCAAAGTTATCCAGCAGGCTCCAGGCGTGATAAGCGCGCACGCGGGCGCCATCCTTCATGGCTCGCGCCAGCTCGGCTAGGTGTTGGCGATAGAACTCGATGCGGCGAGTATCGGCAACGTGGCCATCGGCGCCGGGAGCGTCCATGAAGACTCCGCCGGTCTCGGTGATTTCGATGATGGGGTGGTTGTAGTCACGCGAAACCTGCATCAGCAGATCGTAGAGGCCATGCGGCCACATTTCCAGTCCGCCATCAGTCTTCGGACCATCGTTGGCTAGCTCGATGCTGATTTGTGCCAATGGATCGTGATTCGATACATCCGGCTTCGCGCCGTTGCTGGCGTCCGAGGCAAGGAGACGGCAGTAGTAATGAACTCCTAGCCAATCCAGCGGAACCTTCATGATCTTCTCGTCGCCAGTTTTGAATCCCATGGCCTCATAGGGAATCTCGCCGATGAAAGCCTTGGGATAAGTGCCACGAATGATCGGTTCCAGGCAGTAGATATTGTTGTAGTTGTGAAAGCGCGCGGCGGCAGCGTGATCCGCTTCGCTGTTGGTCTTAGGATAGACGGGCTCCCAGCCATAGGCGCTGCCGATAGTAGCTTGGGAGGAGGCCGCTTTGATAGCGCGGAAGGCCATGCCCTGCGCCAGGTTAACGGTGTGCGCCGCCCTGAGAAATTGATCGATGTTGGTTTTGAAAGGAGGCGCCCAGCCGGTTCCGTAACCGTTGCGGGTAAAGTCCGTGGGCATATTAAACGGCGCCCAGACGGTGATGCGGTCGCCGAGATTCTTAGCCAGGACCGCCGCAAAGTCCGCAAAGTAACCGGCCAGATCGCGATTCGGCCAGCCGCCGCGGTCTTCCAGCGCCTGAGGCAGGTCCCAATGATAGATGGTGCAGAAGGGGCGAATGCCCGCCTCCAGCAAGGCATCGGCTAGGCGGCTGTAGTAGTCGAGCCCCTTCTGATTCACTTTTCCCGTGCCTTCGGGCAGAACGCGCGGCCATGACGTGGAAAAGCGATAGCTCTTCATGTTCAATTGCTTCATGATGGCGATGTCATCCTTGAAGCGGTGGTACTGATCGCAGGCCACATCGCCATTCGATCCATCCCGAATCTTACCCGGCGTGTGAGCGGCCCGGTCCCAGATCGATTCGCCTTTGCCGTCTGTGTTCCATGCGCCTTCCACTTGATAGCAGGAGGTGGCCGTTCCCCAAAGGAAATCCTTGGGGAAACGCGCGGCTGCGATTTGATCGGGTGGGATTGCGCCCGCAACTTGCGTTGGCGCGAATGATTCTGCGGCGGCCAGTCCCTTGCCGGCAGCCAATGCGCCGGCAGCCATCAGTGAGCTTTGAATGAACTTTCTGCGATCCATTTCGTGCTTGCTCCAGTTCGAACGTGAGAGTAACAGTCTGCAAGTTGTGGAGTCAATCGGCTAAAAGTATGATTCGGCTAGTCCACCATGCAAGTGGTTACCGGATTACCTTCAGCGCGCCGCGGAAGAGCCCGTCGAAATCAGCTCCCAGCGCGGCTTCCTTGGCCACGGCCTGCGCAATCGCCTTCTCGGCGGCAGCGCGCTGATAGCCCAAATTGACCAGCGCCGACAGCACATCTTCAGCAGCCGGCCCTTGTACGGACGACGGCGCCGGCGCAACGGCAAAATCATCCAGCTTGTCCTTCAGCTCCACCACCAGCCGCTCGGCCAGCTTCTTGCCCACACCGGGAATGTGCGTCAATTGCGCGTGGTCCTGGCCGCGAATGGCCTGCACCGTTCGCTCGCTGGAAAGTCCGCTCAACATTTTGATGGCCAGCTTGGGGCCCACGCCGCTCACCGTAATCAGCCGCTCGAAGAGCCGCTTTTCCTGAGAGTCGAGAAAGCCGAACAGCGCAATCTGGTCGTCGCTGACATGCGTGTGAATGTGCAGCGCGGCCTCGGTGCCCACCGAGGGCAGCGCGGTGAAGGTGGGCACTGAGATGGTGACGTCATAACCTACACCGGTTGCCTCGACGATGGCCTGGCCGGGCTGTTTGTAGATAAGCTTTCCGCGCAGATGAGCGATCATGATGCCTCTATCCTAATATCCCCATGCGCTTCGCCACCCGCTCCAGCGTCTCCAGCGCCTGCTCCAGTTGCGCCTTGGTGTGTTCACTGGTCAGAATCAGGCGGATTCTGGCTTTGCCTTCCGGGACCGTCGGAAACGCAATCCCGGTGCCCATTACGCCCTCCTCAAAGAGCGCCCGCGAGAACTCCATCGTCTTGCGCCCATCGCCAATAATAATCGGCGTAATTGGCGTCTCGCTGGCCGGCGTGTTCACACCGCCTACGTTGAAGCCAGCGCGCTTCAGTTCGTCCTGGAAAAATCTCGTATTCGACCATAAGCGCTCGATGCGCTCCGGCTCCTTCTCCAGAATGTCGAAGGCGGCCATGCACGCTGCCGCCACCGCCGGCGGATGCGAAGTGGAAAACAGGAACGGCCGCGCCCGGTGGTAGAGGTAGTCAATCAGATCGCGCGTCCCGCAGACGTAGCCGCCCAGGCAGCCGATAGCCTTCGACAGCGTGCCCACCTGCACATCCACCTTGCCGTGCATCCCAAAGTGGTCCACCGATCCGCGCCCGTTGCGCCCCAGCACGCCCGAGGCGTGGGCGTCGTCCACCATCATGATGGCGCCGTATTTTTCCGCCAGCGCTGCCAGCTTGTCCACCGGTCCGATGTCGCCGTCCATGCTGAAGACGCCGTCGGTAATCACCAGCTTTTTGCCCGGCTCGCTGGCGATCTCCTTCAGCAGGGCTTCACAATGCTCGATGTCCTTGTGTCGGAAGACCTTGATCGTTGCCCGCGAGAGCCGCGCGCCGTCGATGATGCTGGCGTGGTTCAACTCGTCGGAGAGGATGAAATCTTCCTTGCCCAGAATCGAGCTGACCGCGCCGGCGTTGGCCGTAAAGCCACTCTGGAAGACCACGCAGGCCTCCACATTCTTAAAGCGCGCAATCTTTTCTTCCAGGTCCATGTGGATGCGCATGGTTCCGGCGATGGTGCGCACCGCGCCCGAGCCCACGCCGAACTTCCGCGTCGCTTCCAGCGCCGCCTCAATCAGCCGGGGGTCGTTGGCCAGGCCGAGATAGTTGTTGCTGGCCAAGTTGATCACCTTGCGCCCGTCGTAGTGGCACACCGGCGCCTGCTGATCGTCCAGGATGCGCAGCTTGAAGTAGGTGCCCTTGGCGCGCAACTCGTCGAGCGCGGCGGTCAGGTGGGCTAGCTGGGGGCGGGCAGGGGACTGGGTCATGGCGTTCTCCTCAAACAATCAAGGATAACGCGCCGCGGCCATGTGCAGGCTGCGCCGTGCTTCAGCCCAAAATCATTCTCCGGTACGTCGCACGCATAGAGCGCGGTCAAGGCCGCTGCCGAGGAGGGGTGAAGAGTACCGCTCCCCATTGGAGAAGAGGAAGAGAAACGCCTGCCAGGATGCATTTCCCTGCGTGTTGCTCCACTGCCAGCCAGATAATTGCAGGTCGCCCTTCACGTGCCAGGTAGCCTGGCTGCCGCTGCCCATCTGCCCCGCAACATTGTCCTTCGGATCGTAGATGTCGCTTAACTCGTCGATCGTCGCCAAGCGCCAATCGGAGTGACCGGCCAGGCGCAGATTGTGACAATAATTCATCGCCTTCTCCCAGTTCACGTCGCTGCCGTTATCCTTCTTAGTCCACATCAACCCGGTTTCGGGATCTGTCCAGATCTTGCCGGAATCATTCAGCGCGGCCTTCTCCTGCTCCTCCAACGCAGCCTTTTCACGAGTCTTATGCGCGGCCTTGTCTCTCGCCTGCTGCGCCATCTTGTCCCGCGCCTGCTGTTCCTTCTTAAGCCGCGCATCGCGCACTGGAGAGAGCGTGATGCTCACCACCGTCTGTTCGCTTGATTTGACTTCGCTGAGTTGCTGAACCAGGTCGGCGCCGTCGTTGGTTACGGCAACCACCACGTGTTGGCCGGGTTCGACCTTCGTCTTGACCGAACCTCCGGCCTCGATGCGCCCTTTTGCCTCGCCATCCAGCGTCCAGTTGCAGGCTAGGTCGCAAGTCACCAGCAGCGTCGCTGATGTCGACGGTTTGGGCTGCGGTTTCGGGCGCAAAATCGGTCCCTCGTCCTGCTGCGCCAAAGCCATCCCCGCGCCCAGCGCCAACATCGTGCTCATCAGCAACATTGCCGCCCGGCATTTTGCGTTCATCGAACACACTCCGATAGAGAAAAACAAGCTGCGCAGCCGCTACCCCCGGATATACTTCCCCTCCCCGAATCGAAGCGAGAAGCTAACACAAAAAGCGAACTCTCGTTATTATTGACCCGGACGGCGCACGCACAATGCGCGATCATAATTATTCCCGCGCTTATCCAGTTGAATCACATGTTTTTGGGGGTTGCCTGGACCGCGGAAGACAAAACCACGCATCGCCTGAGGTTCATCTCCGTCGCTGCTGCTCCATACGACGCCGGAAGTAAGCCGGATTCCGCCTTTGATTTGGCAAACCATGTGCCCTTCCAAACCGCAAACGGCTTGTGCATTGGGTTCGTATATCTTCTTCAGTTCATCAATCCTAGGCAACCGCCAATCCGTGAACCCTCCAAGTTGCAGGCTGCGGCAATATTCCACCGCCGGCTGCCATCTGAGGGCGTAGCCATTGTCTCTTCCGGTCCACATTAACCCCGTTACCGGATCGGTCCAGACCCTGTTGGCATTTTCTCGCGCCACCCGCGCGCGCTCCTGTTGCTCTTTCTCCCACTCGTCGCGTATGGCTTTGTCATGTGTATCCTGCTCGGCCTTGGCTTGAGCCTCTTGCGAAGCCTTGTCTCTTGCCTCGATAAATGCCTTGTCCCGCGCCTCCTGATCTGCTTTGGCCTGGGCCTCCTGTGCGGCCTTGATGCGCTCCTCCTGCGCCGCCTTGTCTTTGGCTTCCTGATCGGTCTTTGCCTTTGCCTCCTGCGCGGCCTTCACGCGCGCCTCCTCGTCTGCCTTGTCCTTCGCCTCCTGCTCGGCTTTGAGCCTCGCATCGCGCACTGCTTGGAGTAAGAGATGCACTGTAGTCTGTCCGGAGGCATTCACCTTGACCGGGTTCTCCACCTTGTCGAGAGAGTCTTCGGTCTCGGCAACCACGGTGTGCTGGCCGATGACAACCTTCGCCTTGACCGATGCTCCGGCTTCGATGCGGCCTTTTACCGTGCCGTCCAGCGTCCAGTTGCAGGCCAGGTCGCAGGTCACCACCATCGTCGGAGTCTGCGGCTTAGGTTTGGGGAGCAGAATCGGTCCCTCATCCTGCGCTAAAACAGAAAGCGCCGCAACTATGCAGGCGGTAGCCATCACCCAAACTACTATCATCTTTCCGCGCATCTCTTCTCCCTATCGTCATGCCAGTCCTGCTTCAGCTCTGTAGAAAGGGTCTGTTGTTGCTGACTAGTCAGACGAATTTTCTTTCCCCCTGCTTACTGCGTCCCGCGCAGCAGGTCGCAGGCCTCGGTCTTCACATCCGCATCCTGAGACTCGTCGCAGGCTTTCTTGAAGTATTTACGCGCATTGACTGTGTCGCCTGCATCCACATAGATGGAACCAAGACCAGTGCAACCACGCAGGTGACCCCCATCGCATGATTTCTGGTAAACCACTTGAGCCTTCCCTGTGTTCACCTGGCCGCCGAGACCCTTGGCGTACAGAAATCCCAAGTAGGTGCAGGCATTCAATTCGCCGCCCTCGCAAGATTGCGTAAAGAGCGCCCGCGCATGTATGTAGTCTTGGTGGTCGTATGCGGTTTTTCCCTGGTCGTAGACGCTGGGTCCTGTTGCGGCAGGCGTTGGCCCCGGCGAATTCACTGCGGGCTGGGTGGTCCCGGACCAGATGTATACCCCGGTGATGTCCGCGCTGGGCGTGTGGCCATCTGCCGTGGCCATGGCGCGGACCACTGCGCCTGTGGGCAGTGATGAAATAGGAAAGAGGTAAATGGGCGACGCCTCCGTAGGCGGTTTGCCGTCTATGGTGTAGTGAATAACGGCATTCGAGGTAGCGTCGGTGATGGTCACCGACAGCGCTTGGGCATAGGTGCCTCCGGGCGGGCTGAGTACCGGAATTGCCGTCGCGGTCTTGGATTGCGAGAACCGCATCGCCGCCCAGATTCCCAGGCAGACGGCAAGCAGAACCGCTGCAACAACCCACACAGAGCTTGCAGAGCGCTTCGGTGTGGAGGTGGGTTCCTCCGGCAAGGGCTCGGTAGGCTTTTCGACCACGGTCGCGGGGCGGGACGCTAGCCTCTGGGGTGCAGTCGCTTCCAGAAAAGCGGCCGCCGAGGGGAAACGCTGCTCGCGGTCGCGGGCCAGCAGGCGCATGACGATGGCGCCCAGCCCCGGATGCTCCCTGGCCAGCTCCGGCCGCAACCGCTCAATTGGCTGGGGCACTCCCTGCAAATGCTGGTACATCCAGCCTTCCATGTTGACGGCAGTGTACGGGGTTCGCCCGGTGAGCATCTCGTAGAACACACCGCCCAGAGCGTAGAGGTCGGTGCGGCCATCCAGCTCGGCGGCGGGCGTGCCCCGCCACTGCTCCGGCGCGGCGTACTCCGGGGTCAGCAGCAGCCCATGGGTCCGGCTCAGATTGGTGATGCCCTCGGTCATGGCGGCAATGCCGAAGTCCAGCACCTTGGGCTGCTCGCTGCCGTCGGGCTGTGTCCCCAGCAGGATGTTCTCCGGCTTTATATCGCGATGAATGGCGCCCCGGGCGTGGGCTGCGGCCAAGCCTGCGCCCAGGCCGCGCGCAATGTGCAAGGCGCGCTCCACGGGCAAGCCGCGCGGCGCCTCTTGAAGCATCGCGCGCAGACTCGGTCCGGCCACGTATTCCATGGCGATAAACAGGCTGCCATTCTCGTCCTGATCCAGGTCAACGACCTCGACGATATTGGGATGGCGCAACTGGTAAGCGGCCCGCGCCTCTTGACGGAAGCGCTTGATAAATTGTGGGTTGTGGCTCAACTCGGTGGCCAGGAACTTGAGCGCCAACTGCCCGCCCAGCATCAGATGCTCGGCCAGATAGACGACGCCCATTCCGCCCTGTCCCAGCTTGTGCACGGTGCGGTATTTTCCGCGCACAATCTGACCGGGCGCTAGTTCCAGCGTCTCAATCAGCACCGCCCCGTCTGTAGGGCAGTTGGTGTGCTGGTCCGGATAAGGTGTATCGCAAATAGGACAGGATTTCATACCGCACTCTTGCCTCGTCTAGCTCGATCAGCGCCTGGCGTCGATAAGAAGGTTCGATGGGCAAAAGCATACCACTGTTCACGTTCATTGCGCCCTGATTGCTACGTCTCCACGCCACCGGCGGACGGCTCCTGTTCCACACTTCCCAATCTGGTCGCCCTGCGTCCAATCATTACAGGGGTTAATACTGGCATTTCTTTGTCTATTCGGCGCTGATCGCGGTGAACCGGTTAGCTCCGGTCCGCCCCCGCCGGATACAATAGGATTCTGGGCTGCGACAGGCGGCGGCACTCGATTTTGATCTTTGGAGCAGGTGCAAGTGAGAGGCATAAACTGCCGCGATTCGCGGCTTGTGTTGGTTGCAGGATTGGTGATCGCGCTGGCCGTGCCCGCGCTGGCGTCCACAGGCGTATCCACGACAACGACGCTGACCGCCGGCACCCTGAGCGGGTGCGTGCAGCCTCTTACGATAAATGTCACTGCGGGTGGAACCCCGGTCACATCAGGCACTGTAGCCATCAATGACGAGTTCAATGGCAACGCCGTCCAACTGGCCAGTGCGACTTTGAGTTCCTCCGGCTCAGCCAGTCTCTCCATTGACTTGGCAGCCGGCAGCCATAGCCTCACTGCGAACTTTGCCGCTATCACCGGCTATCAAGCTTCTACTTCAACTGCGGTACTTGTATCCGTCGCCACGGAGTGTGAATTTTCAGTTGGAGTCTCCGGTTTCTCCCCATCCTCGTCTGCCGCCAACACCCTCACCCTCACCGCCGGCCAATCAGGGTCGTTCACCATTTCCGTTGTCCCATCTGTGGAGTTCACCTCCACGTTGACGGCCCCGATGTTCGTCACGCTCTCCTGCTCCGGCCTTCCCGATGGAGCTGCCTGCATCGCCACCCCGGAAAATCTGGAAATTCTCTCCACCACCCCCGAGAGCTGCCCCAGCAGTTCGCCCGCCTCCTCCTGCCCTCCCACCAGCAACATGGTGATTCAGACCTATGTGGCTTCTACCGTTAAGGCCTCGCCCCTATCCCCACCGGGCAACCGGTCCAATCCCATCGCCTGGGCGTTTGTGCTGCCCGGCGCTCTGGGGCTGGGCGGACTGGCCTTTGGAGCGCGCCGCCGCCGCTGGCTCAATCGGCTCTCGCTTTTGGCCCTGATAGGCCTGGTCACCCTGCTGGGTACAACCGCCTGCAATCCACGCTACTATTATTTAAATCACGGCCCACCCACCAACCCGGCGACCCCGTCTGGTACTTACACCATTACCGTTACCGCGCAGTCAAGTAACGGAGTCACTGCCCTTAAACACACCACCTCCTTCACGCTGATTGTCAATTAGTGTTTTTTTGCGAAGAGTGTAAGGCCAAGACAACCTGTTTTCAGGCCATTTTTAGCCTGGAATAATCTGTTCTGCGCCCTGGTCTTTGGAGAGATTTTCAGGCGATCCAAGCCTGCCAAACGGGCAAATCCCAGCAAAAACAGGCAAAACCAGAAAAAAACCAACAAAAACAGCAAAAAAGTGTGGAAATCACTAATTTTTGTCTTGACTTTGTACCATGTAAAGTCGCATGGTAACGAACGACGGGTACTCCGACCCGCATGAACACAGGGGTTTCGCGTATGCGTTGCCTGACCTCCTCCATGCGGAACGCATCTCGCGGCGGAAGCCCAGGCAACAACGGCGCGCCCAAGGGCATGCCCGAACAGAAAAAGGAGATCACACCATGGCATCAGGATTGACGAAAACCGCACTGACTCGGCAACTCGCCGAGAAAATGGAATTAACCAACAAGCAAGTCGCTGCCTTCATGGACCTGCTGGCGGAGACCGCCATCAAGGAAACCAAGAAGAACGGCGTCTTTGTAATCCCCGGCATCGGCCGCCTGGTCAAGGCGGAGCGCAAGGCCCGCATAGGGCGCAACCCGCAAACCGGCGAGGCCATCAAGATCAAGGCAAAGACGGTGGTCAAGTTCCGCGTGGCCAAGGCCGCCAAGGACTCGATCGCACCGCCGAAGAAGTAGTCACACCTGGACCTAAGAAAACAAAGGGGAGGAGCCGTTGGCTCTTCCCCTTGTTTTTTTATTTTGCGGATTCCCTCGACGCCAGAGCCTTCATCACTATCGACAGGCCAAAGCTGATAATGACGACCTTGATCATCAGCCAGTTGTTATTACTCCAGGAGAAGAAGGCCAGCGCGACAAGAATCCCGAGGGGATTGATCTCCGTTGTGAGCGCATGGAGCCACTGCGGCTTGCGGCATGTGGGTTGCGGGGAGGTGTGCGGCAAATTCCTCCGCAGCCGCGGAATCAATCGCGGAACAGTACGCAGATACTCCCGGTTAGGCTCGCCTAGCTGTTGTGAGAGAAACGTCTCTTCGGCCAGAATCAGCCGGAGAAAGAAGACCGTCTGCAACGTCATCATCACCAGCGCGCCGGAACTCTCGCGCCACGAGGAGCAAACTTCGGTCTTCGTGGCAGGCGAGTTCAGCAACGAGGCTACACCGTGACCGAGCACGTGGACACGTATGAGGATGGCGCCGGGGTTGCTCAAATGCCAGTTGATCGAGAAGGCGCGTCTGAAGTTATGCGGCTATATCCTTTCCCTAAAAATGCAGAAAGGATAGAGCGCAGTCGAATCCAATGAAGTTACTTTAACGGATCAACCAGGGCCTGATCGACGGCCACGTGGCTCTTGTATTCGAAGCTGTGATTGTCGGGGCTGCTCATGCGCTGGATCATGCTCACGAAGACGATGTCGTTGGTGGGATCGACCCAGAACCAAGTGCCTGCGGCGCCATCCCAGAAGAACGTGCCCTTGCCGTCGGAGAGGTTCGCCTCTGGCGGATCGAAGATCACTGCGCAATCGTAACCGTAGCCAAAGCCCGGCCGCAACATCGACAGGCCGATGCCGAACTCCCCGGTGAGCAGCGCCTCCGGCACATGATTCGAGCTCATCAGCTTGACTGTGGAGGGAGCCAGAATGCGCGTGCCGTTTAACTCGCCGCCATTGGCCAGCATCGAGGCAAAGCGGTAGTAATCCTCAATCGTAGTCACCAGGCCACCGCCGCCCGAGGGCATAGTCGGCTCCTTTGCGTAATCGGCCGGTGCGCCGCCGCCCTCCGCGGTTGGAGTGATCCCGCCGCTAGGTGTTCCCTTGTAGTTCGTAGCGAAGCGGTCGCGCTTCTCTGCGGGAACATAGAAGCCCGTATCCCTCATGCCCAGCGGCACAAAGATTTGTTCGCGCATGAACTCAGGCAGCGACTTCCCCGAGAGCTTCTCCACGATGTAGCCCTGAATATCCATCGAACAGCTATAGGTCCAGCCCTTGCCCGGCTGATAGAGCAACGGAATCTTCGCCAGCTTGTCGATCATCTCCTGCAGCGTTTGCGACTGCATCACCTTCGCATCGCGGTACATCTGGTCCACCACGGTGTTGCCCATGGAGCCGTAGGTAAAGCCCGCCGTGTGCGTCATCAGCTCACGCATAGTGGGCGCGTGATCGGGATCGGCAAGAATCATCTTTCCTTCCGCATCGACTCCCTTGAAGACCTTCAGATGCGCAAACTCGGGAATGTACTTTGAGATGGGATCGGAAGGAAGCCACTTGCCCTGCTCATAGAGAATCATCATCGCCACGCCGGTGACCGGCTTGCTCATTGAGTAGGCGCGAAAGATAGTGTCCTTGGTCATCGGCGCGGCTTTGGCGATGTCGCGCTGGCCGTAGGATTTATACTCCACCACTTTGCCGTGGCGCGCCAGGATCGTCACGGCGCCGGCCAGCTGCTTCTGGTCAATCTCTCCCTGGATCAGCGCGTGAAGACGCTCCAATCGCTCGGAAGAAAAGCCTGCCGTTTCAGGCTTGTTGACCGTAAAGTCGAATGCGTGGCGCGCCGGCTGTTGAGCATAGGATTGAAAATTCAAGGCTAGGGCCAAGCCTGCCATGAGCGCGGAAGAAATCGTGTCTCGGAATGTCATGGGAATCTCCGGCGCCGCTTTTACGGCGTTTGTAGGGATTATAGCTTTGCCTCTCGCCGGGATATTCCCACTCCGGCCCAAATTTATCTGGATCGGCCTCCACCGGCAACGTCTACACTGTTTCCAGCCCATGATTGTTCCGGACGCAACCAACGATACGATCGCCGCCGTCTCCACGCCGCCGGGGCGCGGAGGCATCGGGATCGTGCGGCTGAGCGGACCTGAAGCTGCATCGATTGCCACGCAACTGGTCCGATTGCATCAGCCGCTAGAACACGTCCGCGCGCGGCTGGCCGATGTGCTCGATGATGACGCGGGCACAGATGCAGGCCGTATCGATGAAGCAGTGGTCATCCTTTTTGCCGCGCCGAATTCATATACTGCCGAAGATCTCGTTGAAATTGCCGCGCATGGCTCGCCGGTAGTGCTGGAGTTGCTATTGAGCCGCGCTGTAAAGCTGGGCGCGCGGCTTGCCCGGCCGGGAGAGTTTACCGAGCGCGCATTTCTGGCTGGCAAACTGGACCTCACGCAGGCCGAGGCGGTGCGTGACCTGATTGAGGCGCAGACGCTGACTCAGGCGCGGCAGGCTGCCAGCCAGATGGGCGGCGCGCTCAGCCGCCGCGTAGGGCCGGTGAAGCAGGCGCTGGTGGAGCTTGTCGCGCTGCTCGAAGCCGGCATCGATTTTGCAGAGGACGACGTGGTGCTGACGACGCAAGCCGAGATCGCCAGCCGCATCGCTGCGCTGACGCCGCCTCTGTCCGCGTTGGAAGCTTCCTTCGCTCGCGGGCACGTTATTCACGATGGGCTGACGCTGGCTATAGTAGGCCGTCCAAACGTGGGCAAAAGCTCGCTCTTCAACTGTCTCGTGGAGCGCGAGCGGGCCATTGTTACCGCAACCCCCGGGACCACCCGCGACACGGTCAGCGAGCGGATTTCTCTGGAGGGCATTCCGCTGGAGCTGGTGGACACGGCCGGATTGCGCGAGGGCCTGCGCGATGGTTTGGAGGAGGCCGAGCAACTGGGCATCCATCGCAGCCGAGAGGCGCTGGCCGACGCTGCGCTGGTTATGATCGTTCTCGACGCAACCCAGCTGCTGAACGACGAGGAGCGGCGGCTGCTGGCTGTTGTCGAGGGCCGCTCCGCGCTGGTGGCCGTGAACAAATGTGACTTGATTCGGGATCTCCCCGCAGCCGGCAGGCCCTTGCCCGATTGCGGCGATCTTCCCGTACTGGCCACATCCGCTCTCACCGGCGAAGGGATTCCCGCGTTGCGCGAACGCATCCTCGAGCTGGCCACAGGCGGAGCAGCAGCCGAGCCGGGAATGTTGACCAGCCTGCGCCAGAAGCAGGCCATCGCCGCGGCGCTGGAGGCGCTGGCCGACGCAACACAGGCCAACGCCGCTTCCATTCCCCACGAGATGATTCTGCTGGACCTCTACCGTGCGCTCTGGGCTCTCGACTCGCTCACCGGCCAGACCACTCCCGACGACATTTTGAATATTATATTTTCGACGTTCTGCATTGGAAAGTAACAGCTAGCTGCTTTACCTTGCGGCCATCGCAAGCGCCCATTGAATGTTGCCTTGAGCAGCCGCCTACTCTTCTGAAAGGGACATTCCATCCTTCCGGCTGCTAGACTAAATCATAGATTCTGTTGTGTTGAAAGGGGATATCTTGGAATGGATGAACCTCAGATCTACGCCCGGCTGGCGGAAATAATTCAAGATGTTTTTGATGATGATTCAATCGTCGTGAATCACGACCTGTCGGCCAAGGACGTTGACGAATGGGACAGCCTCACTCATATTCGCCTGATATTAACTGTTGAGAAGGCATTCAAAATCAAGTTTTCAACTTCCGAGATAGGCAAACTGGAAAAAGTTGGCGATCTGGTGACCCTCATTAAGCAACGAACTTAGAGCAAAAGGGATCGGGCGTTTGGTCCTTGTATTGTGTCTGAAAACCAGGAGTGGAAGTAACTGCACATGAATCCACTTTATGCCGAATTGCAATGGCTGCCACGCGCGCCGCGGGATTTTGCCGGCAGACTGAAGGCTTTTGGAACTTCTGCGGAATCGCTGGGGCGCGAGCTAGGGGCTTTGGCAATGCATGCGCTGGACTTGAACCAGTTGACGAAGCTGGCCAAGGTCATCGATAGAGCGCGCAGGGAGGGTAAGTCGCTGGAACCTCTTGTGCCGTTCCGGCTGGCTGTGCTCAGCAATTCGACAATTGATCTGCTTGTGCCTGCATTGACAGCAAGTGCGGCGCGGCATGGCGTGGCGATTGAAGTTGTCCAGCCCGCGTACGATCAGGTGGCGCAGGAGGCTCTGACGCCAGACTCGAAGGTCAACAGCTCAAATCCGGATGCGGTGCTTCTGGCGCTCGACTACCGCGCACTGCCGTTGAAACTCTCGATGGGAGACGCTGAAGCTTCGTCGGCAACTGTGCAGGGAGTTATCGGCTACCTGCAGGCGCTTCGTAACGGTATTAAGACCCATTCAACTGCTGTCTGCATTTTTCAATCCTTTGCCCCGCCTGTAGAAACACTTTTTGGCAGCCTGGATAGTGCTCTGCCGGGGACGTTGAGAAACCTTGTCGAGTGCATCAACCGCGAGCTGGCCAATTTCGTTTTGGGTTCGGGAGATGTGCTGCTGGATGTGGCAGGGATGGCGGAAACGGTAGGTCTCGCCGATTGGCACAACACGCAGTTGTGGAATATGGCGAAGTTTCCTTTTTCTGACGAGCTGATTCCTCTGTACGCCGATCACGTGGCCCGGATAGTTGCTGCCCTTCGCGGCAAAAGCAGGAAAGTCCTGATTTTGGACTTGGATAACACGGTCTGGGGCGGAGTAGTGGGCGACGATGGCTTGGAGGGCATCCAGATTGCCCAAGGCGATGCTCGGGGAGAAGCGCATCTGGCGGTGCAACGGCTTGCACTGGAATTGCGCCAACGCGGAATCGTACTTGCCGTGTCGTCGAAGAACAGCGACGAGGTGGCGCGCGAGCCCTTTGAAAAGCACCCGGAGATGCTGTTGAAATTGGATCACATTGCCGTTTTTCAAGCCAACTGGAACGATAAGGCCACTAACATACAGGCTATCGCCGAGGAACTGTCGCTGGGTCTCGACGCGATGGTATTTCTCGACGACAATCCGGTGGAGCGCGGCTTGGTGCGGGAACTGCTTCCGCAGGTAGCCGTTCCAGAGTTGCCTGAAGATCCAGCCTGGTATGCGCGTTTTTTGACGGCGGCAGGCTACTTTGAAGCGGTGGTCTTTGCCGACGAAGACCTGAAGCGCGCCGGCTTTTATCAGGACAACGCCAAGCGCGCCAATTTGCAAAAACAGGTTGGCGGCGTGGACGCATACCTGGCATCGCTGGATATGGCCATCACCTTTCAGCCTTTCGACGCAACCGGACGAGCGCGCATCGTGCAACTTATCAATAAGTCCAACCAGTACAATCTGACTACGCGCCGCTACACCGATCCGGAAGTGGCAGCCGCGGAGAACGATCCCGATGTTTTCACTCTGCAGGTTCGGCTGTCGGACATCTTCGGCGACAACGGTATGATCAGCGTGGTGATTTGCCGGCCTGCCGAAATTGGAGTGTGGGAGATAGATACCTGGCTTATGAGTTGCCGCGTGCTGGGGCGCAAGGTCGAGCACGTGGTGCTGCGCAAAGTTTTGGAGCACGCGCGCGCGGCGGGCATCTGCAAGTTATCGGGCACTTACAAGCCCACAGATCGAAACAAACTAGTTGTCGACCATTATGCGAAGCTGGGGTTCAACAAAGTTGCGGAGGAAGAGTCCGGCTTGACGCGATGGGAACTGGCGGTTGCCGAAGCAGATCCGGAAAGCGCGCCCATAAAGGTAGTCTCGCAGGGCTTTGCACCGGCCAGGGAGATTCCGATCGCATGACCGAATTCCATTCGAGCGGCCCGGATAACAAGATGCAAGAAAGACTACCCCGGCGGGATTGGATTCTACTGCTGCTGCTGGGCCTGTTGACCATTTGCACGCTCGTAGTTTCCACCGAGCTGCTGGCGCGGCATATCTTTCCGAATACTTCCACCAGCGGGGATGACTGCGTGGTGTATGACGATCCTTCCACCGGACCGCGGGGCATTCCTAACTCTATATGTTGGGAAAAAATCCCCGAAGGTGATCTCATAAAATATCAGTTCAATAGCTGCGGACACCGCGCTGGCATGGAGTGCGGACCAAAACCTCCAGGCACCTACAGAATAGTGATGGTGGGCACCTCTTTTGCCGGGGGATTTCGGGTGCCGCTTGAGAAGACTTTCGCCGGGTTGCTGCCCGCGGAACTGTCCAAGCGAACCGGGCTCAAGGTTGAACTCTACAACGAGGCCATTCCTTTTCGGTATCCGGGCACCATTGCCCGCCATTTCGATGAGGTTCTGAAGGCCCAGCCCGACTTGATCCTCTGGATAGTGACGGCCCGCGACCTGGTGTTCGAATCCAAGGGCGAGCGTCCAGCTCCCGATCTTGGCAGCAGGAATCTCAGTTTTCCGGTAAAGGCTTGGCGTATCATAAAATCCAGATTCGCAACCAAATCGTTTTCGGGATTTGTTTCCGAAACCATAATCGATACCCGCACCTCAACCTTGCTCTACCATTTCCTCTATAGCAGCCAGAGTCAGTTTGTAAAATCTACCCTCCTCATGGGCGACGATAAAGTAGGTTACCTGAGAACTGAACCAAGTGCGGTATGGCAGAAGCGGCTCCAGGAATTCGCCGACAACGACGCAGCTCTTGAGGCCGAGGCGAGGGAGGCGGGCATTCCCCTGGTGACTGCGCTGATGCCCAATCGGGAGCAGGCGACCATGACCAAATGGGAGAGTGGCCGGCAGGTTATGCCCCCTACAAGTTGGATGACGAGCTGCGCGCCATCGTCACCGGAGACGGCGGAATCTATCTCGACATGATGCTCTACCTGCGCACCATACCCAACCCCCGCCAGGGTTACTTCACGGTAGATGGCCATCCCAACGCCAAGGGCCATGCGATGTTCACCGGTATCTTGGCCCGGGAACTTACCAATAGATCGGAGCCTGCTCTCCGGGCCGCGCATAAATTGCAGGCTGCGACAGAGCAAGGGAGATAATTATGATCACTGCAAGTTTTCAGTTTGTAGTATTTGTCATGGCTCGAGTTTTGGCCTCGAATTTTAGCCGGTCGTTTGTGGAAGGAGTATAACTGCATGACTCAATTCAGTGCCAGCAATTCAGTCTACATAAAGGAAACGAAGCTGCCGCGCAGGGACATTGTGATTTTGCCGCTGCTAGGTTTTCTTACCATAACGGTTTGCTTGATCGTTGCCGAAGTGGCGTCCAGATACTATTTTGTCTCCAAAATGATAGATAGCTGCGCGTGCTACAGTGCGGACGGATCGTTCCGGCATCGCTCGAATTGCACATCGAGCCTCAAAGCCGCTGAAGGACCATGGGTTATTAACCAGTATAACGAATGCGGATACAGAACGAAGGAGCCTTGCGGACCAAAGCCTAAGGAAAGCATTAGAATTGCACTTCTCGGCTCCTCGGCTAGCGAAGGATTCTATGTATCATACGATCAGTCATTCGCTGAGCGAACGGCCAGTGACTTAACGCGAATTTTAGGCCGTCACGTTGAGATCCAGAATATGGGCCGGGAGGCATGCGGTCCCGTTTGCGTATATCGTCAGATCGATGAAGCTCTCGCGCTCAATCCAGATATTCTGGTATTGTCGATTGATCCTTACGACATCAGGCATCTTGAGCTTGCGCAAATGCCATATAGGGACCTGCCGGTTCTGCCTCGCCAGACGGCCGATCCAACCGCAGATGTGTACGATCCGTTTATGGCCGTGAAGGCATTCATAACTAGAAGCTCTTCGATAATTGCAGCCGAACATTTTCTTTTTCAAGATGCTTCTATATATGACCGCGTATATCTGCATTACAAAGACAATGCTGACTACCTCCGCACGCCTTTTTCGCCTTTATGGGAAAAGCGCCTGGCAGCCTTTGATATTATGCTAACCGAGATGGCGCGCAAGTCTAGCGCCGCGCATGTGCCCTTCGTGCTGCTTGAAATCCCGAGCCTGCCCCAAGTTGCCCTGGCGCGGGAAAATAACCTTCCCGCGGGTGTTGATCCAAAAGCTTTCAACGAACGCCTGAAACAGATTGCGTTGCGGCAAGGGGTGCAGTTCGTTGATGGCTCGGACGATTTCAAACATGCGCCGGAACTTAGTAAGCTGTTTTATGTTACCGATGGCCATCTAAACGCAGAGGGTCATGCATATGTGAGCCGGGCGCTGGTCGATCAACTAATCAAAGTGCAGTTTTCCACGCTAATGAACGGCAATAAGACGCAGCGTCAAACTACCGCGAGGCAGGAAAGATAACCATGGATACAGCTTCAATTCAGTTTGTGGTCTTTGGCTTGGCCATGGCGCTGGTCTCGAATTTCAGCCGGTCGCGGGCTTGGCGCTCAATCGTGCTGATGCTTGCCAGCATTGTTTTTCTCGGCCTACTTGCGTACAACCCAATTGTCTTTTTACCGCTGGCCGGGTTTTTGCTGTTGGGCTACGTTGGGCTTGTGCTGCTCGAACGCAGCTGGTCCAGGTACAGCTTATGGAGCATTCTAGCAGTTATCATCACTTATATATGGCTGAAGAAATATACCATTCTTCCTCAAGGCAGCTTTATCAATCATCCCTACTTCACGCTGGGGCTTTCCTACATCTTCTTCCGCGTGATGCACCTGCTGATCGAAGCGGGAGATAGCCGCGAGAAGCGGCACATCGGGCCGGGCGCTTACCTGCTTTACACTCTGAACTTTACAACGCTCCTTTCCGGTCCCATCCAGCGCTACGACGAGTTCGTCCGCGACCAGTTTGCCCAGGATCCAATTGCGTTGGGACCGCGCGTTATCGGGTTGCAATTGGAGCGCATCATTCGCGGCTTCTTCAAGGTCAACGTGCTGGCCTTGTTGCTGCACGCGGCTCATGAAGACGCACTGGCACAAATGTCCCAACCCTTGCCGCCAACTCTCAAGCTCCTTGCCGCTTTCAAGCTGGCGGTTATTTACCCGTTCTTCCTCTATGCGAATTTTTCCGGTTACATCGACATCGTAATTGCCTTGGCTCGGCTGATGCGTGTGCGTCTGCCGGAGAACTTCGACCGGCCCTTCTCAGCTTCTTCATTTCTGGATTTTTGGAGCCGTTGGCATATGACGCTCTCCAACTGGCTGAAGACGTATGTATACAACCCCCTGCTGGTGGCGCTGATGCGGCGCATATCATCGCTGGACATGCAACCGTTGCTGGGTGTTTTCTGCTTCTTTGTGACCTTCTTCCTGATTGGCGTCTGGCATGGACGCACTTCGGAGTTCATCTTCTTTGGTGTGCTGCAGGGCGGCGGGGTTGCGATAAACAAGCTCTGGCAGTTGGGGTTGACACGCGTCCTCGGGCGCCATCGCGACAAGGCGCTGGTGAAGAACTCAGTCTACATTGCATTTGCCCGCGGCCTTACTTTCAGTTGGTTCGCTTTCACGCTCTTCTGGTTCTGGGCTGAGTGGAAGCAAATCGATACACTTTTCACTGCCATTGGGGTGGCGCAGTGGCTCGGTGTCTGGCTGGCAATTTGGCTGTTTGCGACGGTGGTACTCGCGGTTTGGGAATGGATGCGCGCTGCGTTGCTGTCGATCAAAACCACCGAGGGACCGGTGCTGACCAGTCGCTATGCTCACGTGGTTTACGCTACAGCTTTGGGTCTGGTTGCTCTCGTTATTACGGTCCTGCTCAATCAGCCTGCGCCGGTCATCGTCTACAAGGCATTTTAGACGGTATGCGCACTATCTCTCACTCCACCATCAGCACAAGCTTGCCGAAGTGCGAGGCTTGTTCCATGCGGGTCATGACTTCGCGAGCCTGGGACCAGGGAAAGCTTTCGGCGACGGGATGCAGTCCGGCCAGGGTGATGGCTTTGTTCATCTCCTCGAAATCCTTGCGCGAGCCAACGTAAATGCCCTGGATGCGGGCCTGTTTGTGGAGGATGAGGGCGAGCGGGAGCGGCTCGGCATTGCCGGCGAGTACGCCGATCTGGGCAATGACCCCGCCCATGCGAATGGCGCCAAGCGAGCGGGGCAGCGTGCCCACTCCGCCAACTTCAACGATCAGGTCAACGCCCTCGCCGCCGGTCTGCTCCAACACCCAACGATCCCAGGCGGGGGTCTCGCGGTAGTTGAGGCCGGCATCCAGCCCCAGAGAGCGGGCGCGTTCCAGCTTGGCTGCGGAGCCCGAGGTGCCCAGCACGCGTACGCCCATCATGCGCGCCAGTTGCAGGGCAAAGATCGAAACGCCGCCGGTTCCCAAAATCAGCACGGTCGAGCCGGGCTTGAGATTGCCGGCGGCCATAGCGTTCCAGGCGGTGACGGCGGCGCAGGGCAACGTTGCGCCTTCAGCAAAGCTGAGGTGCTCGGGCAGCCGCACCAAGCCGGTATCCCTGAGGACAACGTACTCGGCTAACATACCGTCGATGTCGCCTCCCAGCGCGCCTTTGGCCTTGGCCGGGGTGAGCGGGCCGTCCAGCCAGTTCTGCATGAAGATGCCGGCTACGCGGTCCCCCGGTTTCCACCGGGTTACGCCCTCGCCAACAGCGGCAACCTCGCCCGCGCCATCCGAGCATGGGATGCGCGGCAGCTTCAATTTGGGGTTGTAGAGGCCCTTGAGCATCAGCAGATCGCGATAATTGAGTGCAACTGCGTGTACGCGGACCAGCACCTCGCCGGGGCCCGGATGAGGCGTAGGGCGCTCCACAAACTCCAGGGAATCAATGCCAAACGATGAGAATTGACCGACGCGCATGAGAAAACCTCCAAGGCCCGAAGTTACGCCGTGCGATGAAAGAGCAGGGAGTTGGCCTGATGCACGGTGGTCAGCGCCACGCGCGCAATGTTCACGTGCTCGGGCCGGCTCGCAGCCCAGACGATCGTCTCGGCAACATCTTCCGCCACTAGCGGTTTGATGTTCTGGTAAACCTTGGAGGCGCGCTCGGCATCGCCGTGGAAGCGGACGAGGCTGAAGCCGGTCTCCACCATGCCGGGATCCACGCTGGTGACGCGGATCGGCGTTCCCAGCACATCCATGCGCAGGCCGTCGCTGATGGCCCGCTCGGCGGCCTTGCTGGCGCAGTAGACCGCGCCGCCCGGATACGTCATCTCGCCGGCCGTTGAGCCCAGATTGATGACGTGGCCGCGGCCTCGCTCCACCATCCCCGGCACAACGGCGCGGGTCACGTAGAGCAGGCCCTTCACATTGGTGTCGATCATCTCCTCCCAGTCGTCGATGTTGCCCTGGTAGAGCTTGTCCAGCCCGCGGCTGAGGCCGGCGTTGTTGACCAGCACGTCGATAGCCGCCCACTCCGCGGGCAGCGCGGCGATGGCCTTCTGGACGGCGTTGCGGTCGCGCACATCAAGGCAAAACGAATGAACGGCCTGGGCGCCGCGCTTCAGAGCCTCAGCGGCCACGGCAGCCAGCTTATCGGCGCGGCGAGCGGCCAGCAGCAGACGCGCACCTTCAGCGGCAAAAGCGAGCGCAGTGGCCGCGCCAATGCCCGACGAGGCCCCGGTTACGAAGACAATTTTACCTTTAAGCGTCATGGCTCTATCCTACTCAACCAGTACTGAACTCTGCACTCCGCACCACTGATACTGCCGATTCCGGGCACGTCGAAGGTCGCGCATTTATAGGCGAGATGGTTTGCATATAAATACACCGACTTCTGCCAAGATTGGGTACATAGGCAGAAAAAGGAGGGATTTCAATGCCGGAGATGAAGCTAAGTACTTTTAAATCACTGAAAAACTACCTTGTGAAGGAGGCGAAACGGGGCTTAAACCGCAGGACAGGAGTCAACCTGCGGCGAGACATGCACCAGGAGGCGCGACAGGAGCTGGACGAGATGCTGCTGGCGTTCCGGGCGGCGCGGATAGCGGTAGGCGATAGGAGGGGATGGCTCAGGGCGGTACGTCAGATAGTGGGCATCCCAGTAAAGGAGGTTGCGCGACGGCTGGGCATGTGCCGGTGGGGGGTTTTCCGGCTGGAGAAATCAGAGAGCGAGTCACGGATCATGCTGGGAACTCTGCGGCGGGCGGCGGAGGCGTTGGATTGCGATTTGGTGTACGCGCTGACGCCACGAAAGGGAACGCTGGAGGAACTGGCGGCGGAACAGAGAGCGGCGCGAGAGAAGGAACGCGAGGCGGCGCTGGAGAAAGTGAGAGCAGAAGAGAAAGAACGAGAATCGAAGGTTCTGCAGGTGATTGGCTGGCGTACGGAGATGCGGAGGCACGCGCGGCGCGAGTTACGGAAGGCGGGGTTTAGGGTGAGGTGAGAAAGGCAGGGACTAGGGAATAGGGAATAGGGAACAGGGAACAGGGAATAGAGAACAGAGAACAGGAAACAGTGAACAGTGATCAGTGATCAGCTTGAAAACGCGCAACGGGGTAAAGGGGGTTCATGGCTTGCCAGGCTTCATAAGCGTACCCTTCGAAAAGCTCAGGGCAGGCTGTTCAGGCGGAGGCCTTCTGTTGGTCGGCCACCTGAGAAGTGAGAATGGCTAATGAGATCGTGGTTTTACAGCCTTGAATCAAGCAATGATCACCCGATCTCAAACATTGAAGAGATACTTAACCAATTCTCGCGTGCTCACAATTCGAGTTGCCTTCCAGACAGTGGGGAAATGCCGCCGGTTTCCTGTAACCAGATAGTCCGCACCCGCAGATTCGGCACATTCCAGAAAGCGGTTGTCCCGTTCGTCGGGCGAGATGGCGAGAGTCGCCGTGGGCACGATCAGAGTGCTGTTCTGCCGGATTTGCGCCAGGGATTCCGTTACTTTTCCAGGAAGAATTGGAAACTTGGGCCGGCGCAGGACTCTTTCATATTCCCGGAGGATCGGCGCAGAGACGAAAAGCCGAAGGCGAAGATCGAGAGCAAGTTCAAAGACACGGTATTCCAACCCAAGCGGGCTGAGGTGCGCTGAGACAAGGATATTGGTGTCAAGAACGACAGACGGAGTCTGCATCCAGCGCTCTCTGCTCTGCCCTGCAGGCGGCAATCTCAGCATCGATTTCGTCCATGGTGATCTTATCGCCACCATTGGCAATCGAAAATGCGTGGATCTCCGCCATGAGCGGATTCGGCGGAGCGATGGTGTCGAGGTAGTCTTCCAGGCCCATCAGAATTGCTTTGGGTCCTCCTCGCAAACCGATCACGAATCGCTCCTTTTTCTTCCCCGAGGCGCGGCGAATGATCTGCCCAAGTTTGGAGCGAGCCTCTGCCGCAGTGATGGAACGCGGGATTTGTGCACTGCTGCTCATAAGAATCCATCCCTTCCGGGCGCGTTTTAAATTGCCGGAGGTAGTTCTAGGATAGGACGAAGTTGGTTGCGGGTCAATGCGAGGCTCGCGATTGGACGGGAATGAGAGGAATGTGAAACTTATTGTTTCCGGTCTACTCGCTGGCGGTGGAGGCAACTTCCTGGAGCCAGCCGGGGGCTTTGAGGAGCTCGCGGGGGCGGGGACCGTCGGCGGGGCCGACTAATCCGTCATTCTCCATCAGGTCGATGAGGTGGGCGGCGCGGCCGTAGCCAATGCGCAGGCGGCGCTGGAGCAGCGAGGTGGAGGCCTTGCGGAATTGAAAGACCAGGCGGAGCGCGTCTTCATAGAGGGGATCGTTTTCGCCGGCGTCGGAGCCAGAGCCGTCAGCGCCGTCGCTCTCGTCTTTGGGCGATTCGAGGAAGCCCTCAACGTATTCGGCGTCACCCTGCGCCTTCCAGAATTCGACGACCGCGGCAACTTCCGTTTCGGTGACGAGCGGCGCGTGCAGGCGCAGGAGGCGGCTGGTTCGCGGAGGGAGGAAGAGCAGATCGCCGCGGCCCAATAGGGATTCCGCCCCGTTGGCGTCGAGGATGGTGCGCGAATCGACCTTGGTGGCCAGGCGGAAGCTGATGCGGGAAGAGATGTTGGCTTTGATAAGGCCGGTGATGATGTCCACGCTGGGCCGCTGCGTGGCCAGGATGAGATGAATGCCGGCGGCGCGGGCCGTTTGCGCCAGGCGCGTGATGGAATCCTCGACGTTGGCGCGG
>Ga0326728_10007115_pt1 | contig 29256 bp, 24 predicted proteins | sample MB3enrmetagenome_FD_207602 | JGI IMG/M metagenome (GOLD analysis project Ga0326728, IMG submission 207602) | Lab enriched peat soil microbial communities from McLean, Ithaca, NY, United States - MB31MN | ecosystem: Environmental > Terrestrial > Soil > Wetlands > Peat | place: USA: New York... | reverse complement strand
CTCGGTCGGGGGGGCTGCCCCCGGCCCGCCGCGGCGCGCACGGTGTGCGCGCCCTACCATGCAACACTGAGGCTTTCCCGGTTTGAATTTGGCGAAGGGTTTAGCTTTGGCGGAAGGTGATGCGGGCTTTGCCGAGGTCGTAGGGGGACATTTCGACGTTGACCTTGTCGCCCACGCTGATGCGGATGAAATTCTTGCGCATCTTGCCGGAGATGTGGGCGAGGACCTCGTGGCCGTTGGGCAGGGCCACGCGAAACATCGTCCCCGGCAAGACTTGGGTTACTTTGCCGTTCAATTCGATTGGCTCTTCTTTAGCCACGGTTCGAGAATTGGATTCAGGATTCTACTGTTGCCGGGGGTGGGCTTTCCCAAGCCGGCGCGCAGACAATGCCTGCCGGCGGGCGCGAAATCAAGCCCAACTTTTCGCGAAGAGTTTCACCACGGATTTCACGGATTTCACGGATGAAAGTCGCGCTGTCCGAATCAATTCCCCATCCGTGTGATTCGTGCCATCCGTGGTTGAATCCCTTTGATGGCGGCTCCGCGGGGATGTGGAACTATGGATTTGCCATCTGGGAATGACGTTAGAACGAGTAGATGCGCCGGGAGAGGCTGTGCCGCAGGAGGAAGCAGGCCAGCAGGGCAAAGGCCGCATAGCTGAAGAAAATAGCTATGATGAAGCCCGTGTCCGTCGGATACGAGTAATAGAACCGTACCCAGTGAGACAACAGGAAAAAGAAGGGAAGGAACAGGGCAAAGAAAGGAAGGAACAGGGCAATCCAGGTCAGCACCGCCGCCACAATCAAATTCTTCACCCGCAAGGCAAAATAGGTGGCAAAGACCGGCAGGGCCAGAAAACCGCAGGCCAGGGTAAATGGCGCCGGCACCCCTCCATAGAAGACGAAGTGGAATGAGTACCGGCCGTTCCAGCGCCATTCTGCGAAGGAACCGGCGAAAACCAGGCCCGCCGGAAGAAACTGTTTCCACAGCCCCCACACCCGGCCAAAAATGATCTTGTTGACCGAAATGGGCGTGACCAGAAGCAGTTCCAGGGCGCCGCTGCGCTTTTCTTCCAAAAAACCGCTGATGCCGGCAAAAGTGTAAACCCCAGCCAGCGTCAGCAGCAAGGCCTCCTGGGTTGTTTCGCGAGCGTTTTCCCCCGCGCTGGCAGCCGCGTATTCGATCAGCAAGAAAGCCAGGCAAAGGCCCCATTTGCCCAGGCGCGCTTTCCAGGAATACTGTTGCAGCCAGGCAATCGGGTTCCGATCCAGGGTCCGTTGCATGGTGCGGCGGTAGCGGCGGCGGAACAACGGCGTGCAATATCGCCGGAGCAGGCTCTCGCGCCTGGGGGAAGGAACTTTGTCCTGCCAGGAGCGTTCGATCCTCCATGCCGCGAAGCGCGCAACCGCGTGGAAGATCAACAGCACAACCGGCGGACTGACCAAACAAAGCGTTTCCCAGATTTTACCCAGGACAGCGGAAACAGTGGCCAAGCAGCTCCATCCGGCAAAACCCCGAATGTCGCCTAGTCCGGAGAAAAGTAACATCGCTTCCCAATCCCATAAATCCCAACTTGCCTTCAGGTAGCCGAATCCCCGCCATCCGACCAAGAGAATCACGAGGGAGAGTTGGCTGAAGAGATACAAGAAGATGGCCGCGAAAATGAACGCCAGAAGGAACGCCGTGTTCCGCTCACGCGCCAGGGAGGAGGCGAGCAAACCTGCCGCCAGGCACAGCACCGTGGCGCAAAACTCCAGGCTCACGGCGCTGCCGGCGTCGAACCAGGTGACGCCGCCCAGCGTGAAAGGAATGATGAGGATGGGCAGCACGGCCAGCCAGAGGGTGAAGGCGCGCAACCCCTGGGCCAGCGCCTTGCCGGCGACGATGCCGCCGGCGCTCAAAGGCGTCAAGAATAACAAACCCAGGGTTCCCTCCCGCTTTTCCCGCGCGATGCAATCGGCCGTCAGCGCCGGCACGATCAGGGCGATCAGCCCCAGGAGCAGCGTGTGCAGGCTGGCGAAAAGCCAGCCGCCCAATTGGTCCGCCGGTTTGTCCGAGTTGGCGACGATGAGCCAGAGCAGCAGCGTGCCGACGCCCGCGCTCAAAAAGCGCAGCCGGTGGTTGACAGGACGCCGCGCCCCTTCGCGCAGTTCCCGCTGCACGACGGGCCAGACACCTCCTAAGAAGTTTGCCGTTCTTAGCGACACAAATTTTGCGCAAGCCAACGGCGTGGCGCTCAACTTCAGGGCCGTGTCCAATCTGTGATGAGCAGGTTGGGCACGCGGGAAAATTCACCCGTATTATTCGTCACGAGCGTCCCCCCGGCGACACGCGCCGTCGCGGCTATCCAATAGTCGGCTTCGCTGATGGGCATTCCTTGCGCTTCCAGCAGCGTTCGGATGTCCACATAGTGATCTTCAACCTGACTATCTGGTCCAGCAATGCGAAATGGCGCCAGGAACGCCAGCACACGGCTCTTCGCGGTTGGGGGATTCGCGCTTTTGGCCGCGCCCACAAGCAATTCAGCATGAACTTGTAGCGGAACAAGCACTTCCGTCGCTGGCACGGCATGAAGATGGCGCATCGCGGAAGCAGACCGTCCGCGCAAACAGAAGACGATGATATTGGTGTCGAGAAAAAAGCTCAAAGGCACACTCAGTTGCCGTCAAGCGGCTTCGCCGGCGGGCAGGCGAATCGCGCAGGAGCGGTGAAGCGTTCGTCATCGGCCAGCGAGCCGTAGAGGGCCAGCCAGCCCGGCGGGTAGCCGTTGGCCGCGGCGCGGGATTCCAGAGCCGCCATGCGCTCCGTATCCGATGTGATGCGCTCGCTAATCCAATCGGAAATGGACTTTTGCTCGCGCCGCGCGGATTCTTCGATCTGGCGGGCGAGACTGTCGTCAAGACTTATCGTCAGCGTTGACATATTGGTATTATCGCCGAATCAGCGCGCCGGGGCAAGGCAGGAAAATCGCCTCTTCTTCTGGGTGGCGCATGACAAAAATCTTCACCTTCCTGGTAGGGCAGAACTGCCGCTCTGCCCTGAACTCTTGGGCGGCGCAGCAGCGCCGCCCTACCGAAGAGGAGAAGATTCTCGTCCTGCACCCGACTCTGTCGAACCCTGACTTTCTTCGCTGTCCGCCAGGCCGCCAATCGAGTTTCGGCTCGACGGAGTCTCGCCCCACCGAAAGCTATGTCCGTCTTGGTTGGCAGGGCGCGCACTCCGTGCGCGCCGCGGCGGGCAGCGGAGTGCCCGCCCTACCTTTCCCATCTCTATTGCGTTTCGCCGCGGGTGACGCGGAGGAAAACTTCTTCCAGGCCCAGTTCGTCCTCCCACAAGCCGGTGAACTTGACGCCGCCGCGCACCAGGGCGACGGCCAGGATGGAAGGGTCCACGTCGGGGTTGGCGAAGGTCACTTTGACCTGGCCATCCACGGCAACGGCATCGGCCACGGTGGGGAGGGCTTTCAACGCCGCGATGGCCGGGGCGGGATCGCCTTCCGGCAGCACCCAATAGATCAGGCCGGTGGACATCTGTTCGCGCACGCCCTGGACCGGGCCGCTGTAAATCAAATTTCCTTTCTCGATGATGGCGACGCGATTGCACAGGGTTTGCAGCTCGCTCAGGATGTGGGAGGAAATAATGATGGTTTTGCCCAGACGCTGCAATTCGTGGAGAATGGCCATCATCTCGAGGCGGGCGCGGGGGTCCAGGCCGCTGGCCGGTTCGTCCAGCAGAAGGAGCTTGGGGTCGTGGATCAAGACGCGGGCCAGGCCGAGCCGCTGCTGCATGCCCCGGCTCAGTGTCCCGATGATCGAGCCGCGTTTCTCGGTCAAGCCGGCCAGTTCGAGCACGTCGGCCACCGTTTTCTCGCGCTGGGCGGTCGGGATGCGGTAGCAGGCGCCGAAGAAATCGAGGTATTCCGTCACTTCCATGTCCTTGTAAACGCCGAAGAAATCCGGCATGTAACCGATGACATGCCGCACGGCGTCGGCCTCGCGCACCACGTCGCTGCCGAGGATTTTGGCCGTGCCGGCGGAGGGGGCAAGGAAGGTGGCGAGGATGCGCAGGGTGGTCGTTTTGCCCGCGCCGTTGGAGCCGATAAAGCCGAACAAATCCCCCTGGTTGACGGTCAAGTCGAGGGAATTCAGCGCGGTGAGGTTGCCGAAGCGGCGGGTCAGGCCGACGATGGCCACGGCCGGGATGGGCGGAGCGTCCATAGAGTTTAGTTTGGCGGGTTCAAGAGCGGAAGTTGCTTTCCATTATTTGACAGGGACGACGAGCCGCAGGAGCGTGCTGCGATGAGTGCGCAGCGCGGTAAAACGGTTGAGGGGGGCGGCCAGGGAATGGTCCGGGTCCCAGGCCAGCAGGATGGCGTGGTCCGCGCCGGCAAAGCGGCTGAGGTCCAGGCTGCGAAAGACCTCGAAATTGTTCCCATATCCCTCCGCCGCGTTCATTTTGGCGAGAAAGGAGGCGGCCATGGCGCCCTCGGCGACATTGCCAATGGCCACGGCGTTGTTGCCAAAGGTGGTGCGCCGCGCCTGGACGGCGTTGCGAAAAGGCCCGGCGTTTTGGTTGACGAAATTGGCCAGCAGCATGCCCTCGCCTGAGTTCAGAGTGAACGTCTTGCTCTGGTGCGCCGGCAGCGCCGCCAGATCGTAAAGGCGCTGGCCCAGCACCAGGCGGGCCTGGGGCCAGGGCTGATCCGTCGTGTTTTCAATTGTCGCGCTCCACCCGGCGCCCTGCCGGGAGACGGACATGGTCAGCGGCATCGGCTCCGCCCGTTGCAGCCAGTCGCTCACGTAAAGCTGGCTGGTCCAAACCGGCACGAAGGCCTCGGCGTCGAACCCGTTGCCCGTTTGCACGATGGCGGCCGCGCTGTTTTCCGAGCCGCCGCCATAGTTGCGGCCGTATTCCCCGCGCAAGGTGGCGAAGGGCTGCCCGCTGCCCAGTTGGTAACGCGCGTTGACCGGAGAATAAATGGACACATAGGTTTCCCCGCGGAGCACCGCGCTGGGGACGCCGGGCAGAAGGTCCGGCAGAACATCCACCACGTTCAGCTCGTTCCATTCCAATTCGCCGGCGCGCAGATGAAAACCGATCAAATAAATCAGCCCCGAAAAGGCCACGACATAGAGCGGAAAGGTTATCCAGGTGAGCATTTGGCGGTTGATTTTCTTGAGCCACCACTGGTCCAGCGGCCCAATCACCGCCAGGTAGGCCGCCAGGAGGAGGAGCAGCCAGCCCAAGGGCAGCTTGCGCACCTGCTTGCTGTCAATCATCGAGCCGAAAATGCCGTCGCTGCTCAACTGCGGCATGTTCATCGCATTGGCATTGGAGGTCAGCCGGGCGAGCGGGACCTCCGCCAGTTTCGCCCAGAACCACCCGCGATTTTTCCACGAGACAAAGGGCTCGCGCTCCGGGCTGAAGGTCAGCACGGTGATGCGCCCGCGTCCGCGCTCGGCGGTAACTGCCAGCGGCGCGGCGGCGTCGCCAATCAGGGTGGCGCCGTCCCGCATCGTCCCGGTGAGCATGGGCAGGGGCGCGGCTTCAAACTCCGCGTCCTCCATAATACTGCTGGGCGAAGTCGCCGCGGTTTGGCCGCCCGCGTTGCCTGCGCGGCGATTCACCAGAGGCGGCGCGGGCGGAGGGGCGCTGGCGCCGCCCCGGCGGGCGGCCGCCGCCTGGGCAGCGGCCCTTATTGCGGCCGCTTGGGCGGCTGCGGCCTGACGGGCGGCGTCCGCCGCGGCGGACGCGGCGTTAGGTTCCTGAATTCGGGTGCTGATCCAGGGACCGCGCAGCCATTGGTCCAACTGGGGATGATTGTTCAGGTTGCGGGCGTCGGTGAGCGTGCAGGGCATCAAATCGCGCAGCCAGGGGTTGCCGGTGATGTCGGAAATCTGCTCCACGCCGACGACCAGATGTCCGCCGCTTTGCAGCCAGGCGAGCAGGGCGTAGGCTTGCGGCTCTTTCAATTCCAGCGCCTTGGCGGAATTGAGATACAGCAGGTCAATGCTCTCCAGGGCCAGCGGATTATCCGGAAAGGTTTCCGCTTGCAGGCGGGCCGCGCCATAGGCAGAAGCAGAGAGCTGCATGATGGGGTTTGCGGGAAACTCGGGGAAGGTCGGCAAGCCTTGCACCGTGCGGCAAAGGCCCGCCACCAGGGGCAGTTCACGCTGGATCACCCTGGCATTCAGCCCGGTTTGCTCGGCCCGGACTTTCCCGCGCTCATCGAGCAGGCGGACGTTCCAGACACGGGCGGCGGTGAAGACGGGGATGACGACGCGTTTGAGGGTGCCGGTGGGCAGGTCCACTTTGAGGCGGCGGGTTTGGCCCCCGCCGAAATTCTCGGCGCTGACTTCGATGGTGCCGTTGAAGGCAGGCCCGTCATTTTGCACCTCGCAGGTGATGGGGAACCAGCCCTGGGCGGGCAACAGGTTGTTGTAGCCCAGGAAAACATCAAAGCGCGGTCCCGCCGCCTGGCTGGGCGCCGCCAGCAGCAGCAGGGCGGCGGCACTGGACAAAAGGAATCCCCTGCCATAATTCAGACTTCGCGACATGACCTGTTTTGGCGTCATACAAGGCCGGTGACGACTTGGATTTATACGCCTGATTCCTGTCAAAGCAAGGGCAAATGTGTTTCAGATTAATCCAACCAGTTTTCCAACCGCAGGCCGGGCACTTGGGCGAAGTGGGTCGCGTTGCGGGTCAGCAGAGTGACTTCCTGCGCGATGGCGATGCACGCGATTTTCAAATCCAAAGAACCGATGCGGACACCCTGACGGCGAAGTTTCAGAAACAATTCGGCGGATTCGCCGTCCCAAGGAAGAATAATCCAGTTGGCGAACGTTTCAATCTGTCGCTGGAGTTTAAGGTAGGCGGTGATCTGGCGGTGAGGATCGTGTTGCCGGCCGAGTTCGGCGAGCCAGCCGCGCAATTGCTCCTCGACCGTGACGATGGTAACCGCCTTGGCCGCGCGGCTCATCTCGAGCCGCCTCGCCAGGCGTTGGCCGGCGGCTGAGTCCCGCTCCAGCTCGGAGAGGTGGTCTGTATCAAGAACCAGCAATCTCTTTTGCGTAGGTTTGCTGTTCGCGATACTCCCGTCCGAGACGGACAGCTTCCTCGAACTCCGGGTCATGTCGGAACATTCCGATAGTTCGACGCCAGTCCTTCTTGCGGTTCGACCGGGTCGGCTGGGCGCTCAACTCGGCAACCTTCTTCTCCAGCTTTTTCACGCGTTTTTCAAGCGTCTGCCACATGCCGGGAATATAGCTTTCTCCTCTGAGGACTTCCACAACGAAATTTGCGGCTTTCAAGCACGAACCGCCAGCCTTCGCTCACAAGCCTTCAGCCTTCAGGGTTTCATGCAATCGTTGGGCCTGAGCAAGTGAAAACTTTTTGCCGTGGTCAATTTCTTCGTTCAACCGCGTCAGCTCAGACCGATAGGCAGGATCATCTCTGCGGGCAAGATGCTTGAGGAAAGCGGCCAGGCAAGCTCGCTCCTCCGCGGAACTTTGCTCGATGCCGCTTTGTATTTCCGTTAATGTCATGTTGTGAATTTACTTTGAACCGGGCGGCTCTTCAAGCTAGTTTCGCTCAGGAATTAGTTCAGGGGTGCAGGACAAGAATCTTCGCGTCTTCGGTAGGGCGGCGCTGCTGCGCCGCCCAAGAGTTCAGGGCAGAGCGGCAGCTCTGCCCTACCAACAAGGTGAAGATTCTTCTCGCGCGCCCTGAATTCTGGTTCCAGCCGAAACCGGCGCGCACTGAATTTATGAAATCCGCTTTGCCTTGCATTCTGACGATTAACGGCGGCTCCTCGAGCGTCAAGTTTGCGCTCTACGAGGCGGGAGGGCGCCGGCCGCAGTTGGCGGGAAAGGTGGATCGCATCGGCCTGAGCGGCACCAATATGGAGGTCCATGACCCCTCGGGCAAAGCGCGGCCCTCCCTCCGCATCCAGGCCGCCGATCACCGCGCGGCGGCCGGTTTTCTGTTGCGGTGGCTTGAGGCGCAGCCGGGCTTCGCCTCCGTCGCGGCCGTGGGGCACCGCGTCGTGCATGGCATGTCGCATTCCCAACCGGAGCGGGTCACGCCGGCGTTGCTGGCGGAATTGCATCGCATCACCCCTTATGACCCCGATCATTTGCCGCGCGAGATTGAACTGATTCAGGCCTTCCGCCGGCGGCATCCGAAATTGCCCCAGGTGGCCTGTTTTGACACGGCGTTTCACCACGCCATGCCGCGGGTCGCCCGGTTGCTGGCGATTCCGCGCCGTTACGAGGCCAAGGGGATGCGACGCTACGGTTTCCACGGTTTGTCATACTCCTATTTGATGGAAGAACTGGCGCGGCTGGGCGATCCGGCGGCGACGAAGGGCCGCGTCATCCTGGCCCATCTGGGCAACGGCGCCAGCCTGGCCGCCGTGCGCGACGGCAAGAGCCTGGACACGAGCATGGGCTTCACGCCGACGGCGGGATTGGTCATGAGCACGCGCTCCGGCGATTTGGACCCCGGCCTGGCGCCGTATCTGGCGCGAACCGAGCAGATGACCACCCAACAGTTTTACGCCATGGTCAACCACCAGTCCGGCTTGCTCGGCGTTTCCGACATCAGCCCCGACATGCGGGACTTGCTCGCCCGGGAATCCAAGGACATCCGGGCGGCGGAAGCCGTGGCGCTGTTTTGTTATCAGGCCAAGAAGTGGATCGGCTCCTTCGCCGCCGCGCTGGGGGGGCTGAATACGCTGGTCTTTGCCGGCGGCATCGGGGAAAACTGTCCGTCCATTCGCCGCCGCGTCTGCGCGGGGCTTGGCTTCCTCGGCATCGAATTGGACCCGGCGCGCAACCGGCGCAATGCCCCAGTGATTTCCTCCGCCGCCAGCCCGGTCGCGGTGCGCGTCATCCACACCGACGAAGAACTCATGATTGCGCGGTCCGTGACCCGCCTCCTGCGCCTTGGAAGATCCAACCCCGTTTGAACTATGAAAACAAAAATAGACACGCTGACTCCGGAACTGCTCGGCAAAATGGACGCCTACTGGCGCGCCGCCAATTACCTTGCCGTCGGGCAGATTTATCTGCTGGACAATCCGCTGCTGAAACGGCCGCTGGCGCTCGCGGATGTCAAACACATGCTGCTGGGGCATTGGGGCACGACGCCCGGGCAAAACTTCATCTATGCGCACTTGAACCGGGTGATCAAAAAATATGATCTTGACATGATTTACATGTCCGGCCCCGGCCACGGCGGCCCGGCGGTGGTGGCCAACACCTACCTGGAAGGGACTTACAGCGAAATCTATCCCGACATCAGCCAGGACGAGGCCGGGCTGCAAAAGCTGTTCAAGCAGTTCTCCTTTCCCGGCGGGATTCCCAGCCACGCTTCGCCGGAATGCCCCGGCTCGATTCACGAGGGCGGCGAGCTGGGATATTCCCTCAGCCACGCTTTCGGGGCTGTATTTGACAACCCGGACTTGGCGGTGGCCTGCGTGGTCGGCGACGGCGAAGCCGAGACCGGCCCGCTGGCCACCGCGTGGCATTCCAACAAGTTTCTGAATCCCGTCACCGACGGCGTGGTGCTGCCGATTCTGCATCTCAACGGCTATAAAATATCCAACCCGACCGTCCTGGCCCGCATCCCGCGCGAGGAATTGGCGCAATTGCTCCGCGGCTATGGCTGGGCGCCTTGCTTCGTCGAGGGCCACGAACCGGATTTGATGCACCAGGCCATGGCCGCCGCCCTTGACAACGTCGTCGAGCAAATCCGGCGCATCCAGCGCCAGGCCCGCCGCCGCCACGACAGCGCGCGCCCGCGCTGGCCGATGATCGTCCTCAATTCGCCCAAGGGCTGGACCGGCCCGAAGACGGTGGACGGCCTGCCCAACGAAGGGAATTTCCGTTCGCACCAGGTGCCGCTCTCGGTCTCTGCCAGCGCGCCGCCCGAACATCTGCAACAGCTTGAAACGTGGTTGAAAAGCTATCGGCCGGAGGAACTGTTTGATGAACGGGGCCGTCTCAAACCGGAACTGGCCGAGTTGGCCCCCGCCGGCCCGCGCCGCATGGGCGCCAATCCCCACGCCAACGGCGGCATGCTGCTGCGCGATTTGCGCATGCCCGACTTCCGCGGCTACGCGCTGGATGTGCCGGCCCCCGGCGCGGGCGGCCCCGGCGACACGCATGTGCTCGGCCCCTTCCTGCGCGACGTGACCCGGTTGAATTTGGAGCCGCGGAATTTCCGCGTTTTCGGCCCCGACGAAACGCTTTCCAACGGCCTGGAAGCGCTCTTTGCAGTGACCCAGCGCCAATGGGAGGCCGCGACGGTGGCGAACGACCAATTCCTCGCGCCCGACGGGCGCGTCATGGAAATGCTCAGCGAGCACCAATGCGAAGGCTGGCTGGAGGGCTACCTGCTGACCGGGCGGCACGGACTGTTCAATTGCTACGAGGCCTTTATCCACATTGTGGACTCGATGTTCAATCAGCACGCCAAGTGGCTCAAGGTCACGGCCCATCTGCCCTGGCGGCGCAAGATCGCCTCGCTCAATTATCTCCTGGCCTCCCATGTCTGGCGGCAGGATCACAACGGCTTCACCCACCAGGACCCCGGCTTCATTGACCATGTCATTAATAAAAAGGCCGAGATTGTGCGCGTCTATCTGCCGCCGGACGCCAATTGCCTGCTTTCGGTGATGGACCACTGCCTGCGCAGCCGCCACTACGTTAACGTGGTCATCGCGGGCAAGCACCCGTCGCCGCAATGGCTCAACCTGGAGGCGGCTGTCAAACATTGCACCAAGGGCATCGGCATTTGGCCCTGGGCGGGCAACGACCAGGCCGCCACCCCGGACGTGGTGATGGCTTGCTGCGGAGACGTGCCCACCCTGGAGACCCTGGCCGCCGTTTCCATCCTGCGCCGGGAGTTGCCGGAACTGAAAATCCGCGTGGTCAACGTGGTGGATTTGATGAAGCTGGAGCCGGAGACTGAACATCCCCACGGCTTGAGCGACACCGATTTCGACGATCTTTTCACCAGGGACAAGCCGGTCATCTTCGCCTTTCATGGCTATCCCTGGTTGATCCACCGGCTGACTTACCGCCGCGCCAACCACGACAACATCCACGTCCGCGGCTACAAGGAAGAGGGCACGATCACCACGGCGTTCGACATGACCGTGCTCAACGATCTGGATCGCTTCCACCTGGTGATGGACGCCATAGACCGGCTGCCGCAAACGGGGGAGAAAGGAGTTTATCTCAAGCAGCAGCTTCAGGACAAGCTGATCGAGCACAAGCAATACATCAATCAAAACGGCGAAGACCTGCCGGAAATCCGCAATTGGAAATGGAGCCAGCCCGGCGCCGGCCCCGCGGCGTGAGGCCACTGTCGGGATCGGTCGGTATCCCTTGCCCAATGGCCCGCCAAGGGATGGTTGCGATGAAACAAAGGCAAAGAGGTTGCCCCTGGGACTTGGGGAGTGGTCGGGGCAGGAGATATTTCCATCCAGCGGCGGCCGAGGCAAAAAGCGCCCGTTTTTTGCCGTGTCAAGTTTTCAAGTTTTTCCCCCAAGACTTTTTGCTCGACACGCCCCGGCGGTGTTGCTAAAATGAATACACCCACATTCCTTCATGCCAATGTGGGTGTATTCTTCTTCAGAAGGCAAATGAGAATTGCCTTGTTATCCCGCAACTATCAGCCCGGCTTTGGGGGTCTGAAGTTTATTTCATTGGCGGCAGTTCCCGAATGAAGGACCAGGAAACCTCAACCGTCTTGCCGTTGTCGTAAGTCACTTTGAAATGGCTGCCCAAATCGTCGTCCACCTCCACGCTCACCGGAATGGCTTTGGCGGAAATCCGGTAAGCTCTATTCGGTGGCCCGGCCCGCGCCCCAATTCTTGCCTTGTGCTTGGGAAGGCGGCGGGGTGGGGCGGGCGAGAGCTGCCAGGCGGGCGTTGATGAACCGCTCGATGGTCGGCAGCGCGCACGGCTTGGTCAGGCACGGCACGTCGTGCGTCGAAAAAAATCGTTTCGCATCCGCGCCGATGATGTCGCCGGTCATAAAGACCATCCTGCGGGCCAGGTCCGGATCGCGGTTCAATGTTCTTTCAAAAAGTTGCTCTCCCGTCATCCCCGGCATGCGAAAGTCGGAAATCACCAGATCAAACTCCGCCTGTTCCATCAGGGCCAGCGCCTCTTCCGTGCTGCTGCAGAATTGGGCGCGATGGCCCGTCATGTTCAGGTATTCGCAGATCATTTCCGCCAGCGCCGTTTCATCATCAATCATCAGGATGCGCGCGCCCCGGGCCGCGCCAGGCGCGGGGGCGGGTTCCGCGGGGGCCGCGTTTGATTCCGGCTCAGGCCCCGCCGCGCCCGCCGTCTCCAGGTCATGGATGCTGACGAGGGGAAGTTCCACCACAAAGGCCGCGCCGCCCAGCGCGGACGGTTCGCAAAATATCCGCCCGTGGTGATCGGCCACGATCTGATGCGAGATGGACAGGCCAAGCCCGGTGCCGGCGCCGACTTTCTTGGTGGTGAAAAACGGCTCGAATATCTTTGAGACCAAATGGGCCGGCACCCCGGCGCCGTTGTCCTCCACCCGCACCTGCACCAATTCCCCCTTGCGCCGGGTGGAGACTTTGATGAGCGGGTTGTCGCTGACCTGTTCGGTGGCCTGCTCGGCGTTGCGGTAAAGGTTGATGAAGACCCGCTCCAACTGGCTGGCGTCCCCGGTGATGGGCGGGCAATGCGGATCCAGTTGCAGGATGCAGCGCACGGCCTGGCCGGCCCGCGCCAGCCGCTGGTTCTCGGCGATGTCGGAGAGCATCCGGTTCAAATCAATGGGCTGCATATCATGATGTTTGATACGGGCCACCGCCAGGAAGTTCCGGATCAGCGCCGCCGCCCGGTTGGCTTCCTTGATGGTTTTCTCAATGTCGGCGCGCGTCCGCCCGTCGCAGCCGGGACGGCTCAAGATCAGCTCCAAATGGGCGTTCATGATGGCCAGCGGATTGTTGACCTCGTGGGCGATGCCGGAGGCCAGTTGGCCGAGCGCGGAAAGCTTCTCCGCCTCGTGCAATTGCTGCTCCAGGCGCGCCCGTTCGTCCAGTTCGCGCAGGACCAGATGATAGGCCGGCCTTCCCTCCAATTCCAACGCCGAGGAGGTCAAATCCACCATCACGGTTCTCCCGTCCAAACACCGCAGCGTGACCTGGGGGCTTTGGCTGAGCAAATCAAACCACCGCACTTTTTCCCCGCCCTGGGGCAACGCCAGAAAGTCGCTGATCAAATGGGTCTGGGTGTTTCCGGGTTTGATGCCCAGCAGCCGTTGCGCGGCGGGATTCCAATCCACAATCCTCAAATCCGCCGCGCTCACCAGCACAATTCCTTCCTGGGCCCGCTGGAACAACGTCCGGTAGCGCTCTTCCGCCAGGCACACTTTGGTGGCCAGCCGGTCCTTTTCCACGGTGGCGGTCTGCAGGTCTTCCTGGGCTTTCTGGCTGAAGCGGCGCGCCTCCTCCAGCACCAGCACGATCATGCTCACCGCGATGAGCAGTTGCAGCACGGCGGAAATAAAGAAGGCCGCCACCAGCAGTTGCGCATTGCCCGCCACAAACGGGCACGACGTCAAGTAGAATCCCCACAAAAGGAACCCCAGGGCCAGCAGGCCCGCCCCGACAAAGCAGGTCGTGCGCCGCAGCTTGAAAAACGCCCCGGCTGAGATCATGCTCGCCACTCCCATCAGCACGAACACCGGCACGCTGCCCCACAAGCGGTCCTGCAGATGGAAAAACTCCACGTAGCTCCAGGTGAAAAGAAAGCCGGCGAAAAGCGCGATGAGCCGCTGGTTGGCCGCGATGCCCAGAAATGAGGCACTGCCCCACAAAAGAAAGACAGCGCTGCAATTCAGGCACCACTGCCGCAACATCGCCAGCAGCGGCACCGCGTCCGCATTCTGGTAATTCAGGCCCAGGGAAAGCCAGACCGCGTAAAACAGCCAGGCCGTGTTCCAGATGGCGAAATAGCGGCGTTTGGTGTAGCGGTTGAGGTAAAAGAACAGGATGACCAGCACCCAAACGCTCAACAGCGAAACCAGCAGGCCAGTGCGCAAGTAGGCCGGCGGAATCGCCAGCATGTCAACGATCCATGGTCCAATGTGTCTCATATTTGCGTGGCTCAAGAGTTAACCGCCTCTTTCGGGAGCACAAAGAATGCCAACGCCTCGCCTTCACGAGGCAGGGGGCGCATCTCAGCGAATCAGTCGCCTTCCTTCCGGCTCGACGGGTTCTTGGAGCCGTAATCAAAACACAGAATTACCAATGACAAATACTCAATGGCCAATGCTCGATTTCCGGCCGGGAGTGACACCTCATGGGTGCTTAGGATTGAAAATGAGCAATTGAGAATTGGTCATTGGTTATCAAAAGTGGGATGCGACCCCCGGCAGGGCGCCCAGTCTCCTGAGCGCCGTCCCTTGCTCCGCCCATTCAAGTCCCTTCCGCATTGCTGCGTTAGAATAAGCCCGCCTTCTTTCAAGAATAGGCAAGCTTTTGACAAGAAATGTGTAGTGCCGCTCCCGCAAGATGCCGGACATTCTTCCCATTATGGCAAAGATTCAGAAGCAACCCAGCGCGAAAGAAATTAGCCGGAATGGGAAACACCATGCTCCGGCCCATCCCGTCGCCACCCACGAGCTGGCTTTTGGGTATCCGAGAGATTTTCTGGACAACCAGTTCGTTTACCTCGTGATTTCCCCGCGGGCCGGCGGATTGTCCATTGGGGTCAACGTCAACCCCGTTTTGCAATGCACCTTCCAGTGCTTATACTGCGAGATTGATCGCGGCAAGCCGGCGCGCGTCTCCAGCTTTGATGTTGAGAAAATGGCCGCCGAACTGCGTGAGACTTATGCCCTGGCCTCCTCGGGCGGCCTGCGGCAGCGCCCGCGGTACGCCAACTTGCCGGAGGACTTGCTGCAAGTGCGCCATGTGGCTTTAAGCGGGGACGGCGAACCGACCTTGTCCAGCCATTTTGTCGAGGCCTTGGAAACCATGGTCCACCTGCGCGTGGTTGGCAGAGCGCCGTTTTTCAAAATCGTGGTGGTCACCAATTCCACCGCGCTGGATCTCCCCGCCGTCCAGCACGGATTGAAGCTCCTCACGCGCAAAGACGAGATTTGGGCAAAACTGGATGGAGGCACACAGGAATACCTGAACCGGCTGAACGGCGCGGCCATCCCGTTGGAAAAAATCATGGGGAACATCCTGCTGGTCGGCCGGCAACGCCCCGTCGTCATTCAGAGCCTCTTCCCCGCCATCCATGGCGCGCCTCCGCCGGCGCGTGAAATCAAGCAATACGCCCAGCGATTGAAGGAACTGAAAGAGGCCGGCGCCGAGATTCCTCTCGTGCAAATCTATTCGGCGACGCGGCCGATGGCCAGGACGGGATGCACTCATCTGCCATTGCAATCGCTTTCCCAGATCGCGAAAACTGTCCGGCGCGTCGCCGGACTGCGCGCGGAAGTTTTTTGACCGAGGCTTTGAGCTTATCTTTAAACTGACTTTTGAAGCAGGAACCTCTCGGTTCTCCCTGTTTGTGGCTGGTTTTGACCATGCTGCTTGGTTTGGGTTGAAAGTTGGGCGGTTTTGGCGGCCCGAAAACGGGTTTTGGATTTATTTTAAGCACAAGGAGAAATCTTCTGATCTCCGTGGCATTGTCTTTGCTCCTTTTTTGCGCCTGACAGCGAATTTATTTTGCGTTGCGCATTTTTCGGCGCGGCACCATGAAAAAAATCGAAGCCATTATCAAACCGTTCAAGCTGGATGAAGTGCGGGATGCCCTGGCGGATCTGGGCATCGGCGGTATGACCATTTGCGAAGTCTCAGGGTTCGGGCGGCAAAACGGCCGCGCGGAGTTGTACCGGGGCAGCGAATACGCCTCCAGCTTTCTTCCCAAACTCAAACTGGAAATTGTGGTGGCCGATGCCCTGGCGTCCGCGGCTTGCGCGGCCATTGTGGAGGCGGCCCGGACCGGCAAAATCGGCGACGGCAAAGTCTTTATTTCCAAGGTGGACGAGGCCATTCGCATCCGCACGGAGGAAAGAGATGCGCTGGCGGTTTGAGCATGCCCCGCGCAAAACCCCTGACAAGGCCGTTGACAAATTGTTGTTTTCGCCGTTCCGGGCGGGACGCCCGGGGAACCCGCAGGCGAGGACGTATGCGCGATGTGGCGCATGACAAAAATCCTCATGTCGCCGGTAGGGCGGCGCTGCTGCGCCGCCCAAGAGTTCAGGGCAAAGCGGCAGCTCTGCCCTACCATGAACGTGAAGACTGTTGTCATGCGCCCTCGGTGGGGTTTCACCTGGTGAAATGATATGATATGAGCGTGAGTTCAAACTCCTGCGGGATGATGCCTCCCGCCCCGCCGATGCCAGGACAGTAGAATCGGCCAGGCTTTCAAATCTCCTTCTGGCTCGCGCAGAAGCTGTTACCGACTTCTCTGGAGGAGAATGGCAGAAATATCCGGTCAGAAACATAATACACCCCGCCCCCCCCGTTCGGAGCAAAGCGGGCATCTTACATTTTTCTGCCCCCCTTTTCTGCCACCGCCTTCTTTTTGAGAATGTTTGAATTGCGCCTCCTTCTGAGAGCATCCCTGGACCTGCGATAACGGTTCAAGCGCCTCTTTACCCCTGACCGGCTCAAGCCAGCCTCAGACGAACCCGTGAACGTCAGGGAAGGGTCAAGGCGCGTTGCCTAGGCTGCGGCATATCTGCCACCTGTGAAACCGATGAACGGCGGTGGCTCGCTTGAAGATGATCCCTGCCCCGATCAAATTGAAAGTTGGACGGTCACAGAGGCCGCTCCTGCCCTTTTCCGCCACCTTGCGGATAACCGCATTAAAGGCTTGATTTTGGGTGCCGACGGCGACATCCTTTTGGGCCAGGACGGTCAGAAACCGTTCGAGTTTATGTTCACTTGGCAAATGCAACGGCAGCGCTTTGAGGAAGTCGCAATATCGCCTGAGCCAGGCGAAGTAAATGCGCTCTGTCGCGAGTGCAAGATGTTTGTGTCGAACAACTTCCATACGTCGCCGCAATGCTTCGTTCGCATTTATTTGGCCATTTTAATACACCAACAACCTGCTGTATATTAATTGTTAGGCGACAAGACGCCCTCCAACGTGTTTCCTTCATCAAAACAATGGAAGAAGTGGTCGCTGCCAAGCAAGCTGACAGCCATCGGTGCCTATCTCGGCGTCGCCGGCATCATTCTCAGCACCGCTCTTTACTTCGTGTCAGACAGTCAGCCCAATCAGCGACAGAGAGATCCCATTCTTGATGCGAAGCTGCTTCTGCGAATTGGTGGCTTTCGCATTAACATCTTGAACTCCGGGGCTGCCCCTGCGACTGGAACTTATGTGGACATCGTCGCATGGCGTCCCGGTGCTCCTGGTGCGGACGTTGAGAAGACGATTCCGATTCGTGATCTTGCAACACATGCGGACTTCACCTTCGATGTGAGTTTTCGCAATCCTTTGCTAGAGCCGGACTACAAGGATACATTGCCCACTTGCGGTTACATTGCGGTTTCCTGCATTGGCGCAAGTCGCCCCCGAGCGTGGGCATTCTATATCCCAAATGCCGATGGCGAAGAGACTAGACGGAAGTTCTTTAAAGTTGATCCTTGGCCCATGATCGAGTTCCAGTATCCGGAAGACAAGCCCGGCATTGGTTATTGTGTTGATTTTCCAAGAGGTGTCTGTGGTAGCTCAGATTGGCTCTGGAGTCCGAAAGACATCACCGTCCACCACAAATAGATGAAGCCTAAATCGCCTAACGAAATCACTGGAGCGAACGCGGGCGGGCCACGTCAGTGAAGAAAAAGTGTCAGTCCTGGGAAGTTGGTATGCCTAAAAAGGGTCACTATAGTTTTGGCCTATATCAGGCGCAACAGATTGCCGGTCAAGTAATTATGGCAAAACGGGAAGGGCGTATTCCGTGGTTCAGTTCTTTGCTTGCGGCTCCACCGTGTTGCCCTGCAATCTGTCAGCATCACACATTCTCGCGAAGATTGTACCGCGGATGGCACGGATGGGGCCAATGCAGAATGCAGAATGCAGAATGTAAAACGAAGAATTTTTATCCGTGAAATCCGCGAAATCCGCGGTTCAATTCCTTTGGTTGCGGCTTGCCGCGCTGCGATCCCTTGCGGTCATGAATCCGCTGTTGTCAGTGTTAATCTGTGGCAACATAGCAAAACGGCAATGCGCAGCGGGGAATGTCTTGAAAAAACGGCGATGCCTGTTAAAGTCGAAGCATGAAACTTTCAGTGACGATGGACCGCGACGAGGACGGGGTTTGGGTGGTTGAATGCCCGGCGATTCCGGGTTGTGTCAGCCAAGGCAAGACGAAGGACGAAGCCGTGAAGAATGTTGAAGAGGCCATTGCGCTCTGCCTGGAAGTCAGGGCCGAGCGCGGTCTGCCGCTCACGGTTGAAACGCGCCAAGTCGAGGTGCTCGTCTGATGCCTGCTCTGCCGTCAGCCAGGAACTACCGCGTAATCTCCAGCAGGCGGTAGCCGATGCCGGATTCGGTGATGAACAACTCCGGCCTGCTGGGATCGGCTTCCAGTTTCTCGCGCAGATGGGCCATATAAACGCGCAGGTAAAGATTGTGTTCGGCGGCCTTGGGTCCCCACACCTCGGTCAACAACTGGCGATGGGTCAGGACGCGGCCGGCGTTGCGCACGAATAGCGCCAGCAAGGAGTATTCCGTGGCGGTCAGCTTTACCGGCTGCCCGGCCAAGGTCACCAGCCGCCGCGCCAAATCCACTTCGAGCCGGCCGGAGCGGAAGACGGGCGCGTCCGACGCGGTGTGGGCATGGCGATGGGCCACGCGCAGCCGCGCCAGCAATTCATTGGGGGCAAACGGTTTGGTCACGTAATCATCCGCCCCCGCATCCAGCGCGGCCACCTTGTCCTCCTCGCGGTCGCGCACGGACAAGACGAGCACCGGAACGCGGCTCCATTCGCGCAGGCGCTTGAGCACGGCCACGCCGTCCAGATCGGGCAAGCCGAGGTCGAGGAGGATGACTTCGGGGCGGCGTTGCGCGGCTTCGATCAATCCCTCCTGCCCGGTTTTGGCTTCGAAAACCTGGTAGCCTTGGGCTTCCAGCATGATGCGCAGGAGACGGCGCATTTGCAGCTCATCATCAATGATGAGTGCCACCGCGGGTTGGTCGGCGCGCTCGCTCATGTCGGTGCTATTTCAGGATTGGGATGGGGCTCGCTCATGGTCGTTGTTGGTATTCGCCGAAGCCGGCTGCGAGACCAGCCAAAAGCTTCGCCGCATGTTTTCAAAACCGGTCTGGCCCGCAAGAATATCAGTTCAACCCCGCGGCGGTCAAGCGATGGAACGGCACCGCCGGGTGGACGAAATAAAAGTGGGGCTTGGAGAACTCCGCCTGCGTAATGTCCAAATGTTGTAGTCGTGAGGCCACAATCTCCGCTGTCCAGGAGCGACGACCGTGGATTGGACGCCCAGCTTTTCGACCGTCCCTCCGGGACTTGCGGCGTTTTGCCGCAGGTGCCCGGCACTGGCGTGCCGGGCTATTATCCGATGTCCCTCCGGGACAAAGCAGGCCCCCACTTTTATCTCGTCCACCCAACGACGCCCAAATCCTCGCCTTAGAAATTCTTGAACCGCGCAATACGCGAAACACGCGAAAAATCCTGACCCTTCCCTCGCCAGTTTCTGGTTTCGCGTATTTCGCGTATTTCGCGGTTCCCTATGCTTTCTATATTGGCGCGACTTAATGGATAGGTGATGGCGGCGGGCCTCTTTTTTTATTTTCCCTTAATAATTTCGCCAAGGGATGTTTGGAAAGTCGCAATCTGACCAAAACGAACCAGCCGCGATGTTAATGAAATGTTAAAAAATGGGGCCGGCGTGTAATAAATCGGTAAGAGTATTGGAAGGCAAATTCGTAATGCTTTAAAGCTTAACGTGTTACACATTCCCCCTTTAAACCGCTGGCACTGCCTTTGCTAATGCGATGTTAATGGCACAAGCCTTGAAAATGAACCGGGAGATTGATTGCGAGATGGAATCGCTGGCGGGACTGCGCCGGTTGCGCAGGGTCGGCCGGCTTCCCGGCATCAAGAACCTATTAACGACAAACATTAAAATAAGATAAAAACTATGGCATCCGCTAACTCACCATCAGAAAAACCGACCACGATGAAGCCGACGTTGGGCTTGACCGGGCTGACGATCAACGCGATGGCGCTGATCGCTCCCGGAGCGTTTCTCTGGCTCACCTATCAGGAGCAGTCCTTGTACGGCGCGCCCATGGCCGGCTGCGCCATGTGGATGGGGCTGGTGTTCGCGCTCCTCTTGTGCTTCGCCACCGCCATCAGCTATGCGGAACTGTCCAAGCTCTACCCCGGCGCCGGTTCATCCTACCTTTACGCCGAGCAGGCCTTCCTGTCCAAGACCAACGCCTTCAAGTGGGCGCGCGTCATCAAGTTCTTCACCGGCTGGAACAGCCACTTGTATTACTGGATGTACACCGGATTGATGGTCGGTGTCACCGCCATTCTGGCCGGCTGGCTGGCGGGCCAGATCTTTCCGGATGTCTTCAGCCAAACCTACAATAGTCCCATATTCATGTGGCTGTTTTGTATTGTGTTCTCACTCGGCGTTGGCTACATCGCTTACCGCGGGGTCAATGGCACGACCGCGGTCAACATGGGGATCAACGCCGTGCAGATTTGCGCGTTGGTCGCTTTCGGTTTCATGGCCATCTCCTATCGCTCCAACCACCCCGACGGCTCCGTCGGCTGGCACCTCTCCAATGGAACTCCAGTCAATTACAATGTGGATACGGTCAACATCGTGGATGACAAGGGCAAGCCCGTGCAGGACACTTGGGCCGACGGGACGCTCAAGACGAATGACGCGACCAAGCTGCCCATCTGGAAGCAACAAGACCGCCAGGTGGCCAAGGATGACTTGGACAAGGCCAAGAACACCAATGCGGTTGAACTCGCCGGCCTCACCGCCATGGGCCTGGGTGAGGGGGATCCCTACCCTGTGTGGACCAAGGACACCAATGGCGCCATCGTTTTGAAAGATGGCAAACCCAGCGCCGATCCTTTTGTCTTGAGCTATAAGCCTGATGACGCCATTAGCGGCGCGGGCACGGAGAAAGACCCGAAAGTATTTAATTTCCACGATAAGCCGTCGTCCGTCGTGGCCCCGCATGGATTGGGCCCCATCCTGGTTCAGGCCTGCATCGCGATTCTGCTGCTGGTGGGCTTTGAATCGGTCACGGCCATGGGAGAAGAGGCCAAAAATCCCAAGAGGGACATCGGGCGCGCTGTCTTGCTCTCCCTGGCGATTCAAGGGGCGGTTTGTTACCTGTTCGAGTATTTCGCGGCCAACTGTTTTTTGAACAGCGGTTACACGATGTCGAATGCCGGGGCTTCCAGCGCGCCCATCGGCGACATGATGGTGCTGGTGGGCACCTGGGCCTTCGGCAGCCCGGCGGCGGGCAAGGCCTTCATGCTGATCGAGGCGGGCACGGTCTTTCTGGCTTTGATTGGCACGACGCTGTCTTGCATGAACACGGGGGCGCGCGTCACATATGCCATGGGCCGCGATGAGGAAGTTCCCACCCAGTTCGGCCTGTTGCACGGCAAGACGCTCTCGCCCCATCGCGCGGTCTGGGCGCTGGCGCTGATCTCAATCGTGGTCGGCATCCTGACCACCACGATCTATCTGGGGGCTCAAACCACGGATCTTGCGCCGTTGGACAAGCACAATTTCTGGTACAGCATCGGCATCTTCTCGCCGCACGCTTACACCTATCTGCCCAATTCCATGGTGGTCATCACTCTGATCAGCAACTTCGGCACATTCCTGCTTTATATGACCACTTGTATCGTGGCTATCGTGGCCTTCCGCGAGCACCACACGTTCAACGGGTTCAAGCACATGTTCGTCCCGGTTTTCGGACTGCTGGCCAACTTCGGTTGCATGCTGTTCTATTTGCTCGGGCCGTTCAGTGTAGCCAACATGAGCTGGCATGAGCCTTACATCGCGCTCACTTTCGCCCTGCTCTGGGCCATCGCGGGCTACATTTACTTCGCAATGACAAGTAAATCCAAAGGAAAGGAGATGATACTGACCACAAGACCACAAACCGCCTGAGTCAACTTGCGGGAGATGTGCATCCCGGTGCGGCTGGCCTTGCAGTGCATGGAAGGCCAGCCGCATTTGTCTTTGCCGCCGCCAACAGGACTCTGCAATTCCCCAATCACCTTGCATATTGCCGCCCCAGATATTTCCGCCATACTCCCCGAAAGAAATCGGAATCCGGTTTCTCCGCAACCCGAAGGAGTGATGGAACTGACTTGCGCTCAAATTTGCGTTTCCGGGCCGGTGCGCGCCAACAACGAAGACCATGCCGCCTTCTGGCAGCCTGACCTGGCCGATGACCGGCGCGGCCTCGGCGCCATCGCGGTGATGGCGGACGGGGTGGGCGGGAGCAGCCGCGGCGAAATCGCCAGCGCCCTGGCCGTGCAAAGCGTTCTGGATGTTTTCTGCACAGCCGAGCCTGCGACCGATCCCCGCAAGGTCATCCGCCAGGGCTTTGATTGCGCCAGCAAAGCCATTTACGACGACTCCTTGAAAAGCCCCGATCAGGGCCAGATGTGTACCACGCTCACGGCGGCGATTTTCCGTCACAACGAGGTGACCATCGGCTTCGTGGGCGATACCCGCGCCTACCTGGTGCGGCGCCGCAGCATCCAACAATTGACCACCGATCACAACCAGGTGGGCTTTCGTCTCAAATACGGCCTGATCCGGGAAACCGACGCCATGACCAGCCCCTCCCGTTCCCTCCTCACGCGCAGCCTGGGCGGCGAACCGATTTGCCGCATTGATTTTGTCAAGCGCGAAGTCTATAAGGACGACATCATCGTGCTCTGCACCGACGGCCTCTACGGTTTCGCCACCGACGTGGAAATTCTGGACGTGGTCAGCCATCACGCGCCGGCCGAAGCGGTGAATTTTCTCTTGAAATTGGTTGAGAAGCGCAACGGCGAGGATAACATCTCCATCCAGGTCATTCGCATCAACCAGGTGCATCGGGCCATATTTTATCGCGGGGTCAAGACCGGTTATCTGAAGAGCAAGATTGTGGACAGCAAAGAAGAATACAGCGCGGGCGCGGTGCTGGACAGCCGGTTTGAAATCCAGGAGTGCGTCAGCCGCAGCGGCATGGCTTGCATTTACAAGGCCCGCGACCGCCAGACCGGCCAAACCGTCGCCATCAAAGTGCCCCACATGCACTTCGAGAGCGATATTGCCGGGTCCACCCGCTTCGAGCGCGAGGAGCAAATCGGCAAGGCCCTCAGCCATCCTTCCGTGCTGAAAATCATCCCGGTGGAAGAGCAAAAAAGCCGGCCCTACATTGTCATGGAATTTCTGGAAGGCCGCACCCTGTCCGACCTGCTCAAGGAAACCAAACCGCTGCCCGAGGCTGATGCCGCCGCCATTGCCAGCCGTATCTGTGACGCCCTGGACTATCTGCACAAACAGAATGTGGTCCACCGCGATCTCAAACCCCAAAACATCATGCTCTGCCGCGACGGCTCCATTCGGGTGATGGATTTCGGCATCGCCAAGTCCTCCCAAGCCCGGCGCATGACCTTCGTCGGATTCACCCCGGCCATGGGCACGCCCGATTACATGGCCCCCGAACAAGTCCAGGGCAAACGCGGCGACGAGCGCACGGATATTTACAGCCTGGGCGCCATTCTCTACGAAATGGCCGCCGGCGCCACTCTGTTCGAGGGCGAGAATCCCTACGTCGTCATGAATTCCCGCCTCACCGGCGATCCTCCCGCGCCCCGCAAAGTCAACCCCAAGCTCACCCCCGTGCTCGAAGAAATCATCCTGCACGCCCTGGAACGCAACCCGGCCAACCGCTACCCTTCCGCCGGCGCGATGAAAGCCGAGTTGGACGATTACGAAAAGGTGCCGCTGACGGAGCGGTGGCAACGGCTCCAGCCTCCTCAAGTTTGGAGGACGCGATACCGGCTGGTGCCCATCGTTGCCGGCCTGTTGGTCCTGAACGTTATTCTCTTTCTCTTGCTCTGGTGGTACATCAGCGCCTCCAAAAAGCACGGCCATCAATCCTGGGCGCCGGGCGGCGGCTCCCCGGTGGCCGCATCTCACCTCCGTCGAGAAGCAGACCCAATTTAGGATTAGGAGGGGCTGCCCAAGAAAGACGAAAGGCATCCGGCCGGACCAGGAGCGCGCATGAAAGGCTTGATGCCGGGGCGGGCGGGCTGGTATGTTGCGGCCATGCGAAGCGCGTGTTTTTGGCTGGCCATGCTGTGGCTCATGATGACGGCACAGGCCGTTGGCGCGGCCGATGGGAAAGTCATCAAGGCGCTGCCCCAGTTTCTGGATGCGCAAGGGCGTGCCGCGCTCTCCCCCAGTTTGTTCGATCGCGACGCCTACCAGGCTTATCTGCGCAAGCATCCCGCCGAGCGGACGGCGCTGCGCCTGGCCGTGCAGTGGAAGGCCGGCGGCGTGGATTGGAGCCGGGTGAAATTGCGCGCCGAATTGCGCGGGGTGCTGGGCAACGCCCTCCACACCATCACGCTGGAAATACCAGTCAAGAAGAACGGCCTCTTCAGCAACTGGACCGATTTCAAAATCGAAGGGGAGGATTTTCAAAAATTCGGCGAACTGGCCGCCTGGCGGGTGACGTTGTGGGAAGGGGATAGCCAGCTCGGATCGCAGCAGTCATTCCTCTGGTCCGGAGTCGGGGCGGAAAGGTAGGGCGAGACTCGGTCGAGCCGAAACTCGATTTCTTATTAGGAAAAAGTCACGGCTCGACAGAGTCTCGCCCTGCCGTGCGCAGCAATTCGCAATCCGCAATCGAGTGACGGCTCGACGGAGTCTCGCCCTACCATCAAGAATTGACCGGCTACTTACGGTGCCTTCGTTATTTTGACGAGCACGACGCCGTGATTCGGCACCATGGCGTGGAACTCGCCCTCGAACTTCCCGATGTCCGCCTGCCGCCAGAGATCCCGCACCGTTTGCCGGCCGGTAATGCCCAGGTCGGACCACTTGGCCGTCACGGTCGCGTCTTGATCAATGCGATTGAAAAGGCCGACGGCCTTGGAACCATCCTCCATGTCCTTGGCCCACACTTCCAATTGCCCATTCAGGGCCACCCGCCCGGCTTGACGGGCCAGCGGGTCCTGGCTCACCGCCAGAACCTCATCGTTGCTCAACAGGCTCAACGTAAAATCGTCCATTGCCGTCATGTCGCAGCCAATCAAGAGCGGCCCCGTCAGCAAAGCCCACAGGCTGACATGCGTATATTGCTCATTCGGCGTCAGGCCCGTCGGGTGGACATTTCTTCCCGAACCTACCGCCACCCGCCCGACGATCATCATGTCAGGATCATTGAAGTGCCCGGGGCCGGCAAATTTCTCATGGCCGACCTGGCTGAATCCAATAGTTGACAGGCTCTGCCAGTTGTCATGAATATCGTCCGTCGTGCGCCAACTGTTTCCGCCGATGGAGGGGTCCGCGCCCCACTCCCAGACATTTCCCATGCCGTACTGGCACAAGCTGAACATGATGTCGCGCGGCACTTTGTTCAGGGACGCGCGCATCACTTCGTAAGGTTTTTTCAGCTCGGGGAGAGTGAATTCGGTTCCCCGCCGCCGAAAGTTGCCGTTGGCGCCTCGGGGAAGCACCTGGTTGTAACTGCACCAATCATACTTCAAGTAGTCGAATCCCCAATCGGCGTAGGACTGCGCATCCTGGTCCTCGTGCTGCCAACTGGCCAGGCACCCGCCGCAGGTGGTCGGTCCCGGACCTGAATAAATCCCCGCCTTTAAACCAAGCCCGTGAATATAGTCGCACAGGCCCTTGATGTCGGGGAAACGCGGATTGGGAACGATCTTGCCTGCCGCGTCCCGCCCAATTCCCTGCAAGGTTGGATCGTTGGGCGCGCCGGGCTTCTTTTCCCAGTAATCATCAATGTTGATATAGGTCCAGCCGTGATTGATCAGGCCGCTGGCCACCATGGCGTCCGCCGCCGCCTTGACTCTCTCCTGGTTGACCGACGACCCCCAGATATTCCAGCTATTCCAGCCCAGCGCCGGGGTGAGGCCAATCTGCGGGCCGCAAATGATCTTGAAATCGCGGTTGGCGGAACCGAGGGCGTTTTTGGCGCCGAACTTCACCAGGTAAGTGCCTGCCCGGGCGATGGCGCCCGTAATCTGTCCGGTGGCGGGGTCCAGTTGCAATCCGGCAGGCAGCCCTTCGGCGCTGAAGGTCATGGGGCGGTCGCCGGTGGCGGGAATCCGGAACAGGAACGGATGGGTTGGGCGCACTCCGAACACCTTCGCTCCGTTGATGCGCGGCGTGGGCGGCGCTTTGGGCGTGAGAATGATGGCCGGTTCGGCATTAGTGGCCGGGGCCGCCGCATTTTGGGCCGGCGCGGCTGAACTCAAGATCAGGCCAATTCCGCAAAGAACCGCCGCAAACTTCACAGAACAGATCATGTTTGTTTTCATCGGAGTAAGTTTTTGAGATGGCAATCTGGCGGTGACTTTGCCCCCAACCCACCCCGCCTGTCAACCCTGTCACGACAATTTCATTGGAACCGGGTGCATTTCACTTTTTTGGGTTCCCCTCTTAATCTTAATCCTAATCTTAATCTCAACTCCCTCCAGCATACGGATTAGAGAGCAAGATTAAGATTAAGATTAGGATTAAGAAACCGCTACCCAAAAAAAGTGAAATGCACCCATTGGAACCGCGTTCAACGGTAGCGGTAGAGCAACACGCGCTGGATGCCTGTATTGCGGAGCGAGATATTCTTGCCCTGCCCGGTGTCGTCACCGGCCAGCAGGCAGCCGGGAATCCATCGGCCCTTGACGAACTTGCCTTCTTCCACTATGCCCAGTCCGGCTTGCCCGGGTCCCGGCGTGTTGGGCGAAAAAGTGACGCTCACGCTGTTGCCCGCGAGATAGTACTCGTCCGGCCCCGTCGCAATGAAAATAGCCCCGGAGGAAGGCAGGGGTTGCGGCGGGGCGGTTGTCGCCCCCGCTGCGACTCGGGGCCTCAAATAGGTGACCTCCAGCGTGTAATTCCCCAGCGGGACCTTCTGCGGCGGGTCGTCCGGGCCGAGCAGGACGGCGGACATCGTGCCGTTGCCTTGGTGCTCCGAAATCAGGGGCGCCAATTGCGTGATCAGGTCGTAACAACTGATCAGATCGTTGTCGGGGGTGGCCGATCTTTCGACCCCCATAAGCGATAAACCGATCGCATCATGACGTCCGAAGGCGTAGAGCGCTCTGGCGAGCATCTGATTCCTGGTTTCGGGTATGAACAACGGGTTGCCGTTCCGGGTGAAGCGCGCGGAGGTTTCGGCAAATGTTTGCACGTAGAGGTCCGGCGCCAGGAAGTCTATATTCGGGGCGCCAAACCGCCAGATGTCATGCACTTCCGGCTCCGGGCAGCCGCTGGGAAAATTCCCCGGCTGCGGATTCTGAGGCTCTTGAAGCCAGGTGTTGGCATACATCGGGATGTCGTATTCCGCCTTGCCGGCGGCGGCCACCTTGTTGACATACATGGAGTAGCGCCAGGCCATGAAGATTTCGTCCACCAGCCACCACGACTGGTGCCACGCGGTGGCGCGTTCCGATTCCGGTATTGGCGGGACCGACTCCGGCCTGCCCGGACCAAAGACTTGCTCCCAAGTCCCCGCGGTCTTGAAGTTGCTGGCAGCCCATGCCGCGCGGAGTTCCGGCGCCAGGGTGTCCTTGTGTTGCTGAAGGTAGTTCATCAGTTCCTTGGGCACCGGCCCGGCGTAGGCTTGGTTGGCAGCCGGACAGCGGTCCCGGGAGTCGCCAAGAATGCCGACCTCGTTCTCCACCTGAATCATGATGACCGTGTGCTGCCGGCCGTCCACGGCCTTGACGTGCCGCATCAGGGCCGCAAAGGCGCGGGCATCGGCGTCCCGGTTCTCATCGCCGAAGGTGCTGAGGAGTTCGATGCTCTTGCCTCCTGCGATCTGGACGCGAGGGAACCGTTCGAAATCCTTCTTCACCCAATAGGGCGGGTAGCTGGAGAGGCCGTTCTTCCAGCTAGCGAACCACAAAAGCACCAGGCGGATGTTGTGAGTCCGCGCCTCCCGGATGACGCCGTCCAGCACACTGAAGTCGAACTTCCCTTCCTGCGGTTCGATCTGCGCCCAGGAAACGCCTGCCAGGACGGTGTTAAGATTGGACTGGGCGGCGAGCCTCGCCCATACCATCTTCATGTTCTCGAGGCTGGTGGCGCTGTTGTTGCTCAATTCTCCCGCCAGCGCCAGGAACGGTTTGCCGTCCACAATCAGTTGCGTGGCGGTCCCCTGCTTCCGCAAGTGAGGGAGGTCAGAATCAGAGGGGGCTGAAACCGGACTGCTGCCCGCAACCAGGGCGAGAGAGCACAGGAGAGTGGAGCCAAACACGGATCGAAGTTTCATAAAATCTGTGAGTCAAAGCATCACAGCCCCGCGCCTCACAGCGTCTTTTTCCCCTCCGCCCTGACCCTCGCCCATCTCGCTTTGGCCGCTGCTCTAAGTTTGGCCCTCACTGCCGGGCTGCTCCGCCGATCCTTCTTTTGGGCCGCCTTCACTTTCGCCCAGCGCATTTTCCGTGCCTTCGCCAGGGCCTTGATCAGTTTGCGACGATGGGCGGCGGTCATGTGACGCTTCTTTTTGGGGGCATTCTCGTTGACGGGGATTGGAATTTCACCTCCACCAGCAACGATTGATTCGATTTGGCTTTGCAGCTTTTCGATCTGCTCTTTGATCGCAATAATATCGTTGAGTTGGCTTGTCGTTAAATTTGTGATGTTTGTCATGGGTGATGGTATAATGCCGGGAGGGGTTTGGAGTCAATCACGGAGATGGTGGCATTTCACTTTTTTTGGTTTTCTTTCTTGCTTCTAAGTAACTCGCTCCGAACATGCTGGTCAGCAACGACTTGCAAAACCACGAAAAATGCGCTTTTGGGGGCGGAAATGGCCACAGTTACGTTCCTCCGCCCGCCACCTTCGGTGGTGGGCGGAGGAAAGTAACTTTTTATAGTCGCCGGTTGGTGTAGTTTTTGGGCGGTGCGTGTCAGCGGAAGCACAGGCCGGTTTATCAATGGTGGGTTGGTGCCCGTGGATAAGCGTGGTCCCT
>Ga0326728_10007112_pt1 | contig 29279 bp, 20 predicted proteins | sample MB3enrmetagenome_FD_207602 | JGI IMG/M metagenome (GOLD analysis project Ga0326728, IMG submission 207602) | Lab enriched peat soil microbial communities from McLean, Ithaca, NY, United States - MB31MN | ecosystem: Environmental > Terrestrial > Soil > Wetlands > Peat | place: USA: New York... | reverse complement strand
AATCGGAGATTGCGGCGATCCGCAAGGCGGCGGACGAGCAGGCGGCCGTGCTCTCGAAAAAGGCATGGGAGGAGTTCGAAAAGTACGCCGACAAGCAAGCGGCCGAGCAGCAGAAGAAAATGCTCGCACTCATGATGCCGAGCAAAGAGCAGATGAAGGAGTGGGAGGAAGGCTTCGCCGCGCAGGAACGGATCGAGGACATCGGAGTTCAGGCGCAGCGCGATGAATTGCGGCGGCGCGCCGCGAGGTCCGCGCGCATCGCGGAACTGACTGCCAGCCAGGAAACGCCGATGGCCATGTCTGAAGCCGAAAAGCGGGAGCTTTCGGCGCGAAAGGAAGAGGCTGCGGCGCAGCAAGCCTACCAGATCCGGCTCGATCTCGCCGTCCAGTTGGCGGGGATCGAAGCGGAACGGATATCGAAAGAAGAGAACGCGGCGAAGCGCTCCGTGCTGGCTGCGCAGGCGCAGAAGGATCTGTACACGGAAATCGCCCAGGCGCAGGACCAGCTCGAGGAAAAGCAGGCGCAGCTCCAGCAGAAGCGCCAGCAGGAGATCCAGTCGCAGTTCGACAGCCTCCAGAAGCAGGCCGAGAAGCTGATCGACGTTCTGTTCACCAAGCCCAAGAACTTCGGCAAGGATCTGCTGAGTACGGTCCACGCCGCGGTGCTCAAGCCGGTGACCGAAACGCTGGGTGGCATGGCGGCGAACGTCCTCCATCCGATCATCTACGGTGCGGATGGGCAGGGCGGGCTCGCTGGTGTGTTCAAGGGCGGCAAGCAGGACCCGGTGCGCGTGTCCACCGACCAGAACACCGCCGCGACCATGCAAAACAGCGCGGTGATGGCGGCACTGACAGCTATCCTGGCTGCAAGCATGGGAATGGCGGCTCCATCCCTGCAGAGCGGCGCCACGGGCGCTGCGGGCGTTTTAGGAATCTCAATTCCATCGATCTCTGCGCCGGCCAAGATGTCCCCCGCTCCCTGGAGTTCCAGCGGCACCGGATTCAACCCGATGGCAATGCTGTTCGGCGGCGGCACGCGTAACGGCTCCGGAGTGGCTGGCGGGGGGACGGAGCACCCTTCGTCGGGCGCGGCCACTGGCGGTTATACTCCCGCTCCTTGGGCTGCTGGCGGCGGAGATTGGTCCGGCGCACCGGCGGGGATGCCGACGTTGAACCGGGCGCAAAGTGGGACGGGCGGGTTCAATCCGCTGGCGATGTTGTTCGGCGGCGGTGCGCGCGGCGGCGCGACTGGTGGGAGCGGGCCGAGCGGTCTGGCGGGAATCGTCAGTAACCTCAAGACCACGAACTGGGGCAGCTTCAAGCGGAGCCCGTCTAATCCGACCTACGGCACGGATGAAAACGGCAACGACGTCCAGACCGGAGACTCCGGTGGCAAGATCACGGGTGTAGGTGGCGTGGCTGGGGCCGCGATGCTGGCCGGCGGCACCATGCTTGCGCAACAAGGGCTGCTCGGGAACAGCCGTGGCACATGGACGGGCACAGCGGAAGGGACGGCTGGCGGGGCGGCCATCGGGTTCCAGATGGGAGGCCCGTTGGGCGCGCTGATTGGTGGCGCCGCCGGTTTCGGCATTGGCATCGGAGAGATGATAGCCGGCGTCAAGTCTCCGCAGAGGGAGGCGCACGACGACATCAAGAGCATCTATGGTGTCGACATTCCTCAAAACAGCGGCACGATCAAGCAGGTCGTCCAGATCGCGCAGTCGCAGTTCGGCGGCCAGATCGCGGTGGCAGTGCGATCCCCGAGCGTCCGTCAACTCGTGATGCTGTATTCGGAGGCGACCGGCCAGAAGATGCCGATGTCGGCCACAACGCCATACGCGGGGAGCTTGGTGGAGCAGGGCGGCAAGCTCTATCAACAAGCCAGCTACCAGGATGGCCAGGCTCACGCCTACGCCTCGAACATTCCGACGCTCGGCGGTATCGCGGCAGGAACCTATCCCACTCCCGGTGGCCCGAACACGGCTGGCGGCAGCGGCGCGACGTACCTCTCGCTGAACATCAGCGGCAACGACGCCGCGAACTTCATGACGGGCCAGTTTGTTACGCCGCAGTTCGTGACCGACCAGGCGATGGCGGCGCAGTATTCGAGCTACGGACGGACCCAGCAGTCGGCCAACATGCAGCTACCCGGATTGACGGTGGCGTGATCCCGGATGCCAGGCAATCTCATACAATCTGCCCCCAACGGGGTGATGCCGGCGTCGCTCTGCACCGCGTTCACGGAGCTGCGCGAGTATGCGCAGCTTCAGAACCAGTATCACGACGGCACGATCCAGCGGTCGCAGCTCTCGCAAACCTCGCGCCGGACGTTCCGGCTCAGCAAACGCCTGAGCGCCTCGGTGCTCTCGGTGCTGTACAACTTCTGGGTGTCCCAGAATGCCGGCCTGATCCCGTTCGCTTTCTACAATCCATTCGACGTAGCGTCGGGCCAGCAGATTGGCAGTAATTACGATCCCACCGGCAACAACACGCAGGGGCGCGTGACGGTTGTATTCCGTGGCAACTGGGCGCAGGCCACCGATGTCGCGCGGACTAACGTGCCGGGACTGGAACTCGCGGAGGTGGCTTGAGCTACGAGGAGCAATCAGGGGCTGCTTCGGGGAGGGACGACCCGGCCAATGAGCCCGAACAAATGCTGTGGCGTCCGGCGGGATCTCTCGCTTGACCGCTTGACCTGCCACATGTCAGCAACGGCAGTTGCGGGCCAAGTGGGATAGACACATTCCCAAAGGCCACTTGTCGTATTAAACCGCACGTGCAATCCGATCCCCGGCGGGAGCTCCCGGCGGCGGCAACTCTACTGTGGAACCGCCACGCAGATCCCGGCACCGTCGAATGAAAACGTGCCGCCGATGCTCACCGTCAGATTGGACTGCACCACGTTGCTGCCCGGCTGCAGTTGGCTCGATCCCACAGTACCGCACGCAGGTGTGCCCGCTGGAGGAGCGGGAACAACCAGATTGATCTGGTACAAGCCGTTGTATCCGGGAGTAGCCCCGGCGAACAGCGGCGCATGGCTCCCGCCGGGCCGCGACGGCAGCGCGTTCGGCACGTAGGTGAACTGCAGGTTGAAGGCGATAGTGGTGGGCGCCGCCGAGGGCGCCGGTTGGCCTGCCACCAGAGCAGGATTCGTGCTGCCGAGGCCTACGGCATAGGCCACAACTTCCTCGCCGGGTTGTGCCGGACTGCCGAACGATACCAGCGACCCGTCGACATGCGTCACCATGGGCGAACAGGGCAGGCCGGTATAGTTGATCGGTGGCGGGACCGCAGTCAGGAACGTGTCGCAGCTCGTTAGCACATGGATTTGATCGGACAATGCCATGAGTTGGAAGACGGCGCTGTTGGTTCCGTTCTCGGAAACCCAGAGTACCGTGGGAGCGTACTCCGATGGAAGTGTGACCACACAAACGGAACAGATGGTCACGATGTCGAAAGGAATCTGAACCGTCACCGCCGTGAGCCGGCCGCAGTTCGATACCGGTTGAGGAAAGACTCCGGTCCCGGCGTCGGACAAAGGAGCGCACGTCGAGACGGGCCGAACCTCCAGGATTCCCACCGGCCGATCGGACCCCTGCTCCAGCGTGACGGAGATGCCGGCGAGAGACGTGGGCAGAGTGCTTTCCGACGCGCGCGCGGGTTGAGTCAGCGCGCTCGCGATACCCTGCACGAATATCGTGAGGACTTGGCCCGGAGCGACGTTGACCGGCGCAGGCAAGATGTATCCCGCCCCAGTTACGACAGGCGCGATCTGAGGGAAGCCGGGCACTGCCGAAGCCAGTACCAGAAGAAATACCGATGCTGAGTGACCCGCGTGCATACTGAAGACCATCCTTTCTTTAGCTTAGCTGTAGGCCACCCGAAGGTCTATGCTGCGTTGCGTACTTCGACGTGCAGGCGTTTGCCCAGTGCTGCAAATGAGGATTCGATCTGGTTCAAACGGGAGTGATGCCGCAGAGAAAACAAACGCTCGATGTGGGTCTTGGGTATCCCGATGTGGCGCGCAAGCTCCGCTTTCTTCATGCCCGATTCCAGAAACGCAGTGTAGAGGTCGACTTTCGCGGCTTGCAGGGCTGGTAGCGGCACGGACCGGAACTTCGCGCCGCGGTGGCGCTTGGGCGCTGGCAACGGCTTAGATTCCCTAATGTAGTCGCCGATCGTCAGCATCAAGAGATCTTGCGCCATCTCCATGGCTTCGTGGTCCGATTCGCCTTGCGTTACGCCATAGCCGAAATCCGGGAACGTGACGACGTAGCCGCCAGCTTTCCGGTCGGGTTCGAATAATGCCAGATAGGGTTCCATTTCGGTCCTCACATCTCCAAATCGAGGTCTTTCAGAATGCTCTGCAACGTCCCCGTCTTGATTTCCTTCGCCGGGTGACGCGGCATGCGCGAGATTTTCGAGCCGAGAACGATCCGCGTGTGGCGGGATTCCTCTACGAACGTGCAGCCCTGTTTCTTTAGCCACCGCCTCAGCTCGCTCGCCTTCACATCTCAATGGTAACCATTTGTGGTTACCCTGTCAAAAGCTCAAATGTCAGACACAATCGGCCGCATCACCGTCCCGACGGTGATCAACTCCGGCCAGACATTCCCGCTGACCACGCAGTACCCGTTCGGCTTCTCCGTCGAGCGCCCGGTGATCGTGCATCGCTTCGGCAGCCTCGACGCCAAGCAGGAGCAGCGGTATTACGTCGGCATCGGGCCGCGCAAATTTCAGTTTAAGCACCAGAACCTGAACTGGGCCGAAACGAACCAGCTCAAGGCGTTCTGGGAAGCCATGCAGGGGTCGTGGAAAGCGTTCACCTACAACGTCCCCAACCCCGGCGGCTCGACCACGGGCGTGCTCGTCACCTTCGAGCAGGCGCCGATCTCCTTCGAATACCTGCGCAACGCTGTCCAGGTCGGACTGAACCTCGTCGAGGTTGTCGATCCGACACAAGCCCCCACCTACGCGGTCAACTCCACGTGCCTGCGGTTCCCCTCTACCGCGCTATCCACGGCACTGCTCTCCGAAGTCCAGCAGATCATCCCGCTGGTGCACATCCGCGTGCGCGAATCTGCGGTCGCTGACATCTACCTCTCCGACCGTCGCGTCACGGTGGGCGGCCAGCTATACCTGCCGCGCCTGATCGGAATCGGCGAGCCTGGCTCCGACGTCCTGATTTCGCAGGACATCAAAGGCACCTCCGATAACGTCCGCTTCACCTTCGGCAATGGCGACCGCGTGATGACGCAGCTCGCCAACGACACGGACCTGAAGTACGCCGAGATCGACCTCTGCCTTTTCCATGTGAACTCCGGGATTCTGCTGCAACTGTGGAAAGGTGTCATCCAGAATTTCACGAGCGATGGCACGCCGATCTTCCCGGTCACCTGTTCCGACGGCTTTTTCCAGATCATGAACCAGTACCCGGAACGGCAACTCAGCCGCCAGTGCTGGAAGACTTACAGCGATGGCGTGAACTGTCCGTGGGCCACCAGGGGGCGTAGCGCCGCGGCGGTGACGGCTGCTGGCGGCGATCCAACGACCTGCGACTATTACCTCGAATCGACGAACGGATGCCAGGTTCACGGCATGGCTCCGTACTTCGGCGCGCACCAAGCCGACCCACAGGGCGTCGTCATCAAGGACGATTCCACCGGCTTCCTCGGCTTCGGCCGCAACACCGTCACAGCAACGTCGATCCTCTCAGATACGGTCTGGGGGCTGGCGCTGCCGGAGATCTGGTGCAACAGCGGCGGCAATCCCCTCTATGCGTTCATGGCCAGCGCGCTGATGGTCGCGTATCGCGATGAATCGGGATACGCCGACTCGCTCGGCATTCTCAGTGCTGGCCCTCTCGGCGGATTCACCGCGTCGATGGTCGTCACGAACGCGGACGGCTATCGGTACGTGGTGGCGCCCATGGTTGATGGGTACCTGTGGCAGGGCCTCAAGCTCGACGGCAATCTGAACGTCACCAAGTACCAGCCTGGCATGGGGCTGCGCTACATCACTGGCAGCGATCCGGCGAACCCGAGCACCGACTATTTCTCCCTCGGCCAGGGGTCACCGCAGGTATGGGAGCCGAACGTCTACGCGGCGGGCACGGCGGCGTGCGAGATCCGCATCGTCAAGTCCACCACGATTCAGCCGAGCACGCCCGACCAGCACCAGATGACCGTCCCCGTCGACTGCGGGATGTGGGGCTGGACCTGGGACCAGAACGGCAACCGCACGGCGGTCAGAGGCCTCATCAATCCGTTCTGGATCGCCGTCAACATGCTGCTGCGCGCGATGGGCTTGTATGGCGATCCGTCCACCGGCTCGAATCCCGCCGGCGGAACCGGCCCGACGTCGTTCGCGCAACTCGCCACGTTCGTGCTGCCGTCGCTGATAGTGGGCGATGGGAGTGGAGCGGCCGAGATCGCGGCAGACCAGGTCGCGGCCATCCTCGGTACCGGCGTCGAGACACAGTTCCAGTTCCAGGGAATCATCAGCAGCCAGAAGCCGTTCCGCGACTGGCTGACCGAGGTCCTCAACTGCTGCCTGGGCTTCTACACCTGGGAGTTCGGGAAGCTGAAGCTCGGCTGCCGCATCAACGCCAGCGCGGTGGACGCCTACACACTCGCCAACTCTCTGTTTCAAAGCCTGCGGCTGACGCCGATCCAAGCCGGTTTCGAGCACCTGGTGCTTTCGTTCGCCGATGTCGCCTATCAGTATCAGGCGAACACAGCCGAGTATTGCGACAAGAGCCACGCGGCGTATTACGGGCGCGCCGGGTCTCCGCTCACCAGCCAAATGCATTCGGTGGGCTGTTCGACGCTGAGCCAGGCGTTGCGCATCGGAGCAACCCGCACGCGCGAAGAGATCGGCGGCGTGAATCCCGCCGAGTGGCGCGACGCGCGAAACGCCGCATGGCAGACCACCCTGCTCGGTCTCGGCAACGAGGTCGGGCAGGTGGTCTCGATGACGCATCCGGACATCCCCGGACTTCACGGAACCTGCAACGTCACCGGCACCTCGGCCACTTGGGCCAGCGGCGATGCCTTCGACACGTCCATGGAGAACAAGGAAGTCGTGATCAACGGCGTGCAGGTGTTGATCACGGGCTACACGACGGACCCGACCTACCACACTGTAACCGGCTTGCTCCTGGCTTCGGCGCCGGGCAACGGAAACAATCTTCCGTTCCAAATTGTGACGATGTCCTTCAGGATTCAGCGATGGAGCCTGAAGAAAGACTGGTCGGTGCAGATCGAAGGCCAGACCGTCACCGACTCCATGTACGACCTGGACGTCGGGCCGAAGCCGATGGACGTCGTGCCCGGACCACTGCCGCCTCTGTTCTATTCAATTCCGCTCGGGCCGGCGTGGGCTCCGTACCAGGTGCAGGCGGCGGCGAATGACGCGCTGTTTCCCGGCGAGTGGACCTTCGATACCAATCAGTCCTACGCGCAGATGGCCGACGGCAGCATGCTCGCAAACCTCGTTGTGACTGGGAAGTTGCCGGTGAACGAGTTCAGCGCCACTGGCGCGGGTGCGCCCGGAATTGGAACGATTGCGCAGTCCGCGACGGGCGGATCGCTGCCAGCCAATGTGACGCTGCGAGTGGCCCTCTGCGCAGTCGATTCGAACGGGCTTCCTTCGGCTCCGTCGAATATCGCCATCATCGGGACCGGCGCGGCGGCGGGTGGCGCGTTCACACTGGAAGGCATCACCTGGCCGGCGGTCGCGGGCCTCGTTTCCTACGTGCTGTTGGTCGCGACGCAGGATGACCTGATCTGCGCGCAGGCCACCGGCGCGTTGACGGCGGGGCCGAACAACACGTACACGCCCGGATCGATTGCGTTCGGCGGGCCGCTGGTGCGCTCGACGTGGGCGTTGCCGTCTCCGTATGTCAGCAAGGTTCGGCTGAAAGCCAAGCACCTGATTCACGGCGGGATCATCGGCGCGCCCGTCGACAGTGTATCACCAGGAGCGCTGGTGGCCGGGTATCTGAAAGGCAGCCCGCCTCCCAGTAATCCTTCGTTCACGCCAGTCGGCCGGATCATCTCGATCATTGGCAGGCCGGAGAGCGCCACACCGTACTTCAGCGGGACGATCACTTCTTGGGATTCCAGCACCGGAACCATCGGCGTCACGCCGGACCCCAACGGCATCGTGCAGGCGGGCGATTGCCTGGTCGTCCGGTACAAAGCCGACGCGTCGAATTCCGTTAACCCCACCTCCATCACGGACTCCGGGTGCCAGAACATCGCCTACCCCGCCGGGATGACGCCCGGCGCGGAGGTTGGCAATCTGGTTCGGGTGATCAAGGGCGTCTCTCGCGGCACACCGCCGCGGAAGATCGTCGCGAATACGGCGACCAGCATCACCTGGGATCTTCCGATGGTTATCAACCCCGGTGATGTGTGGATCATCGAAGAGCCGACATGGCCCTACTCCTGCGACACGACCTCACTCGATAACGGCAATCCGCTGGCGGTGACCACGATCAACATGCCCACCGGCAATTTCGTGGGCGAGGCCCTCGTGATCGCGGGTTTCACGGTTGATGTGAACGGCAATGAGTCGCCAGACGGCGATGCGCCGATCCGCGAGGACTGGGTGTTCGGCGCGGAAGGACTCTCGAAGGTCGCCGGCCTTGTCTTCCAAATGCAGGGCACGCTCGGCGTGGAATCCAATGCCGCGCAACCACTCTATTTGAATCGCCCGGTCACCGTTGGCGATGTGAAGGCTTACGTCCAGGCTGCGCCCACCGGCGCGGCGATCACGTTCACGATCTACGTGGGCGGCTCGGCTTGGCTGACCTTGACCATTCCTGCCGGCCAGACGGCAGTGGTTGCCACTCCGTCGCAGATCGGCGCTCTTACCGAGATCCCGGCGAACACGGCAGTCTCCATCGGCATCACGGCGGTGGGCACCACGTTTCCGGGTGCGAACCTCTCGGTCTTCATTTACTCGTAGTTCGAGTATTCGTCATGCGACAGATGTGCTGTACGACATATAGCCTCGGCTTAGTACTCGACTTTCTTCAATCGAGCTTTCGCGGTGTCCGTGTAGAAAGAATCTTGTCCGGCGCCAGCTTCAACGACTTTGGTGAGCCAAGCACGGGTATTCTCCCAGTCTTTGTGGCCCCAATACGCCTGCGCAATCTGATACCGAAAGCCTTGAAGATGCGAGCTCTTTGGAAAAGCGGCCTCGAATTCCGTGAATGTTTTCAGCACTTGCGGCATATACTGCTGATAGTTCGCCTTCAGGCCGTATACTTCACCGTCCCGTCCCAGTTCGCGCCAGCCGAGAAGTGCGAACAGCTTACGTTGGTACGCGATCTCCGCTGCATCCGAACCCGGAAACTCCTGAATCACGCGGTCGTACCAGTTGACAGCCAAATCCACGTGCGACATCCAGGAGCTGTCAATGCTGAATTTCTTGTCTCCGTCGGCCCAAAAATCGCCATTTCTTATGTACGAGCGAGCCACCAATGATTCAAGCGAGGCATCCGTTTCTTTCGCAAGCACCTCTTTCAACTGATTGAGCCGATCCTTAAGTTCTGCAGCGCGCTTCGACGTTGGGTATTCCTTGATCAACTTCTGCCAGTCGTCTATCGCAGTCGAGTAAGAATTCTCATCGAAGGCGATCTGGCCCATGTAGTACAAGGCTTCAGCCTTATCAGCAGGAACCGCCTTTGCGCTATGCAAGAGTTCAATATAGGATTCGAGCGCACGACTCTTCAGTCCGTGCACGTAGAAGTCCCGCGCCAGAGCAGCATCCTGTGCGCAGGCCAGTCCACAGGCTATCAAAGCCATTGCGAGAGTCTTGATCATCATCTCGCTCATTGTAGCCGCCATCCCAACCGCCGACCAATGCGTCTCGTGTGATCGTCCCGAAGATACGGACGAAACCCCAGCGGCGGCGACCGCACCGTGCGGCACTCGAACAGGAACATGGACCAACTCTACAAGTTTCAGCCGCATCGCACGATGGCACTGCAGGGCTTCGACGACTACGGCGCGGCAGCGGCACTGTGGGGTGCGTCCGCCAGCGGCTTCACCGTGTCCGGTGTGTTCCGCGACTTGGCCGATTTCGCTGTGCTGGTCTTGTTCCAGAAAGACGATCCGTTCGGCCACCCGCTGTTCTCCTACCTGCCGGACGGAGACCTCACAGGCCTCGTGCTCGATTTCGACGTCACCTGGCAAGGCATTCAATCCTGGGAATCGCTCAAGAGCGCGTGGACGGATTGGAACACCCTCGATTACTCCATCAACGGCGTCGGCCACACGGATGTGAAGTGGATCGGCACGCCTGGCATCACGATCACGTGCAACACGACTGGGCGCGCGGGGGCATCGGCCACCTTCACGCTCAATCAAACCAGCGCGCAGGCTGGCGACAAGGTCACGCTGTGGTATCAGAACCAGTCGTTCATCAGCCCGGCGATCATTCCCGGCGATCCGACCACCGACCAGGCTCTGTGGTGGCAGGGATCGGTGGCGACTACCGACCAAGCACTTTGGTGGCAGGGGAACGCGGCTTATAACCATTGGGTCAAGATCGAATCGAACACCTATTCCTGCCTCGAGGGATCGCTGAACAGCGCGGGTGTCGCGAACAACATCGCCGCCCAGATCAATGCCTCCGATCCCAATTGCTCCTGCACCACGGGAGGCGCCTATGGCAACGAGATCTTCATTGCGCTGAGGTCCGGTGAGTACGGCCCTGTGGCAGTGTCTAGCTCCGACGGCTCCGGGGGCGCCACGCTGTCGAACTACCAGCACTGGGTGAAGATCGACAGCGTCACGTATTCCTGCTACGAAGGATCGCTGAACAGCGCGCAGATAGCGGCCAACGTCGCGGCGCAGATCAATACTTCCGACCCAAACTGCACGACCACTGTGGGAGGCCAGTACAACAACGAGATCCTGATTACGCTGAAGGCCGGTGTCGCGGGCCCGGTCGCGGTGTCGAGTTCGGATGGCTCCGCGGCTGCCTCGCTGACCCAGGGCACTAGTGCGGCAACCATCCTGAACAACATCGCCAGCCAGATCAACGCCGTCAATTGGGTGCAGAACGGCCCCGCCGTGCTTGCGGCCGCCGTGGTCGCGCCGAACCAGTTGGTCGTCACGGCCGCGCCAGGTGCCGACGGCAACATGGTGGCGTTCTACCAGACCGACAACAACAGCAGCAGCCGGCTTTACTTCACCGCCACCAACTGGAACCTGTCCGGCGGCTCATCGGATAACGTATCGTGGCACGTGCACATCGATTTCACTGCACTCGGCTGGAGCAGCGTGGACAAGGTCTGGTGGACTATTGCTCCCGCGCTCCCGAACAGCCAAGCGTACCAGCCCACTGAATGGAAGGTGGTGGTCACCAACTGGACGGTCACCAGCAGCCCGGCGGCCAAGCGCGCGCTCAAGGTGGCTGGGCCCGGTTCGGTGCGCATCGAGGAAGACAGCACCTGGGTCACCACGTCAGGATACTGGGAGGCCGCTCCCGGCAACGATCCCGTGAACGGCGCATTCGCCTTCTGGAGCCAGGGGCGCGCGATCCGCGCGGCGGCGTCCGGTGCCAGCGTCACCGTAGAGACGCATTGCCAGTACGCGCACTCCATCTACGTCGGCACGCGGCTGGATACCACCTGCGGCATCGTGACCGCGACGCTCGACGGCGGCGCGCCGGTGACGCTCGACTGCTACTATCCCGCCGCCAGCACCTCCCAGACACGGCGCCTGCTCTTCTCCGGGGTCGCCGCCGGCCAGCACACGGTCGTAATCACGCTTTCGGGCAACAAGAACCCGTCGAGCCAGGGCTGGTATTTCTATTTCGATTTCCTGGAATGCGCGGTCGCGGCCGACGTCCCCGATCCGGTGGTGACGACTACCGCCGTGGCGGTAGCCACTGACTTCGATACGGACAACACCTACAAGCTGTCGCCGCAGAGGCTGGTGTGGAACATTCAGAAGCTCGGGCTGCTCGGCGAGATCGATCACTACTGCGGCGTCTTCTGGTGGAAGCAGTCGGTGGCGTCCAATCCCGCGTACCCCACATGCACGGTCACGTTCTCCGGCACTTGGAACGACCAGGATGTCGTCTGGCTGCACATCGGCGCCTCGGCTATTGGCAAGACGGTGTTCGGGGGGCAGGACAGCAGCAACACCATCGCGCGGCACTTCGCCAATTTCATCAACGCGATCTTCGACGGCGTCTGGGCGTCGGTCTCCGGCAGCGTGCTGACGATCACTTCCCATTCGTTCGCGAGCGGGTGGCAATATCACGTCTACACGGAACTGCCGGCGTCCAATACCGGCAGCGGCCACGCCGCGGTGACCGGCGACATGCAAGGCGGCACGTATGGCGCGAAGTGGGTGATCGATCCAACCCAGACGCCGGCGCTCAACCGGGCCTTCCGCGATTGGAATTCTGATTTCTTTGGCCTGCTCAAGGCGAACGGCATGAGCGCCGTCTGCTCGTTCTCGCAGGAACTGGTGCAGCCGCCGGACAATCCAGCCGGCGGCGCAGTGTGGGTTCAACGCTTCCCCGACGGCACGGCGGTCGAGACCGCCACGGGATTCGGCACGCTCAACAGTTCACAGATCGCCTTCAGTTCCGGGCCACAGAACTACATAGGGCAGGCCTTCACCGCGATGGCGGCCCTGATGCTGGCGGCAGGATTGACGCCCAAACTCCAGTTCGGCGAAATCCTCTGGTGGTTCCAGGCGAACGCGTCCGGGATGGCGTTTCACGACGCGGACACGCTGGCCGCCGCACAGTCGGTGCTCGGCCACGCGCTGGCGACCTTTCACACGCCGAACGACGATCCCTCGGTCAACACCTACGCCGACGCGAACTTCCTCCGGACGCGCCTATACAACTACGTGGAGGCGATCCAGAGCTATGTCCTGTCGCAGTGCCCATCGGCGACCTTCGAACTGCTGTGGCCCATGGATGTCAACGACCCGGACACCTGCAAGCTCCTGCGGTACATCAACCTGCCGACGCAGTGGACCACGCGCGCGGGCTCTGGCTTCGACACATTCCTCATTGAGGGCTACCAATATCCGGGAATCAACCACAACCTCGACCAGGCCATCCGTTGCGCGTCGTACCCGTGGAAGGAACTCTCATGGGACCAGCCGCACTGCCGTTACCTGATGGGCCTTTATTACGGCACCTGGCCATGGCTGAGGGAGTTCGTGAACGTCAGCCGTCTCGGGCTGCCGGCCATCAAGCTCTGGGCCTATGACCATCTGTGCCTGTTCGGATGGCCGGTGCCGCTGCCCACGACCGACGATCGCTCTTTCATCTACTGATCAGCTATGGAAAACCTCGCAACCCGCCTCAACGAGGTAGCGCGGATCGCCGTGCGCCTCGAGCAACAGACCGCATGCCCCGCCCAACTGCTGATCGCGCAGTGGGCCATCGAATCGAAGTGGGGCGAAAAGCCCGTCGGCCACGCCAACTACTTCGGCGTCAAACGCGCCGCGCGCCACACACAGTGGTGTACCGTCGCCACGCGTGAGGTCGTGAACGGCAAGTCCGTGATCGAGAGTCTGGAGTTCGCCGATTACGATTCGCTCGCGGATTCGTGCCGGGATTACGCCTGGCTGATTACCCAGGGCGCACCGTACCACGCGGCGTGGGCACGGTTTCAGGCCGATCACGATCTGCACACTCTAATTGTGGCGGTCGCCGGCATCTACGCGACTGACCCGACCTACGCGCGCTTGTGCACCACCATCGCGGGCCAGGCGAACGTGGCGCAGGCGATTGCCGAGGTGCTCCAGGAGGCACCGACCAATGCAGCGGCGATCTCAACCCCGCAAATCGAACGCACCGCAGCAGGCGCAGAGATAGTCACCTCCCGCCCTTAGAAGGAGCACCATGCCAGGCAAATCGCAGTCTTACTCCGACGCCGTTCTCAATGTCCTGCGAGGGACAAGCATCACCGGCGTGTCGCCCTATCTCGGCCTGTTTTCGGTCGCGCCCGCGGACGACAGTTCCGCCGGAACCGAACTGGCTGGCAATGGGTATGCGCGGCAAGCCATCGTCTTCAGCGCGCCAGTGACCGATACTGGCAACCTCCGGAAGATCGCTAACACGAACAACATTCAGTTCGGGTCCGCCGCCGCCGACTGGCCCCAGGCCGTGGCGTTCGGGGTTTTCGACTCCCAGAGCAACGGGAACCTGCTGTATTGGAACACGCTCGCGACGCCCAAGACCATCCAGCAAGGCGACTTCGGCCAATTTGCCCCAGGATCTCTGATCGTCGAGGAGGACTAGCATGCCCGACAACATTCCCATTACTCCAGGTCTGGGCGTAAGCGTCGCCACCGATCAGGACGCGGTTACCGGCGCTCACTATCAGCGCGTCAAGCTGATGGATGGCACGGAGGCATCGTCTGATCCGATCGTCTCCGACGGCAAGAGCAGTCTGCGTGTCCGCACGGCTGACGAGGACATGCTGAAGGATGGGAACGCCTCCGTCAAGGTCGCCAATGACCAGACGCAGCCGGTTCCCGTCCAGCTTGACCGTTATGGACGATCGCTTTCGGGCAATGCGGTTCCTGTGGTTCTGGCCACAGATCATGATGCCGTCGCGGTGACATCATCGAGCCTGCCGATGGTAGGCGGCGCTCTGGGTGCCAACGGCGCCATCTTCGGGCCGATCCCCCTGGTCGGATGTAACGGTGTTCTGGTGCAACTCTCGGGCTCGTACAGCCTGACCGTCATCTTCGAAGCCACGGTGCTCGACCCGACGACTGGACCCTGGGTCAGCGTGAACGGCACGAGGACGAACAATGGGCAGATCGACACCAACCCCGCCGTCAACTCCCTCAATGCCGCCTGGGATTTCTTCCTTGCAGGCTTCACGTATTTCCGGATCAGGGTCACTGCCTTCACCTCCGGCCTAGCTCAATTCCAGGTCGCGAGATACACCAATGCACAGGACCCGACGCCATCAGTCGTGGCTCAGGGCGCGGCGGCCACCGGAACGGCCGCAACTGGAAATCCGGTGCTGGTTGCCGGGTCGGATGGAGCGAATGCCCGCAATCTGTCGACCGACGCCACCGGTCGCGCAGTCGTTGCCGGCGGCGCGGCCGTGGGCGCAGTGGTGGCCGGAAACCCGGTCTTCGTCGCCGGTGCGGATGGTGCATCGACCGGATACGCCCGCCAGCCCACCGTCACGCCGCCGAACACCCCGGTGAACGGACAGACTACGAACCAGCCCACCGTGCTTCTGATTGGCGGCGCGGACGGGGTTTATACGGTCAGCCCATCGCAGGCCGCCCCGAATCTCAATCCTGTCGGAACTGCCAGAGCGCTTCTCACGGATAGCGCTGGAGTTCTTCAAGTCAGCGATTCGTCGATCAGCCTGCTCCGGCAGGAACTCCGTGAAACCAACGCGCTTTTGCTGATGATCTTGCAGACCCTCGCCGGCAACGACATGGTTACCGGCAAGGATGGCCTGATGCCACACCAAGTACCTGTTCAGTAATGCAACCCAACAAGGAGAAATGAAGACATGCCTGGAATCGATGTAAACCAACTCTGGACGCCGGCGAGAGCCGTTCCGTCTCCTCAATCGGACCAGAAAGCTCCCGTGACCAACGTTCGCGGCGGCAGATACGGCGAACAGTACGTGCTGCCGCTGGTCCCGACGAAGCACCTCCTGGCGGATGAAGGCAGCTACTTTATCGCGACGAACCCCACGCCGGGAACGGCGCTGGCCTATAACATTCAAGCGGCGTTCTCGGACACCGTGCCGCTGTTCTATGTGCAGAACAACGACTCAAAGGCGAATCCCTTCGGGAAGCGGTTGTATCTTGACTACATCAAGCTCATCTGCACGACTGCTCCGGCCAGCAGCACTGGCGTCCGGTTCGCCCTCAAAACGGACCCGGCGATCCGCACGATTTCAACGAACAATACGACCGCGGGAGCGGCTGTTGAAGGGCCTGTGCGCCTCAATAACACGCAGTCCGGACAGACACGGATCAATGCGGGAGTCTCGCTCTTAGAAACCCGTACAGCCAGGTTCCTGCCAGCGCGCTGCCAATGGCGGCGATCATCACCGTGACCCCGGTTCCCACCAGAGCGAAGAGCGGTCCGGGACAAGCTCCCGTCAGCGCCCAGCCCAGGCCGAAGATCGTGCCGCCAACCGCGTAGCGAACGCCGAGCCCAAGGCTCTTGGGCGGGATCGCGATCGGCTCGCCCGTGACGGTTTTCAACTCGAGTTTCTTGACCAGTGCGACCAAAGCGGCGGCAACCACGACGGCCGACCCGATGATCTCGTACATACGAGGGGACTGAAACCGGAACATCTCCTGGATTCGGAACCAGGAAAGAACCTCGGATCTTGTCAGCGTGACCCCGAAACAAATACCGAGAAGCAGGTAAGCCGGAAAGGCGATTCCGGTCCTGCCTTGAACTTGATCGGCGGTTCCTAGATTATTGACTGGGCTGGTACACATGGAAATTCACAAGAACAGCGGGAGAAGAATGTGCGTTGCGATCAGGCCGCCCGCAAAAAAGCCAACCGTCGCGATCAACGACGGCAGTTGCAGTTCCGAAATGCCTGAGATCGAATGGCCGGAAGTGCAACCTCCGGCATAAGCCGTGCCGAAGCCGACCAGGAAGCCGCCCATAATCACCGACACGAATCCCTTGAGCGTAAGCAACGCGGACCAGGAGAACAGTTCGCGCGGCACAAGTCCGGAGAAGTCGTGAATGCCCAATCTCGCAAGGGCGAGTCTGGTCTGCTCAGAGATCGCAACGTCTCGAGGCGCCCCCCAGTGCGCGGAGAGGAAGCCACCCAGGAGAATGCCGCCCACGAAAACCAAGTTCCAAAGGCCTGTGCGCTTCCAGTCGTAACGAAAGTACTCAAGCCGGCCCGGAAGGACCGCGGAGCACAGATGCCGCAGGCTGCTGGAAACGCCAAACACCTTGTTGCCCAGTATCAAAAGAGCAGGCACGAACAATCCGATCGCCGGCCCGGCCACGTACCATGGCCAAGGTGCGGATGCCAAAGCTGCCATACCGGCTGCCTCCTTGAACGACTAGTTTACTTCCCCCATCCAAAGCCGACGCCCACCGAGTTCTGATGCATGCGCAGGTTGGCCTCGCCGCCGCCGAAGCTGGCCGGGATCGAGTTCGCGCCATTCACGGTCTCCGCGAAGGCGTGTTGGTAGGCGATGTTGATCTCCTTGCCGTTGGGCAGGCCCCAAGTTGCCCCTGCCGACAAGTGCTGCTGCACTACCGCCGGAGCCAGGAGGTTGAAAAACGTCTGGCTGGCGTCGAACGGAAGCCCGGAATGGTTGTATCCGGCCCGCAGCGTCAGCTTGGGACTTAGCTTGTAATCGAAGCCCACCTTCTCGGCGGTGATGTCATGCCATCCGAACCCCGGGCCATTACTGGCGCCCAGCGGAGCCTGGATAGGAAAATCGGGATTCGCCATCGACTTCACCTGCCCGTAGAAGATACGCTCGGCATCGAACAGAACCGTCGCCTTCGGGTGGACCTTTAGCGCCACGCCACCGCCGACATTCGCGGGAATGTCGAACCCGCCCCGCTCGGCGAACAGACCTTGGTATTTCGTGAGTTTCTGCATCCAGGTCCGGCTCTGGTAGGTCGCTCCCACGCTCAGGATCTTGTTGAGGGTTCCCAGCCAGCCCACCCGGATTCCCGCACCGAAGGAATGGCTGCCGAGAAGATCGGTCACGTCGGCCGGAGCACTCGAAAAGCCCGCGTTCGCAAAGTTCTGGAGCCCGCTGGCCGAGAATCTCTGGTAGGCGACATTCAACGAGATGCCGAAAGCATTGTGGGCGTTGGCTTGGAACGCCACCGTTGGAGCAACGAACAACTGTGTGATGTCCACTCCCGCCAACCTGCTGCCAAGCAGCGGGATCGGAGTAGTGTAAGCGGTGTCCATTCCGCCGTTGCCAAAGATCGCCACTCCCACGGCGACCTTTGGATTGAGCAGGTGGTTATACCCCAGCTCGGGGACGAAAAAGTTCTTCTTTCGATTGGCGTCGTAGCTGCCATTCACGCCCGGATAAGCGCTTCCGGTGATCGTGGCGCCGCGAATGGGCTGAAACAACGTCAGTCCAATGTCAAACCGGTTCCCGGCAAACACGATGCCCGCGGGGTTGGTCGCAGCCGCGAGTCCACCTTGTGGAAGCGCGATGCCAGCGCCGCCTCGCCCCTGCTGAATCGTGCCGTAGCCCGTCTGAAAGTACCCGTCGGTTGCAAATGCCGGCGCGGCGAAAAGCAGGGCGAAGGCCGGCAAGCATCTCCTGGTCTTAGTGTTCATGCGAAACGATTCTCCTTATAGGTTGCGTGCCTCAACTAGTTCGGCATCGCGGCTGGTGTATTGTTACGCGCGCACGGTATTGGGAAATGGGTTGTCCGGGAACAGAATAGCCTCGTAACGGCGCTCGTCCGCCAGGTGCAGGTGCAGCGCGGAGGCGGCGATTCCAGCCGCTCCAAGCATGTACCCGGTCTCCGCGTTCACCACCCAGGGCCTGATGCGGGTCCAAGCCTGATACCATCGGTATCCGGCGCCGTCGAAGCTGGTCGCGCGGGTCAACGTCTGCTCTACGACGCGCCGGGCGAATGCCAGATACTCCGGCTTTCGCGTGGCCGCCCAGAGCCCCAGGAAGAAATCCGTCACGCCCGCCAGTCCGCAGCACTGGCAGTCGACGTACCAGAATCCGGGCGTCTGTTCTTCCGGAATGCCGCTATGCGTAATTCCCCGCGCTAACCGCTCGGTCCAATCCAGGCACTCACGATCCTTGGTGGCCGTGTAGAGCTCGTAGAACAGCCGCGCAGTCCCTGACGGACCGTGACAGAAGCCCAGGTAGTACAGGTTCGTCAGATCGGGCTCGCGGTAGTAGACCAGGGCGGAGTCGCCCCGCACCGTCGCGATTTTTTGAAGATGGAGGGCGCCCTGCCTGGCGCCGTCCAGAAACCGCACATCCTTGGTCTCCGCATACAGCCGCGCCAGTCCGTACGCCACTCCGGCGGTTCCCAGTTCGAAGTTCGGGAAGTAGGTGCGATTGGCGCCGTTGCCGCCGCCCCTGCCGCCAGCTCTGCCGGTTGCGCCCCTGCCGTCGCCCAAGCCGAACCAGCGAAGCCCGCCGCGCGGGTCCTTTTCCGCCAGTTCGAGGATGTGCCCGCCTGCTTGCGCGGCCACTGCCCTATACGAATCGTCTTGAAAAGTGGATGCCGCGTAGAGGAGGTAGAGAATCACGCCCGTATCGCCCGACGATAGCCCCGAAGTCCCAGTCCAAGTCACCCCGGAACCTGCGGGCCTGACCGATTTCGCAATGAACCCTGTCACCTCCAAGGCGGCGTCGCGATACCGTGCATCCTTCGTCCACTTCCAGGTTTCTGCTAGGGTGAATGCGATTCCGGCAAGGCCGTTGTATAGAGAGAACGAAGAGCCGGACGGCCCGTTGGCGCCGGCGCCGGACAGATCCTTCCAGTGAGCCGCGAGGTAATCCGCGCCTTTGGTGGCTTGCTCTCGATAGGAGTTGTCGCCAGTGGCCTTGGCAAGCTGCAATAAGAACAAGACCACGCCGGCGCTCCCGTTGTAAATCACCAACTGCTTGGACGCGGTTTGGGGAAGCTCGGGGTGATCCGGTTCGATGAGCCAGTGCACGCCCTCGCCGCTGACTTGGGCGGAGGCGCCAATCCAGCGGGCGGCCTCCTTGACGGCAAACAGGTAATCCGGAGGATCCACCTTGTGGACGGTTTGTGGCGTGGCGGCCGCCAGTCCTCCGGTTACCGGAGGGAACGCCAACGCGGCAGCTCCCGTTTTGAACCAGTCCCTTCGCGTAGGTGTCGACATATTTGTGTTTCTCTTTCCGTTGAAAAGGGTGGCTTCCATCCCCGTGGAAGCCCGCCGGAGAAGACCGCTTCCATCGCGGCCGTGGTTTCGCGGCAAGCCCGTGGGGATGCGGCGTCCCGCAATCTACCGTGACGACGTTTGACGTTCGGCGAGCAGGTGCTCGATCTCTGTAATGAACGCTTGCTTCTCTTTGTTGTATAGCTCGCCGCTGCCGGGGCTCGGGAAGCCGGAGTGCACCTTCTTCACCAGCCCATCGCGGCCGACGAAGAACGTCGTGGGCCAGGAGTCCCAGTCCAGGGCCTGCGTCAGCTTCTCTTTGGCTGTGCTCGTTTCGCCGCCCAGCAGAACCGTGTACTTGGTCCCATCCTGTTTGATGAGCGCTTTCAGCCGCACCGGGTCGGCGAGTTGCTCGGCCTCTTCGAAGTCCAATGCCACAATCTCCAGCCCACGGGCATGGTACTTGTTATAGATCGCGGGCAGGAACGCGTCTTCGTCGTGGCAGTTCGGGCACCAACTGCCGGTAACATTGATCAGCACCACTTTGCCTTGGAAGCGTTCGTCCGTATTGGAAACGATGTTGCCGTTCAAATCCGGGAAGCTGAAGTTAAACGGCTTTGTGGGGTCCTTGACGCCCGTGTGCTTGTCGAGGTCGGCCGGCAGGTCGAGGCCTCTGGCGCGCGCCTGATCCGACCGCACGGCGGTTAGGATCCGGCCCCTTTCATCGACGCTTAAGGTGCCATCGCTTTGCGGAGTGATCACCACCAGACCCGGACGGGCGCCGGAAAAGTGGCTGAGCGTAAACTTGCCGTCCTTGTAGCTGCCAGTGAGGGCTCCGGAATCGCCATCCGCGCGGAGGATGGCGGTGGAAACCTCCGCGCCGCGCTGTTGAATCGCGAACTGAAAGGCCTTTTCGTCGTGCTTCCGGCTAGTCACGCCCTCCAGGTACCAAAGGCCGGAAATATCTGGCGCCTTGACCTTCGATGGGGGCTCGGGAACAGCACGGACCGCGTGGATCGAAAGCGAGCTGCCGCTTCCGCGCCGCGATACGTACTCGCCATCGAGCACGCCGTCTTTCACCGTTGCCTTGAGCACCGAAAGATAAGTGTCGAAGTTGAGAACCAGCGAACCGTTCTGGTAGCTTCCGCCAGTCGATATCTCCTTCTCCTCTCCGTTGAAAAACCAGCCTTTGACATTGGTTCCGTCGCCGGAGAACTCGATCTTAAAGGGGATCTCAGTCCCGTTGGAATTGACCGTCGCGCTCCATAGTCCCGCTAGGGACTCGGCCCGGACGGCAGGCGCGAGTGCGACGATAGTAATGAGTAGCTGTATGCTCTTGATGCGTGTGCTCTTCTTCATGTTTTTCACTCCTCAATTTGTTCTTCGCCCCGGCCTCAGGCCGCCGGGTATCCAATCAGATGGCTATAAAGCGGTTTTTGGGCCGGCCGAAGGCTAAGCAGGGCGGTCAGAGCGTCCGGGTCGACATTCGCCCGAAACGAACTGGCCAGCCCCTCCGACGCCGCGAAAAGGTACACGTTCTGGGCGATGAAACCGACGTGTACGTTCGACCACGCCGTCAGCGTCGATGAGTCCGGCGCACGCCTTCCGGCGGCCTTCGCCTTGTCCTGATCCGAGACATACACCAGGGTTACCGGAATGTCAGCGAACCCCGGCGTGGATGGCCGAGGCGCCGCTCCTGCCGTCGGCGGCGCTGGCGGCTGCCGGACGCCTTTCCCACGCTGGTCGCCGCCCAGCACTGGTTTAAGAGCATGAGCCGCGGCGTCGTACACATACACGCCCTCCTGCAGGAAGACGTAGATGTCGATGTCCTGGATGTTTTGCGCCGAAGGAGCCGTCCGCTTTCCGTCGGGACGGTTCACTCCGAAGGCCGCCCACAGCAGGTTCGAGAGCGATTGCCGTGGAAGGGCGAGCGGGCCGATGTTGCGCAGCGTCTTGCGTTCGCTTAGCGCTTCGAACAGCGGTTTGCCCCCCTGTATCTTCGGCTTGGGAAGGGTGATCGCCGCCAGCGCCGGCGGCTCCTGGCCGGGACTGGGAGCCGCGGCCATCGCCGCCGCTCCCGCGCTCCATAAGAATGTTCTGCGTTTCAACGGTTAACATCCGAAGTTCATGTCATGACTCGCGGGTGCTCAGGAGTGCCTCGACACGCCTGCGCAGTCGCGCGCATCGGCAAGTATCGGGTTACTCCCCCCGCCCCGGCCGCTCCGCGTGCGGATCTATCTCCGTCAAAGGACGGTCCCAATGCGACAGCGTCAGCCGCCAGCGCTCCTGTTCCTCCTTGCGGAGCGTCTCCTGATCGGGAAACAACTTCTGTTCGATGCCGCGCCCCTGAGTCCGCGCCGCCGCGTCCCTGTAATAGATGAGGACCCGCAGGTCCCAGCGTTCGGACTCGCCGACGTGCCCGCCGCCCCTCTGCACGATGTACTTGGTGACGAGCCCTTCTTTCTTTTCCTCGTCCAGAATCGCAATCTGATACTTCTTGAAGATCGTGTACCAGTCGTCAAAATAACCCCACTTGACCTGGTAGACCCACTCGACGATGGGGGGCGCTTCGGCCGCCTGACGCGGCCCTGCGTTCTGCGCGAAAGCCGGCCGGACACCGCCGATACCGGCCATCGCAGCCCAAACGGCCAGAGATGCGAATACGCGCTTGGATATTACATGGCTTATCATTGGTTTTCTCTCCTTTAGTTCAGTCGGTAACACTGCTCTTAGACTCAAAAACTAACCCGCACACCGAGCTGGATCAGCCTCGCATTGTTCGCCTGGGCGGTGATCTTCCCGAAGTTCGGGCTCGTGAACGACGTGTTCGGATAGCTGAAGTACGGCGTGTTGGTCGCATTCAGCGCTTCGGCGCGAAACTGCGCCTTGAGCCGCTCGCGAATCGAGAACGTTTTGAACGCCGACACGTCCCAGTTGGACAATCCGGGACCGCGCACGTTCAGGAACGGCGAAGTATTGCCAAAGGTGAATTGCGGAGCTTGCGAGAACGCCGCCGGGTTGAGCCAGCCGTTAGTGCGATCGGCAGTTGATCCGGATGTCACCGGAGAAATTCCTGTCGCGTTGGGCCGCTGTAAGGTGGCGCCGATCACGCTATTGTTATTCGGCTGCGTCACCCCTAGCGGAAAGCCCGTTTGCAGGATGCCGAACGCGTTCGCCGACCATCCGCCCGCAACCAGGTCGAGTATGCGGTTGTGATTCAGGAACGGCTTTCCTCTGCCGAACGGCAGTTCATACGTGATCGCCGTCGTGAACCGGTTCGGCGCGTCTTGCGTGGCCAACCCAAACTCGGCGGCCTTGTTGTAGGCGTTCTGGGCGCCGGATAGCGTGCTGATCTGGGCAGCGCCCGCGGTGCTTACGCCAAGAACATTGGTCTCGGTGCGCGACCACGTGTAGGATGCCAGCGCAGTCAGACCGTTCGCGAGGCGCCGTTCCGCCCGGAAGTACGCGGAATAGTAAAACGCGTAACCCGTATCGGAATTGGCGATCGTCACCGACGTGTATTGCGGAAAAGGCAGCAACAGTTGGGCTTGGGTCACGGTCGATGTCCCCACGGTGCCTACGCCGCCGTTGTTATAGAACGGATTGGCGACTTTTTGCGTGAGGGCCGGACCCAGCGGGAGATACGACGGGTTGAGTTGGTCGATATTCAGGCCGGTCTCGTTCAGATGGAGCGAATGGGAGCCTAGGCCACCCAGCGTGACGACAAGTCCGGCGGGGGTCTGCCTTTGCACTTCAAACGAATACTCCTGAACATAGCCCGCGGATTGCGAGGTGGGAGAGAACACCGTGATCGCCTGGCCGATTCCCGAGAGGCCTCCCAGCGCATTTCCCGTCGGTTGCAACAGCCCGGTCGGATAGGGATTGGAGAGCGAAGCGGCCGGGGTGAAGTTTCCGTTGGTGGAAGTGATGATGGAGGTGGTCTGCGAATACCCGCTGGCGTTCTGAAAACTGAAGAACCCCGGCGCCCAGTAGATTCCGTATCCGCCACGAATCACCGTCTTACCGTCGGCCGAGTACGCGAAACCGATGCGCGGCCCAGGCTTGACGGCGAGAGCGTTGCCGGTCTCCACCGGATTGCCGTTCACTCCGGCATATTCCACCTGGCCTGGAACCTTCAAACCCGAGACGTTTTGTTGCAGCGGATTGGCGGCCGTGGGGTTGAAGCCGACGATCAGCTTGTTGGTCGATTCTTGAATGCCGGACTCGTGCTCGAACCGGACACCGAAATTCAGCGTCAGTTTGGGCGTAATCCGGAAATCGTCCTGCACGAAGCCGCCGTAGTAGCGCACGAAGTCGTTGAAGTTGGCCACCACGTTCATGCTGCCGCTGGTGGGATAGCCGAGGAGCATGGTCGCGAGGTCGGCTCCGGTTCCAACGGTCGAGGTTTGCGGCGTCGCGCGCGTGAAGACATCGGAAAAACCGAGGCTCGACGGGCCGACGGCGGGCGTGCCGTCGTCATGCAGTGTGCGGAAATCGAAGCCGGCCTTAAGGCTGTGCCGGCCGAGATACTTGGATATCGTCGTGTTTGCCGACCGAGAGTAGAAGACATCACGGGTGGTCGTGCCGCCCCCGAAGTTCGCGAGTGTTCCCATGGTGACTGCGGGAAATGCCGTATCCGGAGTGGATGCCGCTAGCGACTGGGGTAGACCTAGCGTGGCCAGATTGAATCCCGCGCTCGACGTGGGAAAGCTCGTCGTGAAGAAGCGGTTGAATCCCCAGCGGGCCGTGAGCACCGTGGTGGGATCCAGGGTCGCCGTGGCATTGGCCTGCGTGGCATCGATCCTCCTATACAGCAGGCTCTGCCCCGGTGATGCCAGATTGCCAAAGGTCGGAGGGGAATTCGTCTCTCCGGTCTTCTGGTGAACGTAGGATGCAGAGGCGTGAAGCCAGGAGGTGAACTGCTGGTCGCCTTTAAACGTGTATTGGTCGCCGCGATTGGGATAACCACCCGTAAAATTGAAATTGGTCGCTCCGTAGTAGGCCGTGGGCGCGTTGGGGAGCGGGTAGTATGACGCCAGCTTCAGCCCGACCGGATTCAACTGGCCTTCCGGGATGATGTTTCCCGCAAATGGCGCTCGTGCCCCCGTGGAACTGGTGCTGAGCGGGTCGTAGATGATCTGCCGCCCTCCGCTTGGGTTGAGACTCTGGGAGAAATTTCCCACGCGCTCCAGCGCCGTCGGCACGGCGAGCGCGGTGTTGCCTCCGTCCTCCTGCCGGTATGCTTCGGTGGCCACGAAGAAGAATGTCCGGTTGTGCCCGTTGTAGAGCTTGGGAATCACGAAAGGACCGCCCAGCGAGCCGCCCCAATCCCGGAACGGCTGATCCGCAACCGGCAGACCGGCTTGATTCGAAAAGAAATTGTTGGCCAGCCAGTCCGTCTGGCGAAGATGGCCCACGCCGCTGCCATGCAGATAGTTCGAACCGGAACGTAGCAGCGAGTTGAACGTTCCGCCCCCGGTGCGAGATGCTTCGGCGTCATACGTGCTTGCCTGGAGCTTCACTTCCTGGACGGATTCGGGCGAGGGGACAAACACGGCGCGATTGTTCGAGTCGGTGATCGAGATACCGTCTACCAGAACGTTATTGGTTCGCACCGGGCCGCCGGCGATCGAAACCTGGGAATTGGCGTTCTGGTCCTGCATACGGCCCATCTTCGGGTTGTTGACAAACACGACTGTTTGCGCCAATTTGGCGACAAAGAATGGGTTTCGCCCGAGGATGGGCAGGTCCGTGATCTTCTGGCTCTCGATGACTTGCCCGGTGGACGCATCGGAAGTCTGCAGCGGCGGCGCCTCCTCGGTGACGTTTACCTGCTCGGTGACTTGGCCTAGTTCGAGCGCGAGATCCACTGTGACGGCGGCTTGCGTCGAGACCACGACGCCCTTGCGCTCCAGGCGCTTGAAACCGGTGGCCACGGCGCTCACGGTGTATGTGGCGGGCGTGACCGCCGTGAACACGTACTCGCCTTGATCGTTGGTGACCGTCGTGCGGATCGCCGACTTGGCTTCGTCGGCGATGGCGATCTTGGCCCCGAAGGTGGCAGCCCCGCTTGGATCCGTGACGCGGCCCCGCAAAGAGCCCTGGAAGGTCTGCGCAAATGCCAGACCGGAAGTGAGAAGAACGTAAACCAACAGTTTCATATGATTACCTTTCAGTGCCGCAAATTCGCTGGAAACGGGCTCGCCCCTGAATGCCGGATGCAAAGCTCGCCAGAGCCAAGACGCGTCATCCCGGAAAGCGGAGACACCGGTGGCGACGGATTCGCGGCGACTCTCCCTTACTGCAAAACTCTCTTAGTTGATAAATGCCAGGAAATGCCTGGCGCCACAGGACGAACACCGGAGGCAACAACAACAGCGGGGTAATCCGGAACCGCGGACGCCAGGAACTGAAGAAGAGGATTGGCGCACTCCCAACCGGGAAACCAACAATGACGACGCAACCGCCGCACCGGAACGTGAATGGAACTCGCGACTCATGCCTTCACCTCCGCCGCATCGCGGGGGAACGGGTTGTACGGAAACAGAACCGCGTGGTACTTGTTTTCGAGCGCCGTGTGCAAGTGGAGAAGGGCGCTGCCAACCCCGGCGGCGCCCTGCATGTAGCCGGTCTGGGCGGCGACAATCCACGGCTGAATACGAAACTCGGACTGGTACCACCGGTAGCCTTTGTCGTCGGCGAAAGCGCGGCTGGCCACGTTGTCCAGCGCCCGGCGGGCAAAGTCCAGATACTGCTGTTTCCCCGTCGCCTGGTGCAAGCTCAGGAAGAACTCGGCGATTCCGGCCGCTCCGCAGCACTGGCTGATGTTATTCCAGAAACCAGGTAAGTGGCCGGGCTTGACCGAGTACTCGACGCGCAACGGAATCTGCGGATAAGAGTCGTTCTGCTGCTCGGGAATTCCGCTTTTCAGGATTGCGCCCGCAGCGCGTTCGGTAATATCGAGCCAGCTTTTGTCCCTGGTGTTTCGATAGAGTTCGTAGAACAGCCGGGCTGATCCGGCCGGTCCGTTGCACTGGCCAAGGTAAAACAGGTCCCGGCCATTTGGTGCGCCATGGTAGAGCAGGAAGGTGTCGCGGTCGGCGCGCGCAATGCTCTTGAGATGAGCGGCGCCCGAGAGCGCGGCATCGAGGAACTCCTGTTCCCGCGTCTCCGAGTATAGTTGCGCCAGCACGGTGGCCGCACCCGCCGTGCCATGCGAGAAATTGGGCGTCGCGGACCAGTAGAGGTTGCCTCCGGCATCCTTCCGCGCAATCTCGCGCAGACGCTTGCCGGCGTTCCGCGCCAACTGGCGCCAGTCGTCCCGGTCAAACGTGCGGGCGGCGTAGAGGAGATACGAGATAACCCCGGCATCCCCACCGCTGATGTCGAACGCCGGCCCCCACGTCACTCCGGCGCCGGCCGCTTGCGCACGCTTCGTTAGCAGGCCGGTTGCCGATATGGCGGCGTCACGGTATCGGGATTCTCCCGTCGATTTCCACGTCTCCAGAATGGCGTAGGACGCGCCGGCAAGCCCCTCGCGGTTGAACCCGCTGCCCTGGATGCCGGCAGCGCGGTCGATCACGTAGTCGGCGGCTCGTTGGGCATCCTCGCTGTAAGATGCGTCTTTGGCGGCTCGCGCCAGTTCGAGAAAGAAAATCAAGGTGCCTGCGTTGCCCTTATAGATGTCTGGCCCCACGGTTTCCGGTTTACCGGGCTCGGAGGGCCAGGCAATTCCAACAGGCTGTTGGATGGCATTCGCCCGAATCCAGGCTGCCGCCTGTCGGGCGGGTTCCAGGTAATCGGCAACCGCGCCCGGGCCGCGCCCTCCGCGACCCGATGCAGCCGCCAGAGCCGGCCGGTATTGAGCGACTGCTCCGCCGGCCGCCATACTCTGCACGAATCTGCGCCTGCTTGTTTGCATGTTCATGGGTTCTCCTCAAATCGAGCCGACTAACGCGCCGCTCCCTGATTTTGCGAAACCAAGGGCGCCGCCTTTTCCGCCAGCAGGCGCTCGATCTCGGTGGTGAACTCCTCCTTCAGGAGCGTATTCAACTCTCCGGTGGCAGGACCCGCGAAGCCGACATGAACCCTGCGGATCCGGCCGCTGCGGTCCTGAAAGAACGTCGTCGGCCAGGAGTTGAGATTGACCGCCTGGGGCAGCTTGGCATTCACTTGGTCCTGCGTGCCCCCAAGCAATACCGGATACTCGATTCCATACTGCTTCACGTAGGCGCGCAGACGGGTGGGGTCCTTCAGTTGCTCCTCCTCCTCGAAATTCAGAGCTACGATTTCGAGCCCCGCTTTGTGGTACTTGCGATAGAGTTCCGCCAGGTAAGGCGATTCGTCGTGGCAGTTCGGGCACCAGCTTCCCGTGACGTTCACCAGAACCACCTTGCCCTGAAAGCGCGCGTCGCCATCGGAGAGAATCTGTCCATTGAGGTCGGGGAAGCGGAAATGGAAGCGATCGTTGGGGTCCTTCACGCCCGTGTGCAGCGAGGCGTCCGAAGGAACGGGGAGGCTTTGCGCCCTCGCCTGGGCCGGACGCACGGCCTTCAGCCGGTTTCCCGGCGCCACCTCGGCATGCCCATCGTGTAGAACCAGGTCAAGCGTGCCGTCGCCGGCGGGCGTCACTTCGAGGCGCGCGGGGCGGCCTCCGGAGAAGTGGCTCAGCACGAACTTGCCATCCTGATAGGCGCCGGTCAGCGCCCCCGTGTCCCCGTCGATTCGCAGGATCGCCGCGGAGATGTCCGCCCCGGACTGGCGCACGATGAAGCGCCAGGAAGATTCCCCATGCTTCCTGCTCTGGGTGAGGGGAATCTCCCACAGGCCATCGATCGAAGGAACGTCGGCTGCTGCTCCCTTGGGCTGCGGAGTATTAATCGTGGCGCGGAATGAATTGGCGCCCCGCCCGGCGTTGCGCGAAGTTACCTGGGAACGGCCGTAGGTGCCTTCGAGAACCCCGTTATTTAAGGTGGCTTCGAGTTTCGAGGCGTATTGGTCGAAGTTGAGGACGAGCTTACCGTTTTCGAACCGGCCGCTCGTTGAGTGGACCTTCTGATCGCCATTAAAGAACCAGCCTTGCACGTTCGCCCCGTTGCCCGCGATCTCCAGGCGGAAGGGAACTTCGGCGTCTCTGGTAGTCAGGGTCGCTTGCCATAGCCCGGCCACCGGCTGTGCCAGTGCGGCAGGCGCGATGGCGAGAATCACTGCGAGTAAGTTCTTGAGTTTCATGTTGCCTCCTTGTTTGAATGACGGTTGTTAATCGCCTGGCACGGGTCCACTGCGCGCGGCAGATCTTCCCCGCGTGCCTTGATGACGATGGAAAGCCAGGATTTCGTTAGAGGATGCGCCGTGCCCGCGCGGCAGACTGAGTAGAGCCAGGATCAGCCCGCGAGGACGGCTACCGACAGAGGCAGTGGATGGG